>ERZ808051.1672-NODE-1672-length-13632-cov-5.338547_pt1 | contig 13632 bp, 14 predicted proteins | sample MGYA00380199_ERZ808051 | MGnify/ENA primary metagenome ERZ808051 (study PRJEB31490, sample SAMN06133391) | mouse gut metagenome | isolation source: J11 | host: mice | place: China: Chengdu | collected 2015-05 ...
GTTGGTTCCACTTCCTCTGTTCGTTCCTCTTTCATATCCTTCTCCGCGATGTCCTTCACCTCCCATTCCCATTCATCTCACGTTCTGCCTGGACAGGCTTCTTTTCCGCTCCATCTCCCACACTGCCAGATCCCCATAGTCTGCTCCCTCTGTCTGGGGCAGGTTTTCCAGGATCCGGTAGCGGTCTCCATATGCCGCTTTGATCTGCCCGCAGGCCCATCTCCCAGCAAAGTCATTGTCCGTGCAGATCTCGATCTCCTCAATCTCCGGGTGGAGTTTCAGGAACTGCACCAGCGCCGGAGGATCCTTTGCGTACTTTCCGGCAGGATCCCTTTGTTTTCTGCTTCCTAGGGTTGCCCCGGTTTCCTGGATCTGCGTTTCTTTCCCTGCATTCCGTGCTTCCTTCGGCGCGCTGATGCCTCCCAGCGCAAGGCGGTATTTGTCCGCCCTCCCCTCTTCCAGGGTCATGTGAGCCAGAGCGTCAATGCAAGCTTCATAGACTGCCACCCGAATGCTCCCATCGCTTGGAGGTACACAAAACGCATACTTCTTTTCACTCCCGGCCTGCTCGATCCGGAAGGACTTGCCGTCTTTCTCATAAATTCCTCTCAGGAAGGCATACCTGGGGTTCTGTGCTTCATCCATCCCAACAAAAACAGCATTGTGGTACGGAGCGCTCTCATATAAAATTCCCAGCTTCCTGCAATACCGGATCACCTCACTGCTGATTCCCCTGCTGTTCAAGTATCTCTGCACACGGCTGCAGTTTCGGAACGGCTCCGGCAGCACAAAGGGCTTCTTCGGCCTTTCCTCCGGCTGGGGAGGCAGACAAGCCAGTGAGGGATTCTCCTGCAGTAACATCTCCACCGCTTCCCGGAACTCCATGCCGTCTACACGGATCAGGAAATTCAATGCGGAGATCCCGCCGATGTCCCGGGACTTCCAATGCCATTTGCTGGTGATCCCGTTGATCTTGAAGCTGTCATGGTCGGTCAGCTCCCATTCATTCCTTGCGGAGGATTTTTTCAGGCGGAAGGGCTGGTGCTTCTGCAGATACTCCATGGCCGTCACCGACCGGATGGCCTCCAACTGCCCTTCCCCTAACCAAGGCATTAAAGCAGGGCCTCCCGGAGCTGTTTCACCCGGTCGGTGCGTTCCCATGGGAACTCCTTCCTGCCGAAATGCCCATAGGCGGCGGTCTGGCGGAAGATAGGTCGTTTCAAACGCAGGGTGTCAATGATCTGCTTCGGGGTCAGTTCAAACACCAGGGGGACTGCCTGGGCCAGGCAGTCATCCGCGCAGGCCTTTCCGGTCCCGAAGGTATCCACCTGCATCATCACCGGCTGCGCCACTCCGATGGCATAGCCCAGGGATACCTGGCACCGGCTGGCCAGCCCTGCGGCCACAATATTTTTTGCGATGTATCTTGCCATGTAGGCCCCGGAGCGGTCTGCTTTGGATCCGTCCTTTCCGGAAAAGGCCCCGCCTCCGTGGGGCACCTGGCTGCCATAGGCGTCCACCATCAGCTTCCTTCCAGTCAGCCCGGTATCGGCATCCAATCCGCCCTGCACGAACCGCCCGGAGGGATTGACCAGGATCCGGGTGTTCTCATCCGGTGGGAGCAGGCGCAATGCCGGAAGGAATACTTTCTCCCGGATCTCCTTCTCCAGCTTCCTCATGTCTTTTTCTTCCTCATGCTGGCAGGAGACCACCACGCAGTCCAGCCGGAGGGGCTTTCCATTGTCATATTCCACCGTCACCTGGGCTTTCCCATCCGGCAGGATCCCTTCGATATACCGGCTCTTTCGGCAGGCGGACAATTCCGCGGTGATCCGGTTTGCCAGCACCACCGGCATGGGCATTTTCTGCGGGGTTTCCTCGCAGGCATAGCCGATCATGACCCCCTGGTCTCCTGCGCCGTATTCGGATTCGAAGGCGGGTTTTTGCACCCTCTTCCGCTTTTCCCATGGGGATTCCACTGCCCCAGCGATATCTGGGCTCTGGTGATGGATCCGGGCATCCATCTGTATTTCTCCGGATGGATATCCCACCTTCTCCAGGACTTCCTTTGCCGTCCAGAATACGTATGGCTCATATTTGCTGGTGATCTCCCCGGCGATCAGGATATGCCCCCTGGTCGCCAGCACCTCGCATGCCACTTTTGCCTCCGGATCCTGCTTCAGGCATTCATCCAGGATGCTGTCCGCGATCAGGTCGCAGAGCTTATCCGGGTAGCCTTCCGTCACGGATTCCGCTGTATAAAATCGTTTCATAACCGATCCCTTCCTTTCCAAAAAGGGCAGGGGACGTTCCCTGACTCTAGGGGACATCTCCTGCCCGGTATTTTTTATTGCTGCTTTCTCTTTTTATTCCTTATGGCTGCAAACAAGACGTTGCGCTTGGTTTGTAAACACGGTGTTGCACCACAACCCACATGCGCAGTTTCGAACACTTTCTCCCGGAGTTTCGAACACCTCTCCTGGAGAAAACCCTTTCCATTGTCTCAGATTCTGCACTTTTCCGGTACTTTCGAACACTTTTTCCTGCAGATTTCCGGTTTTGGAGCCCTTTTTTCCACAAAAAGACACGCTTCGTTTCCATTCGTGTACTTTCCTGGGACTTTTAAGCGCTCTTTGTCTCTATTTTTGCACTTTTCAAGGACTTTCGAACACTTCCCACCGGGTACTTGTGAACACTTCCTGCCACAGCTTTCATACTCTCCCCATACACCTGGACACGCTTTGTCGCATGTTCCGCATTCTTTAAGCATTTTCAAGCACCTGATCTGACGGAATCTCCGTATCTGACGGGGCGGTTCACCTTTTCTGGCCTATCTCCTTCTCCTGCGGAGCAGCAGCACAACCAGCAGGGTGAACGAAAGCAAGGAAACGACAAGCAGAACCATCGGCAGATGCATGGCATCCCCTGTCTTGGGAGCCGTTGTTTGATCTGATCCTGAGTTGTTGCCCGGTTTGGATGCTTTTTCTGATATCCTGGCATTTTTCATTTCTATGGACTGGACTTCCTCCGTATCCATGACGAGGAACTTGATCTCCTTCGGGATCACATATCCCTTCGGTGCAGCGGTTTCCCGCAGGGTCAGTTCCTCATTGACCGGGAGTTTCTCTACACGGTACGGCTTCCCGTCCGCCTCCCATTCTTTCAGGACAGTTCCGTTCTGGTCAACGATCTGCAGGACGGCATCGGAAAGCTCTTTTCCCGTAGTCTGATCCTGGACGGAAAGATCGATTCTGGAATATCCATCCTTCATCTCCACCTTTGCGATGCTTTCCTTCGATACCTGGAACGTGAGGTCTGATGCCGATACGTAGCCCTCCTGATAAGGCGCCATTTCTTCATGTAACGTGTACTCTCCTTCCCGTAATCCACGGATCACATGGGCTTCCTTTGTGCTGGTCCACTCTTCCTTCAGATTTCCTTCCGGATCCAACACTTGCAGCACTGCGCCTTCCAGCAGTTCCCCGGTGACCGTATCGACCTTGGAAATCTGTGTTTCTGTGATTGGTTCTTCCGGTCCGTCCTGTTCCCGGACATCATATACCGTCAGTTCCACCCTTTCCTCCTGTTCCACATCCACCGGATACACATTGGAATCCAGGAGATACTCCTCCGGGGCTTTGATTTCCTTCACATAGACCTGCCCCAATCCCCTATTGATGGGATCACTAACCGTGTTTCCGTTCTCCCCGGTCTCCGGCAGTTCCATCAGCAGGTCTTTGCCTGCTGGATCCTGATAGATCCCATACACGGCACCTGCCAGCGCAAGTCCCGTATCCCGGTCTTTTTTCAGCAGGCTGATCTCGGCCTGACTCAGCCAGTTGACTGTCAGGCGGACCGGTTGTGCAGGCTGGGAAACAAACACACCGGTGTCAGCTTTTCCTTCCTTGGAAGCTAAAAACAACATCCCCCAGTGATCTTTAAGGGAACCGGACAGTTCGCCGGAGTCATAGGATCCGGTGACCTGCCTGTCGGCGGAAATATAGAAGGAATCGCCTCCATAGATTTTTATGGTTCCATCGGTGATCGTGGAGTCTTTCGTCACGTTATGGCAACTCACATTCTCAGGAATACTCAGTTCCATAAAATTCCTACTGTTCCCATCCAGCCGGATCTCCGGTGTCCTCTGCACCTCCCCTTCCCGGACTGCATCTACGGACGCCGCAGAGAGGGACAGCCTGTTGCTGGGCGGAGCTTCCTGTCCGAACAGGAGCTGCATATATTCGTCTATCTCTGTATCTTGCAGCTCCTCCGGCAGATATCCTGCCGCTTCGTCCTGTCCTTCGTATGCACAGCTGGCCGTGATCTGGGTATACACATATTTCTCTTCCTTGCTCTTTCCAGAGAGACATTCCCCGGTCAGGTCCCCTTCACCGCCATATCCATAGTACAAAACCTTCTGCAGATTTTCATTGAATTCCAGCATGGAGGATACGGCATCTACGGTAAACGGTTTCGAATCCTGCGCTTCCAGACAGTATGCTGTCTCACCGTTGATCTGGAACAAACTGGTTTTAGGATCTCCGAGGGAAACTGGAGATTGGATCTCCTCCCCTTTCTCCACATGGACCGTGGAATCTGCAGCCCCGGAAGCATTTCCGGCTGCGGAAACAATCATGACCTTGCCCTCTGCTATATCTTTGAGCAGCCTGGCCAGGGATTCCTCCGTATCTTGCTTCCCACCACTGATGGTGATCTTCCCATTTCCTGTATCCTGCGGTTTATTTTCCGTCTGATCCTCCGGCTTAGAATCCTTGTCTGGATCCGCTTTTTCATCCGGGTCTTTCTTGGAGCCAGAATCGGGATCCGTCTGATCCTCTTTCTTAGAGTCAGAATCTGCTTCTGATTCATCCTCTTTTTTTGAGCTGGAATCGGGATCCTTCTCATCGACTTTCTTCGAATCGGAATCTGCTTCTGATTCGTCTTCTTTTTTCGAACCGGAATCCGGATTTAACCCGTCATCTTCCTTAGAGCCAGAATCCGGATCTGATTCCGCATCCTTTTTTGTTCCTATCCCATCTTTGGAGTCTGCCCCATCCTCCGGATCCGTATCCGTTTTCTGCTTTTCCCCGCCGTTGTCTGACACATGTGCGCTCCCTTCCGTATCGGTCAAAATGATCTTCCGGGTGACTACGTAGCACTCTCCCTGATCCTTCGGGGTCACCAGATAACTGGCGGTATAGCTTCCTGCCCTGTAGGACTGGTATTCGCTTCCGTCATCCCCGATTACCTTATAGAAAGAGACCTCATCCTTCTTAGGGTCAAATACAATCCCTTCCAGGGAGGTCCCTATGGAAAAGGTCTGATCCTTCACCTTTTTGACCAGATCCTTTGCCGTGACACGGTGCTGTGCCTGGGTGGGTTCCTGCTGATTCTCCTGCTTTGCGTTCTCCTGTGTTACATGTTCCTGTTGGCTGGAATTGTCCCCTGCCGCATGGACAGCGGGCAGGTTCCCTGCCGGAACCAACCCCATGACCAGTGCCAGCCCGAAGGCCGCCAGCCTTGTTTTCATTTTATCAAATGTCATTGCATTCTCCTTTTTTCTCTTTGAAATAATTCCAACCATACTGTTTCAAATGGTTCCCCCGCTCTTATCGTTCCCGATCCCTACGGTGCTTCGTGTGCTCTCCGGCTTCCTTTTTTGTCCAGCTCACTGCATCCCGGACTATCTTTGTCGGGATCCCGTTCTCTCTGCAGCCCTCCAGGATTCCCCTCAGATACAGCCTGGACGGGCTGGCCAGCTTTTCTTTATAGGGCGCGTTCATGACATAAGCCATCACGTCCATCTGCATGCCTGCTTTGTTCCGCACACGGACCTCCTGCTTTCCATACAGGCGCGGATACCCTTCGTATCCATCCAGGGCCTGCTCGCATTCCGGCGTGATCTCCCATAACACGCCTTCCACCTGGCAGCCTTCCTCCGGGAAAATGGTCGCCACCCCACTCCCCGGCTGCATCCCGCAGAATGCGAGCCGGTAGTCCTCCAGACGGACCGTTTCTACCACCCTGGCAGCCGGACACCGGAATTCCATCTGATCCAGGTTCATGTTGCTTCCATAGGCAAAATAATGTGCATTCTCCTTCGTTCCACTCACCTCCCTTCTGGCAGATCTGATTTTCTGCTCTGGCTGTGATTCTGATCTCTGCTGCCCTGATCTGCACTCCAACTGATTTTTGTTCTTCCTATCGCTCTTCTCCCGTGCGGTTTCTTTTCAGACAGCTGTACGTACTTTTGTCGTACCTCCATGCCTTATCTCCCTCCAGATTCTCCAGCAGGTGCTCCCGGACATTTTTGTATTCCGGCCCGATCAGCCCCAGCCGGAGCAGGAACGTACGGAACGTGAAACAGGGATTCTCTGTGATCTCTGTTTTCTTCATATGGGTACACGTCTGGTTGATTGCCTGGGCAGAAATGGCAAGTGCTAGCGTGATGTTCGCCCGCACCTTCCCTGCATGGAGGGTACTCTCAAAGCACCGCCATTCCAGAGTCCCTTTAGAGAAAACAGCATGCAGGTTGAGGGCATAATACCGCGTCCAGTTATAATGTTCATGGCTTCCATCCCCTCCCTCGTACCATGTCCGCTTCAGCTTTTCCATAGAAATGTTGCTGTTCGGCATCCTGCGGATCTTCTCCAGCACCATCGGCCGGACTTTCTGGCAGTATTGTTCTTCTCTTCTGGTTTGCACTTTTAGTGCCCGGAACAGGATATCTTCCTTGGAATACATGATCGTCAATGCATTTTTGAGGCTCCTTGCTGTGTGGCTGGATGCGTCCACATGGACATGCATGCCGCAGGAGGGGTTCACCCTGGCTCCGTTCCTCCGCAGACACCGTACCACTTCCTGCAGCTTTCCCATTTCCTCATAGGTCAGCTTGGGGCTTACCATTTCCGTGCAGTATTCCGATCCTGCCGGGACCATCCTTCCGCCTGCACGCCGCTGTGCGGAAATGCTGGAATCATACACAAATTTCCACTCCTTCCCCTCCCGGTCCAGCAGACGCCAGGAATCGTAGGAGTGCCTATAATAGACGGAGGTGCCGAACAGTTCCGCCACTACCTGGGCCGCATGCTCCCGGGTGAGTCCCGTCATCTCGATCTCCGTTCCGAAGTATTGCTCTTTTAGATCCATCCGCATCCCCCTTTCCTTCCTGTGCTGACTGCACACAGAAAAACTGCCGCTGGCCGCCTGGATATGATGGTGTACTTAAGGGCTGGCCGTCGGCTGCTTTTTTGCATACGATGGTATGGAACAGAACCTCCCCACAAAAAAACGGCATGCTGTTTCGTTCCATGCCGTTTCCGTGTGGACCGGTACGCTTGGCTCCCGTCCCTGGTCATACTCTTTTTTTGTATCCGGAATACCCGGATCCTGCTATGCAATGTCCGCTTCATCGGGTTCCGGTTCGAAGGACTCTTCGATGTCTGGTTCCTGCTCTTCCGGTTCCTCCGGTGCTTCTGTATTTTCCGAGGTTTCTTTTTGTGCATCCTCGGATGCTTCCTCCGGTGCTTCTCCGGCTTCTGCGGATCCGCAATCGCATACTTCTTCGATTTCTACTTCCTCTGATCCTTCTCCGGTTTCTGCTTCCGTCAGTTCAGATACTTCTTCGGTTTCCACTTCCTCCGTAGTCTCTTCGATTTCTGTCTCCGTGTTTTTCGGTTCTTCCCCTTGAGACGGTGTCCCGGACACGGTTTCTGCGAATTCCGCTTCAATCTCTTCGACTGCCCGTTCGAGCAGTTCGATCAGGAAATCCTTCTGCCTGCATCCCTTCTTTGCTACTGCCGCCTTAAACCTTGCGAAGAGTTCCTCCGATACCTGTACTGCCACTGTCCTTACTGCCATGCTCACTTGTCCTCCTTTTTCTGTGAAATGCTCTTCAATCACCTGCTGGATGAATTGCTGTGTACTGATCTCCCGCTGTTCAATCTCCTGCCGCATTTTCGCGTGCAGTTCCATCGGGATTTTCCCGCAGATGTTCTTCATCTCTGCCATGCCGGGTTCCTCCTTTTCTTTTGTTACATACAGGATACTGGAAAACCAGATGGATATCCATTCACAATACCCAACAAAGATGGGAATCCAAAATGCAGCATACCTGACAATGGCTCATTTTTTTAATCCTCCCTCAAAACGGCACCACCTCCTTTCCGTGTCTTTCATCCTTCCTGTTGACGCACAACGGTCCCGAACAGTCCCCGCGGCAGATGCCATGGCCCCAGCTGTACCTCACCCTTCCATCCGGGACAAAAAATCCAACATCCGGCCGGGGATCTCCGGCTCCGGGATCTCTATCCCCGGGACTTCCGGCTCCGGAGCTGCGGATCTCTGTTCAAACCGCAGTTCCCCCAGCTCTTCCCGGACAGCCTGCCGGACACATTCTTCCAGATGCCGCGCCAGGTCCTCCTGCAGAATCGCCCTCACCAGGAACCGGTTCTTCTGCCCTTCCGGAACACGTTTCAGGATCTCCCATGCCCTCCGGTGCTCCGGATTCTCCGGATTGGGCCGGAAAGAGAACACCGGCCGGCTCATGGTTTCATCATCTCCCCGGCGATCCGTTCATATCCGGCTGCATTGGCATGGACATCGGTTAAAAACACGCCCCGGCACAGCCCGTCCTGGGGCTTGATATTGCGCTCCATGATGGAAGCGCCGCCTCCCAGGAACACCACCGGGATGGCCTTGAAGTCAAAGCCTGCCTCCAGGATAGAGGACAAGATCCGCTCGGTATAGAGCCTCCCATGCTGGCAGATCATCTCCTTTGCGGTCTCATCCATGCTGCAGGTGCTCCCATTTAAGACACGTTCGATCTGGCTGTCCGTTACAGACAGCCCCATCCTCCGGCGGATCTGCTCCCTCACCTCATCCATGCACCGGATCACCCCCAGCTCCAGGCTCCGGCAGGTGGCTGCATTGGGGACGGCATTGTCCAGCCGCATCAGGTCTACCGTCCAGCCCCCGATATCGGCCAGCAGGACGGATGGCTCCCCGTCCACAAACTCCGGGTGCAGCGCAATGGCCGAATAGCCCTGGGGGAACAGCTTCACGTCCCGGATCCATAACCGGTATTTCTCATCATCATACTGAAAACACAGCGGCTGGTGGTCCCGCAGCAGATAATGGTAAAACGCCTGCTTCTCCCGGCCGAAGCCGGACAGTGGGAGCCCTGCCGCAAGGACCACCTCCAGCTGCTTCTCCGCTTTGCGGTGCCGGATCTCCTGTGCCAGCGCCGCCATGGTCAGGAGATAGTAATTGTCATTAGCGGTCTTGTCCTTCATTAATGCCTGCCGTCCCGTACCGCAGACATAATATTTCCCGCCATACCGCAGGACATTCTGCGTGGTGTACGGCTCATAATCATAAACCGCAAGCCCGCTGGGGAACACCACATGGGGCCCCTTGATGGCATAAAAGCCATGGTCGATTCCGATTACCATGGGTATCACTTCCTTCCTATATGTATTTATAATCCGTAACGGTTCCGAACAGCGGGTGGGTCTGTGGTCTGCCATTCTCAACCGTTACCATGATCCGATCTCCGTGGATAAGGACAGAAATTTTGATCTGCATTTGAAGAATGCTCTTGAAAACGTATGGTTCTCAGACACTGCTTCGGAAATGCCCTGCCTAAGAGACGGGAAGAGGCAGGAAGAGGCTGCGGTCAGGAACATGTTTTCTTCCCAGCAGGCAGGGGGTCTTCCCCCTGGAAGCCGGCCGCTTTGCGGGCGGCCCATAGACGAGGGTGTTTCCCTGAACCCTTGCGTAATGGATGACCCGGATCTTCTCCTGCCGCTCCTTTTCCCGCAGCTTTCGGTATGCTGCCCCTGTCAAGAACAGGCGGCAGTGGTCTCCCGCCTTTCCGTAGGGTTCCCGGCTGCTCAAGACCCGGAATTCCAGCATATGCTCCGTATCCGCGGCATACCGTTTTCCACACAGGATCCGGTCCCCCTTGACATAGTCTGCGCCTGCGCTCTCCCTGGCAATCGCCAGCAGCTCAAATACACTCATCTCCAAAATCTGTCACCTCCTGAAAGCAAAAAAGCAGGACGCATCCTGTAAGATGTTCCTGCCGTATCATTTCGCTGATTTCTACTTTTCTAATGCTGATTTCTCCTATCCCTTTTCTTCCCTCTATAAATAGAATCCTGTCCTGCCTGGCATGTTTTCAGCATTGTTTTGATCTTTCAACAGGTAAAATCAATAGGAACTATATAAACTGAGACAATGTCAGGAGGAAATCTTATGCCAAAACCAAGGACCAAGACCGGTGAGAAAAACCTCATCAGCCGACAGTTAATTGCACTTCGGAAACAATACAACTATTCCCAAAGGGATCTGTCCTGCCGCCTCCAGCTCGCAGGCTATGACATGGATAAAAATGTTATCACAAGGATTGAAACAAACCAGCGTTATGTCACAGACCTGGAACTTCAGGCCTTTTCCCGGATCTTCCATGTTTCCTATGACTACCTTATTGAGGGCCGGGAGATCGGGAAGGATCCATAAATCCGGAACTTGCCGCTCCGGATCCGCTACTAATATATCCGGGGCATCTTGCCTTGGATCGTTCTTCCTTCATTTCTGCCTCCGGTTCTCTACCCATACCACATCGGATCCTTCCACGGATTCTCTGCGTATCCCGCATATGAACCGTTGCCTTTTCTGCCCGGCATTGTTTTCGCATACAGTAACCATATGGATACAGCCCTGCATAAGCCGGGTGACCATCAAATAGCCGCACTGCTCATACAGGGCTGCAGTTCAAGTATAATTTACCATCCTGCCTGACTTACAGATCTTCTTATAGTCTGCATTCTGCAGGAGCACCTTGGACTGGTGTCTTACTTTCCGGTTCAGTATTTTTTTCTTTCTGGAAATCCCGGCCCGGAGCTCTCCCCTGATACTGTATGGTCCGTTTCCCCTGATCCAGGAGTTTCTTTTTTCATGCGCGGTTCCCGGCATCCGTTTCTGTAATGCCATTTGATTTCCCCTTTCTTCATGAATCCTGCTGTTCTTTGATTTCCTTTGATGATCTTAAAATATCCTCTACCGCGTACTGGTAAAAAAGTTTATAAAATGTAAGCCAGCGTCCATGGATGGCATCCGCGTACCGGGCAATGGCAGTCCGCATTTCCTCTGTCTTCTCCAGGCTGCTGACTGCTTTGTGCGCCTCCGACTCCAGCTCCACTCTCGCCCGGTACTCTGTGCTGGTGGAGCGGAGCCATTGGTCTGCTTCCTCGATCTGGTTTTCAGCCAGAAGGTCCAAAAGCTGTCCTGTCCGTTTTTCTCCGGCCTCCCCTGCCCCATGGATGCCAAACTCCTGCAGCCCTGGGATATGCATGGCCTGCCCTAAATAATAATGGTATTCCCGGATCAAAAGCTCCGCTTTTTCCCGCAGGCTCAGGTAATCTTTGACCGCCTGATGTTCCTCTGCCGTCAGCTCCACAGCCCCTTCCCCATCCAGGAAAGGTATGATCGCGGGATAGGTCTGTGCCAGACGGCCCTGCTCCTTTAGGATCTCTTCAAACCGGGAATGGTTTTCCTTCAGATACGCCACCACCTTCCGATCCACCCACAGGGACAGCTCCTCCTTCCACGGTTCCTCTCTGCCGCATTCCATCATGTCATCTTCCTCCTTTCTTAAGAATCCTCTCTGCTTCAAGTACCACACGATACCAGCTGCGAAAGCAGAAATCCATTCACAGAACCTACCAAACCGGATGCCCCGAAACTGTGCAGATCCAACAAGGTGCAGTGTGATCCCTGTGTATCTGTCCCATCCCATTCCAAAACAAAAAGCAGATCCAGTTTCACTGACCATCCTCAAGGGATAACCCCTCATAGCCATCCGGCCCTTTCACTAGGGATCCGGTCTCACTGCATCTGCTGTCTCTGCTTTTCCGTATTCATTTTTATATCATTCATCTGCCCTCAATATCGGATAAAATAATCCTGAAACGGAATGCTGCACTCATCCTGGGCTGGAACAAAGTGCAGGCTCTTCACTGCATCCCTCCGGATCCTTGCATCCTCCGGCGCTTTCATGATCACGGAGCGGACCTGGAAATCTTCATACACATGGGCCAGGACCGTTTCCAGCAGTTCCTGGATGTCTGCCCTGTTCTCATGTTCCGGCAGAAGATCAAGCCGCAGGATTCCCATGCAGGCACCGTCCGCCGAATATTTGTAAGAGGGGCAGATCTCCGCCATCCCTGCAATCTTTCCTGTGCTTTGATGGACGATCGTAAAACGTACAAAATCCTTTTCCCGGTATCGGCTCTCCCAGAATTCCATGCATTTCACAAACTGCCTGAAATCGGTATAATAAAAGTCATCGCCGCAGCAGTCTCCATTAAAATACTTTGCGGCCTCCGGATTGCTGTAGCACTGGAACAGCCCGTCTGCATCCTCCATCCTCATGTTTCTCAGCAGGAAATGCTCCGATTCGTAAACAGGACATTCTTCAAATACACTTGTTTTGCTCATATTCCTCTTCCCCTATCTGTCATGCTGTACTATATCATAACAGAACTTATGTTTGCTTTCAAGAGTTATTTTCTGCCTTAGATACACAGTGACCTGGACGGCCTCTCTCTTTTTTTCTTCTTATCTATGTTTTTCTGTTGTTTGGTTCGGAGTTTCCGTACCTTCTCTGCACCCTGACCGACCAGCTCCCTGATCTCCGGCAGCGAAGTATTCCACATGGAATCCTTACGCAGATCCTCAAAATCATATCTTTTTGCGTATATAGCGCCCAGCCTTGGATACACGGTCAACGCGTCCGGTATTTCCAGAGGGTATTCTATCAATGGATGGCAGGGGATCTCCTGGGATACTTCTTCCAGCATCCCATTCCTCATTTCCGATGTACAATCTGGATAAATATCTCGCCCGGTCAATTCCTGATAAGCCTTATATCCAACATAGTTTAAGGACACAAACTCACAATTGTCATACCGTCTTACATCTGCGAGCGAATCCGGATCCTTTAATGCGGCCAGATAGACCTCTTTCCCCTGGGCGATCAGCCAGTTCCTGAAATAGAGAAACCGCTCATCACTGCAGCCGTTCTCCTTTAGAAGTTCTGCAGCGGTCCAAAGGCCGTATTTGTTGGCTGCCTCCTGATACCCGCTTAAGACTGCATAGAATTTCAGAATCTGTTCCGGCTGCATTCCCAGCAGATGCCCCCCCAGCCAGTCCACCATCCATCCCAGATCCTTTCCACACTGTTCTTTTGCCTCTTCCATGAGCTGCCAGAAAATATCCTTGTTCATGTTCATCCTCTCTCTTTCCGTATCGAACCACCTCACCTGTCTGTCATCTTGATACCACCATACCCTCCCTCCGTCCATGCTTTCTATCCAACAAAAAAACCGGCATCCGGAGATCACATTCCTCCTGCCAGTCATTCCATTTCTTCCCTCTACTTCATACACATTTTTCCCTATGCCTTGTGTATCAAGTAGCTATATTCCATCATTTTAAACACAAAGCACGCTATATACAGTCAAAAACCATAGTCCAGTTTACGTCGGCCAGGATGAGGGCCGGCTTGTTGGCCAGCGCCCGGGCGATCGCCACCCTCTGCTGCTGTCCCCCGGACAGCTCATTGGGAAA
>ERZ808051.1673-NODE-1673-length-13621-cov-3.459761_pt1 | contig 13621 bp, 11 predicted proteins | sample MGYA00380199_ERZ808051 | MGnify/ENA primary metagenome ERZ808051 (study PRJEB31490, sample SAMN06133391) | mouse gut metagenome | isolation source: J11 | host: mice | place: China: Chengdu | collected 2015-05 ...
CACCTGGTTGCCGTGAAGCTCCTCCCATTTATTCTGATAGATAAAGTCCTGAATGAAAGGCGCAAGCCTGTCAAACGCGTTCATCATTTTTTAACCCCATTTTTCTGTCTTTTGCAGGTTACCATCCTAAGCAGAGCCTCACTTAAGGTTCTGTGTCCCGATCCTGCGGCTAGATTTCAAAATCCTGGAACTCGTCCCTGATCTCTTCCTCCAAAAGGCCGCCCTTTGCCAGCACGAAGCTGTTATCCCCCAAAATTTCCTGCAGGTTCTTTTCGGGATTCTGGCAGAGGATATTAATCAGCTCGATAAAATCCCGGATAATTTCCCTGGGCGTGATGTGGCTGGCAGCCCCTACCCGGTTATATTCCACGGTCAGAAAATACACCAGATCCTCCCCCGTAAGCTTCGGCGTATAGTGATAGAGCCCGGCGTGAATGTTCAAAAGCTTCTCCACGAGAATGTACATTTCCTCCTGGGTGAGCATCTGCAGCCGGATAATCGGAGCCGTCAGATCCTTCAGGCCGCCGGCTGCGAAATGCCCCTCCGAAAGCCGGGAGCGCAGAGCCTCATAGCTGAATACCCCCTTATACTTGTCCTCAATGCACTGAGGCGTTGCACCCATCAAAAAACCGATATGCTGCGCTTTTCCCTGGAGCACGTCATTGTACATGGTAAGGATTTTCTCATAATTATTGGCTCTGGTGACGGAATTGGAAATCTTAAAAATATTCACCAGCTCATCAATCATTACCAGCAAACCCTTGTAGCCTGCCCCCACCAGAAAGGCGGCAAATATCTTCAAAAAATCATACCAGGTCTCATCCGTAACAATAAAGTTAATCCCCAAATCCTGCCTGGCCTCCTTCCGGGAGGGATACTCTCCCCGGAACCAGCGCAGCACATTGGACTTTAATGCGCTGTCATCCTGCCTGTAGGCCTTCCAGTAAAGAACCACCGCCCTGGCAAACTCAAAGCCGTTGACCATTCCCTCCAGAGAGCCTGCCACTGCGTAGATTTCCTGCTCCACCAATGCCTCAAAGCCCTCTCTGTCCCCGTCCGAAAGCTCCGGATGCCGGCTTTTTACGGCAATCTGAATGCCGGAAATCCATTTTTCCAGAATAAGGGGAAGGGCTCCTCCGTCTGGTTTGGCCTTTGTGGAGAGATTCTTGATTAATTCTTTGTAGGTGGCAAGCCCCTGGCCCTTTGTCCCCGCAAAGCGCCGCTCCGGGGAGAGATCCCCATCCACCACCGCAAAGCCTCTGGCCGTTGCATGATTTCGGATGGTCTGAAGCAAAAAGCTCTTTCCGCTGCCATACTTTCCCACAATAAAGCGGAAGGACGCGCCTCCCTCCTGGATCAGATCAATATCGTGCAAAATCGCAGCGATCTCCTGGGTGCGTCCCACCGTAATGTATTCCAGCCCCGTTCTGGGCACCACCCCGCCTTTCAGGGCGTTGATCAGAACATTGGCGATCCTTACCGGTACCTGATTACTCATAGCCTCCTGCTTCCTTTATTCCGTATTTTTTGTGCCGGAGCAGATTTCCCTTATCTGCTCCCTGTATTCCTCATAAATGACAAGCTCCTCGTCCAGAAGTCCGTCTCCCACACAGTCCATGGCTTTCTCGTTGATTCCCTCCGCCAGCACCTCCAACATGACTTTGCGGCTGTCGGCAAAGGCTTTGATGTCCCCGTTTTCCCACAAGATCAGCAGGGCTTCCCTCTCTGTCTGCGTCAGGGTTTCCTTTAGGCTCCGCCATGGGTTGTCCTCCCATGATTCCTCCGGCCCGGGTTCGCTCTGAACCGGATTTTCCGCCTTCTCCCGATTGGCGTCCGGCCCGGGCAGCACGGTTTCCTCCTCCCGGCCAAAATCCAAAGCAAAGGGCGCGGTTTCTTCCCCCTGCCCCTGCCCGGAAAGCGCAGGGGCTTCCCCGGGCAGGCAAAGCGCCGTGAAAGTATCCTCCTCTTCCGGCACCGTGAGCTTTTCCTGGGTCTGCAGAGCCTCCTGCCGGATCCTGCGCAGTCTGTCCGGGTCTACGCTGACCACGGTTTTCGTAGCCTCCCGGTAAAACTCCGATACGGCTCCTCTCACTTCTTTTTCCAGATCGATTCCCGCCCGTTTAAGCACTTCCGCCTCCTGCCCGTTTAAGCTGCCCGGGGAAATTTTGTATTTAAAGCGAACCGTTTTCCTGAGAACGGACTCCATCAGCTTCATGATATAGCCCATGAGCCGCTTCCCGCTCTCCGTCGTCAGCGTCGTATTGAAGGTCCAGCGATTCCCGCTGCAAACATAGATTTCTTTCTCGGAAAGCACCACCTGCCGGTCCCGCTGATTTTTTGCCGGATAAAACAGGGCATCTTTAAAGGGCGTCCACTGGGGCATATTTTTTGCGGGCTGAAAGATCATCGTCTCCAGGTCAAGCCCCTTGTCCGCAAACACCTGCTTTAGGCGGTCAAAAAGGAACCGGAAGCAATCCTTTACAAGCCCCTCTCTGCCATCGCCGTAAAAAACCGACTTCCTCAGGTCGTATTTTGAGATACCGCAAAGCAGCGCGAAATGATCCCCGGGATTTAAAAGCTCCGGATAGTAAGCGTTCAGGCCGTTTTTGTCAATAAACTCTTTCAGCGTCCAGGGAAGCTCATAGTAAACATGGTAATCCTTTAACCACCGGAGCACATACCTGCCCACCGCCCCCTGACGTCCGAGAGCCAGCCAGAAATCCATCAGCCTTTCCAGTCCCTCCTGCTCACTTTTTACCCCAATCTGATTGAGCAGCTCATACAGATACAGAAAAAGATAAGACGTGGAAGTATCGGTGATTTTCCCCTTCCGCACCCTGCTCCGCCAGGTAAAATAGGTTCGAAGCTGTTCGTATCCCATCATCTGATAGCTGGGAAAGTACGCCGAAAATGGAACTTCTTTCTCATAATCATCCTCAAAATCCTCCATGAACCTGCCCTGCTCATAAAAAATTTTGGAATTTTCCTGCCGGATCCTTTTGTCATAAAAACGGGAATTCTCGTAGTACAGATACTGGTTTTTCCGGGCAATATCCCGCATCTGATTGAATTTTTCCCTGACCTCATCCCTGGGCGGCGCCGTTACCTTCTGGGATTTAAGCACAAACTTTCCCACTCCCGGAAGAGGACAGGCGTCATATTCTATTTCATAAAAAGGGACATCTGCCTCCATAGACAGCTCCGCTTTCCCGGCCTTTTCCGGAACGGAGGGGGCATCCCCTTCTTGCTCCTTTCGCACCTGCTCAAAGATCCGGAAGGCTTCATATTCTCTGTCGTACTTACCCATATCAACATCAACCCTTTTAAGCTTCCTTTTGACCTGCGCACGCATCAGCGTGCTTCCTATTATATCACACCGCACCCTATAACAGCAATCGAACGGCAGAGAAAGTTCTTGACAATAATATTTCTATATGGCATTATTCTATATAGAAATATTATTTGCGTATATGGAAACCAGAGTCGGGTTTTTTATTTCCCCAAAAATCTATACGCCGGTTTCACAGAAACGGAAATAACGCAGTTTGAATCCTGTCTGCGGCGTATTCTAAATAATATGGAAAAGGAGCAATGAGATTATGAAAAAAATATCAGTATCTGCAACAAATGATATATGCCCTCAGACACTGTTTGTCTATGGCAGTATGAATGAAGACGGCACGCCGGATTTCGGCCTGTTTTGCTGGTTCAGCTATTGCTGGTTCGACCAGCTTGGGGTGATATGCGCCATTGGAGGAACGAAAAGAACCCTGGAAAATATCCGCAGAAATAAAATCTTTTCCGCAAACCTTGTGGTAGAGGACAATCTGCCTTTGGCAGATTATTTTGGAACGGCAGACGGCAGGGATCACGACAAGATGGAGGTAGACGTCGAATGGGAAAAGGGCACAGTTCTCGCGGTTCCCATCCTTTGCAGCAGCCCGATCAGCTTCGAACTCGAGGCAGATCAGGAGATTGCTACGGGTGAACATGATGAAACCGTCTTTTTGTGCCGTATTCGAAACACCCTTAAGGCTGAGAGCTTTGTAAATTCCTCCATGACTCCGGAAGAAATTTACAAAGCTACAGCAGCGGTACACAACGTTGACGGCGACTATTGGTCATGGGATGGCCGCTCTCTCGGCAAATGCTATGAGAGGGCAAAAGAAATTAAGCCTGATGTGAAAATCGGGGCGGCCACGCTTGGAAATTAAAGGAATACCGAAAAGAGAGAAATTTCCTACCCGCGCAGCCGAGCCATCAGAATAACACTGCAGATCAGGATACAAAGGATACAGAAAGAACATTTTAACAGGATACTATAGCCGAGAGAACTATCCTTAATCGCGTATTTCCAGGGCTGCGCGGCATGGTAGTGTACCGTGATCTGTGAGCCGGCAGTCCATTTCCGGGCGTAAGGATAATGCGCCCTCCAGGTATTTCCCTTCGTCCCCCACTCCAGGGTCGGAAAAGCCTCTTTCTCTCTGTACATCCAGTAAGCGGGCGAGAAAATATAAGGGTAATTCGAACTCTTATCCTGCGTCCCAGGAACCTGGAAATATCCTTTTTGATTTTCATTCTGTTCTACCAGTCCTTTAGAACGGGAAACGGAGAAGGGTTCTTTCCCAACAACGCTGGCTGTGGAATTTCCTTTGTAAAGGAAGAATCTGACCGCGTCGCTTACCTCTGTTGCGCATTCAACAAACAAAAGAGCCGCCGCCAATGTAATCAAAGACAATAATAAAAGCTCTACCGTCATAAACACCCCTCCTTTTTAATCCAGAAACACTTGTAAAATTACTGTTACTATTATAATAGCCAGAAGCCGCAAAAAAGTCAATAAATACGCAAAAAAACTTCTTATTGTCAGAAAATTCGGTTGCTTTTCTGCCGATTTCCCGGGAAAAGCAGCATGAAAGAACCACTGCCTCTTCAGATAAGCCCCTTTTGGGCCGATATATATAATAGAACAAAACAACGGATGTCAGGCTTCGCCAGCATCTTTATGTTTAAAGCAACGCCTGCACTGCCTCTTATTTTCAGGGACCGCAGACAACCATTCAAGGAGGAATAAGCCAAAGCATACGGACATGAAGCGCTTTATAAAGTTCAGGCGGTAGCGGTGATCCCGCCTCTTCGGAAGGTTACTTCCGAGGATAAGAAGCACCGGTCCAAGCAGGAGTCGTCCGAGGGCTCCCCGAGAAGGTATTTTTCGGAGATACTGGATGAAGAGTGTGTAAAGGAGCAGCAAAGGCAGATCCACATTTGTACTGACGGATATACCAGGCGTGCTCTCCCCTATCACAATCTAATCATGAAACGGGAGTATTGTTATCCCACATAGGCAGACAAATAATTTTCAAAGAACATCCTGTTTTTCAGGATGTTCTTTTATGCGCAGGCCCACATGAGGAAATTTGCTGCTGACGCAGCATGCGGGCCGCGCGGCGAGCAGTGGGAAATCTTCCCTGCCCGATCTATTCCGCAATGGATTTTTCAAACAGAAGCCATGTACTGATAAAATAGCAGATCAGCAGAAACATCAGGATAGACGCGGTGACAGCCACCTGTCCAAGCAGCGCCTTTGCACCGATATAGGCGGATATTTCGGCAGAGACAGCCTGCATAAAGCAAGTAATAATCAGGCCTGAAACCCCTGCGGCTATGGCCACCGGCAGGCCGAACCATACGCCAAGCTGTTTCAGTACAAGACTTTTGATCTCCCCTTCCTCCACTCCCAGCCTGCGAAGCACCGAAAAGCGATAGCGGAACTGGCCCGCATCCAAAAGCTGCTGTAGGGAAAGGATGGTAAGACAGATCACCATCAGAACCACAGCGCCGTAGATCAGTCCTGCCTGCAGGACGAAATTGGACACCTTGGATTCGTTGACTTGCAGGGTATTCATACGCAAAATATACTCCATCCCCTCCTCTCCTGAGTCCTCCGGATAAATTCCGACAAAGACCTCTTCCAAATCTTCTGCATCCTCAAAAGTGAGCGGTTCCTTTGTCTCGATAAAGCGGCAGCGGTTGACGGGCAAAAGGTTTTGACAAATCTCGTCGGGGAAAACATACAGCAGATCCGTGTAGGAATTGTACAGACTCATTCCTATGGGTTCCTCGTAAAGGGAATCCGCGGAAAGGGTCAGGTTCCCGGCATCCGTATCCACCTCCTGACAGGTCCTTAAAAATTCCTCCCGCGCCTTTGGTTCGGCGACGGTTTTCCACTGGGTAGTAAACTCATCTTTCTCCAGGGTAACGGGCGCATATCCCAGCATTTCACGCAGGGCATTGTAATCCCCAAGGGAAATGGCGGCCACCGGAAACTCATATTTTATCCGGCTATGGAAATCCTCACGCACTGGCAGATACAGGCTGAAAGTACACTCCCTTTTTGTCTCGATTCCTCTTTCCTCCAAAAACTTTGTCACAGGCTCAAAATCTCCCTGATACAGCTTTGCCGGATCGTAAACATTATTATATCTTGTACTGATCTGGACATCATACATTGACCGGACATCCAGATAGCCTGACGCCCACCCTGTCAGCACAGGGGTGATCACAAACAGGCAGATCGAGACGGTCAGAGTAAGGCAGATCAGGATCATTGTTTTGGTGTTCGTAGTCAGCTTGGTGGTGATCTGTCCCAGGAGAAACAGATTCAAGCCTTTGTACCGATAATCCGGACGACGCTCCTTCCAGAACAAGATAGCCGTATTGGCGAGGAATATGACGCCGCAGATAAGATAGATTATATGAAGCAGCAAAAAGGTCAGATACTGGTTGTTCACCCCGCTGTTGTAAGCGAGCATGAAGACCCTGCCTGTTTGGGGAACCAGAGCCGCACCTATGGCGCAGAGCAGGGAACACACAAGCCAGACGGCCACAAACCTGTGAAAATTCCTCTTTTTCCCCAGGCGCCAGGCCAGCGGCCACAAAAGCCCCAGAGCGGGCGCCAGAATGTTCCCCAGGAACATGCACTTTGCCGGAATCGGAAGACGGCTGTCAAAATAAAAGTGCCTGATCCGGATACCGTTCAACAAAGCGGCGGCCAGAACCAGAAAATAAAGGAAACTCACCGCCGGCATAAACCGGCTTTTCTTCAAAGCAGGCTCATTCTGCCGCTCAGCCCGGAGCATATCAATAATTTTGATTTTCCGGATCCTGCGGACATTGAACAGTCCCACCACAAAGAGGCTGACGGCAAAAAAGCTAACCGTCCACAAAACCGTATCGGGAAACAACGTCCATGTCAGCTCATAACGCCGGCCATAGGTGCTCAGCAGCATGGCGGTGATGAACTGGGAACACAGCACCCCCAGCAGGATTCCCATCCCGATGGATAAGGCTCCCATCAGAAAGGTTTCCGCAAAAAAGAGCCGGCCTAAGGTTTTCTGCTCCATTCCCATTACGGACTGCAGCCCGAATTCCTTTTGCCTGCACCGCAGCATATAATTGTTCACATAGCGAATCAGAAACAGTAAAACCAGGGTGATAGCGCAAATTGCCATTTTCATAGAATCCCCCAGCATCGTAACATCATAGACCGCACCGATGTCCGGCCGATAGAAGCTGCTGGAAACAGACAGGAACGCATAAAACAGTGTGACACAGATGGTCATGGTGACCACATAAACCAGATAGTCCTTTGCGGAACGTTTTGCATTCTTAAAAATCAGCTTAGCATACCTCATACTGTCCGCCTCCAATCATAGTCAGAACGCTTAAAATCTTCTCAAAGAATGCCGCTCTGTCATCGCTGCCTTTGCGCAGCTCCATAAAAATTTCCCCGTCTCTCAGAACCAGAATCCGGCCGGCATAGCTGGCGGAAAAGGCATCGTGAGTCACCATCAGGATGGTTGCTCCAAGCTGCTCATTGATCTTCTGCATGGTGGAGAGCAGCATCTGAGAAGAATGACTGTCCAGGGCCCCGGTCGGTTCATCGGCCAGAATCAGCTTTGGCCTGTTGATCAGAGCCCTGGCACAGGCACAACGCTGTTTCTGCCCGCCGGATACCTGATAGGGGAATTTGTCCAGAATGTCGCTGATCATTAAGCTCTTTGCCATTTCCGTAACGCGCATCTCCACTTTGTCTGCGGGTACTTTGTTGATTGCCAGGGCCAACGCAATGTTTTCAGAGATGGTCAGTGTATCCAGCAGATTAAAGTCCTGAAAGACAAAGCCCAGATTCTCCCTGCGGAACCGCGCCAGTTCCTTCGGCCTGAGCTCGGTTACATCCCTGTCCTCCAAACAGATATGCCCTGCACTTACGCTGTCAATGGTGGAAATGCAGTTCAGCAAAGTGGTCTTGCCGGAGCCGGAAGCTCCCATAATGCCAAGAAACTCTCCCTCCTCCACCTCAAAGCTGATGTCTTTGATTGCTTTGGTGAGACTCCCCTCATTTCCGTAATATTTCTGGATGTGCTCCAGCCGCAAAATTGGATTCATATTGATTCCCTCCTATGCTCCTCATTGTAGCAGGCAGGAACTTTTCTTTGTATCAGGTTTTCTTACAAAGTTCTAACAGAAATGTAAGAAGTGGTTCACCTGAAAGGACAGGAGCACCGTCGTACCGCCGCCGTCGGATTCCAGGGCAAGCCCGATTCCCAGCTTGTCGCAAAGCCGCCTGCACAGATACAGGCCAATGCCGGTGGCGCTTTGGATGCTGCGGCCATTTTCCCCGGTAAATCCCTTTTCAAACACACGGGGCAGATCGGCCTTCCCGATCCCTATCCCATTGTCCTCCATCACAAGCTGCACCTGAAAGTCCTGCTCTCTGGTGGAGAATCGCAGCCGCGGATTTTCGCTCCTGTATTTCACGGCGTTTCCGATCAACTGATTTAAGATAAAGCGCACCCATTTATCGTCCGTATAGACGGTATCCGTAACGTTGTCCATCTCAATGGTCACGCCGTTTTGGCGCAGAAGATACTTATTGTCCGCGATCGCACCATGCACCACATCGGATAACCGTACTTCCCGGATGACGTAGTCCTTCTCGGTATGCTCACTGCGGGCATAGTAAAGGGTCTGCTGGGTAAAACGATCCACCTTTTCAAGCTCCGCCAGCACAGCCCTTGCAGCCTCGCCGGGATGATTTTCACAGAGCAGTCTTGCGGCAGTAATGGGTGTCTTGACTTCATGGACCCACTGTTCAATATACTCCCGGTACTCCCTGCGTTCCAGCCGGAGGTTGCTTACCTGCTCCAGCATGGATTTTTCGGCCAGTTTCAAAATCCGGTAAAACACCTGATCGTCAGCTCTCTTTGGCTCCCTCATCAGATCCGCAATCAAATACCTCTCTTCTAGCTGCTCCGTCATAAGCAGCAGCTTATCAAGATACTTCTTTCTTTGATACCCCCTCGCCCACATATAAACTATAAGTACAAAGGCCCACACTGCCCCGATCAGCGCCACGGTATCGGCGCTGTTCCCACCGGCAAGGAGAAACAAAGCCAACACCAGCATCCCTGCCAGGTTCGTCAAAAGGGCCGGCATGAGACTCTTTAAATCGTGTTTTCGGTTCATATCATATACCCCTGCCTGTGCTTTGTCCTGATAAAATCCTTAAGGCCGATGGCCGAGAGCTTTTCGCGGATACGGTTGATATTGACGCTCAGGGCATTGTCATCCACGTAAAGCTGATTGTCCCACAAAAAATCTACAATATCGCTGCGGGGACAGATCCTTCCCGCATGTTTGAACAGATAATACAGGATTTTCACTTCATTCTTAGTCAGCTCCGCCTGACGGTTCCCGTATTCAACCGTACTGCTTTCCAGATGGAGAACGGCTCCCTGCCAGTTCAGTGCCTCGTTTTGGCCCGGTCCGTAGACCCGCTTTAACAGCGATGCGATTTTGGCCAGCAAAATCGCGGTGTGATATGGCTTGGTGATAAAGGCGTCGCCTCCCAGCATAATACTGTTTAGCTCATCCATATCGGTATCGCTGCCTGTCACAAATATGATGGGCGCATTGGAAAACGTGCGGATTTTGGAGCACAGAGTAAAACCGCTTTCTCCCGGCAGCCTGATGTCCAGAAGAATCAGATGGGGGCTTTCTTCCCTGACCGCTTCAATCACCGCAGAAAAATCTCTGACCGCCGCCGACACATATCCGTTCCCGTCCAGCAGAGTCTGCAATTCTGCCTGTATCACCGGATCGTCTTCAATTACCATGATTTTATATTGATTCATTTTCTTCCTGTCTGCCTCTTTTTTCTTTGGTTCAGAATAACATATTTCGGGGGGATAGAAAATACAGGTTTAAAATTTCTTTCCATTACAAACCGGCTATGCTGGAGCATTGTCTGAATTGTGTTTCAGAAAAATGTGTGATTTTGGATCATATTCTTCAGATAAATGTGCAAAATCTATTTTTAAAATTCAAAAAAATGTGTTACTTTAACTTTGACGAGGAGGATGAACTGAAATCTGTCTTTGAGACAAACAAGAACCCTCTCCGCATCATTGAACTTCTGTCCATGATCGCGGGCGAGAAGATTCTTCCGGGAAAAACGCTGATCATTTTTGACGAAATCCAGGAATGCCCCCAGGCGCTGAACGCGCTCAAATATTTCAGGGAAAAAGCAAACAACTATCATGTCATTGCCGCCGGAAGCCTGCTTGGTACGCTTCTTGCAAAGCCCAACGAAAAGTTCATGTACGGGGCTGTGCATGAGGGAGGCAGAGCCCGTGACTTCGAGGAGGCAATTGAATGGCTTGTGTCAGCCGGTATGCTTAACCGCGTATACAACGTCTCTAAAATGGAGCATCCTCTTGCCGCCTTTGATAAACCGGATCAGTTTAAACTCTTCCTTTTCGACACCGGGCTCCGAAAGCATATGGCCGGGATCGACAACAGTGCGATTCTTTTGAAGTCCGACTACCAGTTCAAGGGTCCCCTGACGGAGAACTATGTCTTACAGCAGCTTCGCAGGCAGTTTGCGGTTGAGCCCCGTTATTTTTCCGACAAGAACAGCGAAATCGACTTTGTTCTGCAATATGGCACCGAGGTTATTTCCGTTGAAGCCAAAGGCGGCGAAGATAAATCCGCATCTTCTTTCAAGAGGTACATTGCAGACCGCCATTCTGCCCACGCCATCCGTTTCTCCAAACGCGGCTACCGCAAGGACGGCTCTATCACAAATCTTCCCCTGTACCTGGCCCGGAAAACAAAAGCGCTGCTCTGATCAGATGCCCTTGCGTTAATGCGGTGGTATTCGATTATTCTACCGTTCTATACAACAGCACAAATGTAGTTTTTAATACTATATCAAACAGTCTTATTTGTCTCAATATATTGACATCCTCACCGCGTAGTAATATAATGTTTACGACATAAAATACAAATCACGCAGTCGGAAGCGCTTTGATACACGTATTGTCATAAGATGCAACGATTTGCTATGATTTTTTCTTACGGTATATCGCAGGTGCAGAAAGGGGTATCTTTTGGAATTACAACCACTTAAGATGAGAAATAAAACTGCCCGAATCCCCATCGTTCAGGGAGGAATGGGCGTAGGAGTCAGCCGCAGCAGACTTGCCGGGGCGGTGGCTAAGGCAGGGGGCGTGGGAATCATCTCCTCCGCCCAGATCGGATATGACGAACCGGATTTTGAAAAGGATGTTCAGGGCGCCAATCTTCGTGCAATCGAAAAGCATGTAAGGCTTGCAAAACAGGCGGCCGAAGGAGGCGGGGGACTTGTGGGAGTCAATGTGATGGTGGCTCTGCAGGACTATGCCGACCATGTGAAGGCCGCTGTCCGGGCCGGGGCGGATCTTGTGGTATGCGGCGCCGGGCTTCCTGTGGACCTGCCTGAGCTGGCCGGCGACGGCGATACGGCAATCGTCCCTATCGTATCCAGCCGCAAAGCGGCCTCTCTGCTCCTTCGCATGTGGGATAAAAAATATGGAAGAACCGCGGATATGCTTGTCATTGAGGGGCCTTTGGCCGGCGGCCATCTTGGGTTTTCCCCTGGGCAGTTGGAAGATATTCCCTCCCTTGATTATGATCGGGAAATCAAAGCCATTCTGGAAGAAAAGCGCGTATTTGAAGACAAGTACAGAAAAGCCATCCCCATAGTGGTGGGCGGCGGCATCTCCTGCCGCTCCCGGGTACAGCATGTGATGGCGCTGGGTGCTGACGGCGTACAGGTTGCCACCTGTTTTGTGGCAACCTGGGAATGCGATGCCGCCGATACCTACAAGCAGGCTTACATAGAAGCTTCCCCGGAGGATGTAGTCATTATCAAGAGCCCTGTGGGTATGCCCAGTCGCGCCCTTCAAAATGCCTTTATCCGCCGGGCACAGCAGGGACAGATTCCCGTCAGCCGATGCTTTCATTGCATCAAAAAGTGTAACCCCGCCCGGATTCCTTACTGCATCACCCAGGCTCTGGTCAATGCGGTAAAAGGGGATCTGGGAAACGGGTTGATCTTCTGTGGGGCGGAGGTTGGTTCGGTTAAGAAAATTATTACTGTGCAGGAATTGGTGGATGAGCTTATGGGGGGCTAAAGCAGGCCTCCCCTGCATTAAGCTTTATATCCAAATTATTCCCCCATATATCTTTCCCTTAAAATATCTTTTCTATCTACACCCCTTAGTTATTGATTATTGTTGAATCACTCTGATACATTTAGAATGTACCTGCCTTTTCCCTTGCCCTGAATGGCCTTTATCAAGTCCTGCGCCTCCATCATCTTCAAAACCAATCTGGCCTTAGTGGTCTGGCAGGTAAGAATCCGCATTACCTCTTTGGATGTGATCACCTGTAGAATATCCACATCTGTGATTACCGTCTTCGCATCTGCTGCGTCCTTGGACGGGATTTCTCCTCCAGCTTCCATCTCATTCAATCGTTCAATCAAGGCGTCCTTTCCGTGAATCGACGCGTCGTTTTGCTCAATCGACACATTTTGGGCTTGAATCGACGCACGATCCATCGTTTTGCCCTCAAAGGACGCGCTCATTACCGTCGTTTTGAGGATGAAGGTGCTGTTATTGAAGACTGGATCGGGCAGGCCTACTGCCTCCAGTTCCTTGCACATCCGGTCAACACCTTCGCCGTATTCCTTCACATAGCCGTAATCCTTCAGGAAAGCAGCAATCTTCGGATTACGTGAAAAATGAGTGTATCTGATGTTATCTTTCTTCACCATCCCGGCAAAGGTCCCTGGGCTGTCCACCTCCATCCGATCATCGAACATCTTGATTTGTATATCCGTACCCTTGATTCCGTAATCGCGATGGGTAGCTGCGTTAACCACAATCTCGGTGCGGACAAACTCGCTATATTCTTCCTCGGTAACAAAAATACCGTCGTGACCGAGGTAGGTCTTTTCTTTCATCTGAATCTTGATAAAATCGACCGCCTTTTCCACCTGTTCCAGAATGCGGCCTTCGAAGATCACATCTTTAACCACGTTCATGTCCTTGCCGACCTTTGCCTCTGTACCGTCATAGCGGATAAAGCGGATAAAGGCACGAGGGAAGAATAGCTGCGGATTTTTGCCAAACAACAGGATTGCAGCCACGGAAACCTGCTCCTTGCCATCCTTCACCGTGACGAACTTCTTATTCTCCCGAACATACTCTTCCGGGGACTTTGTATATCCGAT
>ERZ808051.1674-NODE-1674-length-13600-cov-6.456334_pt1 | contig 13600 bp, 13 predicted proteins | sample MGYA00380199_ERZ808051 | MGnify/ENA primary metagenome ERZ808051 (study PRJEB31490, sample SAMN06133391) | mouse gut metagenome | isolation source: J11 | host: mice | place: China: Chengdu | collected 2015-05 ...
AATGAAATGGACGAAGAACTGCTGTCAGCATTACGATACGAATTGGGCGAGGTCACGGGCTGGGAGGAATTATGCCCAGGCGTCTACTCCCTCACCGTCCAGCCGGACTCGGACAGCGTATCCCCTTGCAGCGAATACTACCTGGTCTTGCCGGGTGCGCCCATCTCCCGGGAAGCCCTCGCCCTGGGCAGGGTCTTGGACGGCATACCGGGCCTGCTGTACGCCATCGACCCACCGGATGAGGGCGGCTGGACGGCCATCCTGTACGAGCTGTGTAAAAACCAATCCCGCCACGGCAGCCCACCCCTTGAGGGCTGGTCGCTGTCCGATGCCGCCATGGAGGGCATGGAGCTGTGCCCCTCTTACTTTGGCTCATTCCCTGTGCCGCCTTACACCCCCTGGGGCTGGACGCTTCGGTACAAGGCACTGGACAATGGGGTGTACTGGCTGGAAACCAGCCAATGCAAAACCGCTTTGGCAGTCTGCCACCCGATTTGGTCTACGGAGTTTTCGGAGGTTGTAGCCCAGGCCGGGAAGAAATTAGCCCACAGCAAAGCCGATGATGTGGAGCTCGCCTATCTGTTTTTTGAAAAAGAAACCAGCTGCACCGCGATTTTTGAGCTGCTGAAGGTGCGCCCCCATTGGCTGGAGACAGGTCTGATCCACAGGCCGGAGCTGATGAACGCTCTCTGGAAGTATGCCCCTATGTACGCTGCGGCCTACAACGCCCAGGAACAGGCGGGGCTACACGACGGCCTGGGTATCCTTTTGAAAATGATGGGAGGGGACAGCGAACCCCAGGGCTCGCCGGAGCATATGATTTCCCTCGCTCCGAATACCGGGACAGATTTCATCGGGTTCTGGAAATAGCGCCGCCATGGTGAAAGCTTTCCGCTTATCAGGGGAAAAAGAGCAGTTCCGCGCTTCCTGCTATTTGAAGCGCAGAACCGTTTCCCATTTTGAAAGCGGGCAGTTTTTCAGGTATCAGAGGCTGCATTCATATAGCAGTATCTCATAATCGCTGCCGGACACGGGCGTTTTATGGTAGGAGGAATACGACAGCACGGCGGAAAAACCGCTTTCCCGCAGGTACTGTTCCATTTCCCCAGCCTGGTACAGATGGGTCTGAAAATCCATTCGCTCCTGGCCCAGGAGCTCTCCCTCCCGATACAGTTCATAGATCCCCGGCGAAAATTGCGTTTGGCTGTGCTCATCATAATGGTTTTTGCTCTTTAAGATCAGGTCAAGGCCCTCCTGCGTTTTGACCGAAGCCGTGGTCTGATAATCGCCGTCATCCGTACACCTGCTTGCGATGGTATCCACAGAAAAAACCAGCCTGCCGCCCTTTGCCAGCAGCGCGTTCAATTTGCGCAGGACTTGTTTGCACTGGCTGATATCGGTGAACAGGGATATGGAGCAGGATGGGACGAAAATGTAATCATAGGCCTCCCGGCCCGAATGCGTGGTAATGTCCGCCTGGAAAGCCCGTGCGCCAGGGGCTCTCTGCTTCAGCTTAGCCAGCATCTCCTCGGACAGGTCAAGGCCGGTGATATCAAAGCCCCGTTCCAGGAACGGCACAAGGAAGCGGCCGTTTCCGCACAAGGGCTCCAGAATTTTCTGCCCCTTTTCCGCATAGGAGAGGTAAAACGCAAGTTCATCCGCTGGGGCTGTCCTGTGCAGGATATCATACATTTCGGCGCACAGGCTGCCGTAATAATTTTGTCCCAGTCCACTCAATTCCGGCACCTCCATGGGCAAAAGATATCGAGCAAAAGCATTATAGTATAAATCTTCTTTTTTTGCAACAGCAGCCCGCATATGCCGCTGCCCATCCTGCAAAAGGTGGAACCCCTCCACCTATCCGCTCGAACCCCGGCATGGTACAATGAACCTGTATTTCAGGGCGGAGTAAGTTAGGGCGGAGTAAGCAAGGGAGGAACGGCGTGGAAAGGGGTGAAGTCTGCCCTCCGCCGGACTGAAGCGGCCTGGAAGAACAAAATACGGACGTGCGAAGACGGTGAGTTGCCCAGCAGGGCGGTCACGGTCTTTTTTTGCGTCCAGAAAGGAAGTACGCAGATGAATGTCAGAAAGCAGATTGATTGAGCTGTCCTATTTCGATCCCAAGTCAAGCGTCCGCCTCACTGCCTACGCGGACACCGTCATTTTGGAAAACACCGGAGGGGTGAGCACCATCGTCGCCATCCGCTTCGGCGGCTACCCGGAGATGGTGCGGGCTATGTCGGACGCCATCTATGGCGGCGGCACCGTTGAGGCGGTGCGGAACGACGCGAAGCGGCTGCTCAAAAGCAGGCCGAAGGGCTACCGCAGGCAGATGAACCACGATGGCGTCTACGCCGCCGCCACGCTGATGGCCGATGACGACGCCCTCACCGCCGAGCCCCAGGGCGATGAGGAGGACGATGAAGCGGAAGCCGGAACCCAGCAGGAGATCCAGCCCCGGAGGTGCTACCTGTTCTGCCCCGCCGGGGATCAGAACCGCCTGTTTGAGGAGCTGGATCACAAGACCGCCGCACCGCTGATCCCGGAGTTCCGGGACTATGTGCTGCGGGAGCTCACCGCCCAGGGCGACTTGTGCCAGTTGGAGGTGCTCTCGCTGCGCGAAAAGCTGGACGCCTTTGTCCTGAGCCTGAAGCCGGAGGACGCCAACGTGGTAGAGATTTTGGAGGACGGCCTGAAAAGCGGGGCCATCGCCATCCCCGGCGCTGTGCCCGACCAGCCGGACGGGTTCGACGGCGTGGAGAACGTCACCGGCTACCTCAATACCTTTGGTACCACCGTTGCCCAGCGCATCCGGGATCAGTTCAAGCCCCTGTTCGACCCGGCCACGGAGCCGCTGAGCGAGGAGGTGCTGGCGGTAAACGACACCATCCAGGCCAAGGCGGGCTACTCTCTCTATGACGCCCAGCTGGCGGTGGCGGAGGCCACCAAGCGGCAGCTTGACCGCAAAAAAACCGCCCTCATTGTGGCGGAATGTGGTTCCGGCAAGACGAAGATCGGCGCTACCGCCCTGGGTGCGCTCCAGGGGATGCACGCCGCCCAGAGCAGGCGGGGCAAGACTTTCAACCTTGTCATGGCCCCGTCCCACGTCACGAAAAAGTGGGTGAGGGAGATCGGCGAGACCCTACCCAACACCTTTGCCATGGTGGTCAAGAGCATCACGGACTTTGACCGGCTGTACCGGGCCTATGAGGCTGGGGATAAAAATGTGTACGCCGTGTTCAGCAAGGAGAAGGCCCGGGACGGCTATATGCGCTACCCCGCCGTCACCTATGACCGCAGGGCCAGAGGCTTCCGCTGCCCGGACTGCGGTAAGGTGGTGCGGATGACCATCAGCGACGACGGCACAAAATACGAGGTAAACGCCGATCAGTTCTATTTCCAGCGGGAGCACCGGGATAACCACACCTGTGCCGCCTGCGGCAGCCAACTGTGGTCCGCCATCAACCCGGGGAAGCCAATCAAATGGGCCAAGATCGCGGAGTATGGCTGGGTGTACCGGGAACAAGCCATGCGGCACAAGGATCGGACGAAAAACCAGCGCATCCTGTCCCGGCTGGAGGAGATCGCGGCAAATTCGGGCGGCTATGAGCCGGTGCAGGGGGCCTGCCGCCGGTATGCCCTGAGCACCTACATCAAAAAGAAGTACCGGGGCCGGATCGACGGCCTGCTCTGTGACGAGCTCCACGAGTACAACAACGCCAGCGGCCAAGGGGACGCCATGGGCGAGCTTTACGGCGTGTCCAGGCTGTTCGTGGGCATGACCGCCACCCTCATCAACGGGTACAGCTCGGGCATTTTCCACCTGCTCTACCGCCTGGTGCCCGGCCTGATGCGGAAGGACGACAAGCCCTACCGCAAGCCCGCCTGGTTTGACGCGGAGTACGGCGTGGTGGAAAACACCTATGAGATCGCGGACTCCGACTACAACTCCAACCGCCGCACCACCAAGCGCAAGACCAGGAGCAAAAAGCTGCCCGGGGTGTCGCCGCTGGTGTATTCCCGGTTCCTGCTGGAGCATACGGCGTTCCTGTCCCTGTCCGACATGGGGAAGGATCTGCCGGACTACGAGGAGATCCCGGTGCCGCTGGATATGCCGGGGAAGGTGTGGGACGGCTATAAACACGCCGAGCAGATTTTGCAGAAGGTGCTGTACGGCGAATCTACCCGGCGGCTGGGCATGGAGGGTGAGTACCTCTACCAGTGCCAGAACTGCAATGCCCGGGTGGGGTGCCACAAGGGCACGACCCGGCCCCTGGGCAATGTGGCCAACGAAGTGCTGCGGCTGAAGCGGGTGGAGGCCCACCGTGTGTTCGACGCTCTCTGGAAATGCGGGCGCATGACCCGGACAGGGGCGTACCGCTGGCTGGCGGGAGAGCTCCATCTGCGGCCAGACCGCGCCCACATTGGCGGGTTCGAGATGGATCAGTGCCAGAAGGTCATTGAGCTGTGCGGGAAAATGGAAAATAAGGAGGCTGCGTAATGCGCGACTGTGAATGCGAAGAACTGTTGTGTACCTGTGTTGACTGGGGAAAGGACGATCTGGCCGCACGGATACACCATATTATTTGCAATTTTGAGTTTACCGGCTTTGAGCTGGAGTATACCACATTGGAGCGGCCGGAAGGCCGCCGCCTGTGCCGGATTGGGCGGTGCCGCGCCTGCGGGAAGCGCCTGTGCTACGGGGATGATCTTCCCGCCCAGTCCACCCCGGACGATCTGCTGGCGGATATCTTCCATCGGACGTTCCAGATGTGGCGCGATGCCCCCGAACATCTTCCGGCTGGCGCGGAATGCTTCACCGATCTGTTTGTGTCGCTGTTCCATGAGGCCGACCGGGAGCGTGTGAACAAATGGCTGGCCCATCACGGCGCGGATACCGGGGAGGGCACGTAAATGGGCAAGCAGAAATACACCTTCCCGGGGCCGACCTGCCCCGGCTGCCAGTATCATCAATCCGTGGGAGATGGCCTGCTTCAGACACGCTACTGCAACGGCTTCGACAAAAAGCGGAAATCCAAGAGGTTCAAGCGGTCTGACCCAAAGTACAAACCGCCCAAGTGGTGCCCCAGGCTGATCTCTCCGCCGGTGTGCCGCGTTTATGGTTTTGTGAACAGCGAAGCCGCGGTTACAGATTGGCTGCTCAACCGGGAAGCAACTGCGGCTAAGAGCGGCAATGAGCAGGAAGCATACCGCTCTGTTTCCGAATACCGCTATAAGCTGCGCTGTGAACTGTCGCTGGGCCTGACCGCCAAACAGTTTTATGCCGCGATGCTGTCCGATGTGAGCACCTGTGTTACCTCCAAAATCAGAAACCAGGTGGAGTATGGGGAGATCATTGAAATCGACGATGGCTTGAAGCCCTACTATTTTTACTTTGACTCGTTCAGAGTAATTCCGCTTCTGCACTTTGACCGTTCCCGGGTACAGCTCGAGGAAGGAAAAATTGAGGAGAATGCTCAACTCCCTGCTCACTGCCCTCAACGAGCGCAAGTACACCAACGAGGGCCGTACTTATCCCATCCCCACTATCTCCTTTTTCGCGGCATCCAACGAGATTCCCAACTTCAGCGATCCCCAGGAGAAGATCCTGGAAGCCCTCTATGACCGCCTGGAGTTGAAGGTTGTGACGGACAACATCTCAGACCACGCCAAGCGGCTGGCGGTGCTGGCGGACAAGCAGGCAGGGCGCGCCGGACAGATTTCGGCGTCCATCACGTTGGATGAGCTGGAGCAGATGCAGGCGGAGGTGGCGGCGATCCCTGTGCCCGATGCCGCCAACGAACTGGCGGACGATATTCTGTGCCAGCTCCGCAAGGACGGCATCCCGGTGTCCGACCGCAAGTACCTCAACTATTATCCCATCGCCCAGGCCAAGGCGTGGCTGTCCGGTCATGCTCAGGTGGAGTCTCAGGATCTGCTGGCGCTGAAGAACTATCTTTGGCAGAAGCCCGCTGACCGGCCTGTGGTGGAATCGACGCTGAACCGTATGTGCGTCAACCCCATGCAGGACAAGGTAAACAGCGTCCGGGCCATGGCCATGGATGTGCAGGCGGAGTTTGACGCCAACCGCGCCGATGCCGGCAAGCCTAACGCGGGCAGCAAGGCGCTCATCAAGCTGCGGGGCGAGCTGGTGCGGTTGTACGGCGAGCAGCAGAAACTGGCCGCGTCCGCCCAGTCGGACGGCGAAACGGCGCTGACGGATGAACTGCTGGCGGACATGGAGCGGATCAGTAAGCAGGCCCACGAGGCCGTGGGCTTCACCTACACGCCGCTGGGGCAGCTGGCGGCGCTGCAATAAAAACAAGGGGGAAAATTTATGTTGAACCACATCGTAATTATGGGCCGTTTGACCCGAGACCCGGAACTGCGCCACACCCAGGCGGGCACAGCCGTGGCCAGCTTCACCGTAGCGGTGGATCGGGATTTCAAGGACAAGGAGACCGGCGAACGAAAGACCGACTTCATCGACTGCGTGGCCTGGCGCTCCACCGGCGAATTTGTGGACAAGTATTTCGTCAAGGGCCGCATGGCCGTGGTGGAGGGCAGGCTGCAGCTCCGGGACTGGACGGACAAGGAGGGGAATAAGCGCCGCAGCGCGGAGGTGCTGGTGTCCAGCGTTTATTTCGGCGACAGCAAGCCCAAGGACGGCGACAGCGCCGGGGACAAGGCCAAGGCGGGGAAGGATGACGATTTCCAGCTGCCTGGTGATTTTGGCGCCGGCTCTGACAACGGCTTTGCGGATCTGGCGGATGACGATTACGATCTGCCGTTCTGAAAACGTACGGCGGGAGGGGCGCACACCCCTCCCGCCATTGCCGAACATTTTATATTACACTGAAGGGAGAAATGAACGTGGAAAAATATTTCGACTACTTAGACTGTCTGCGGGAATCCGGTGTCACCAATATGTACGGCGCCGTTCCCTATCTCCAGCAGGAGTTTCCCGAGCTGAGCTATGATCACGCCCAAGCCGTCTACATCCTACGGGAGTGGATGGGGCACCGTGAGAAAGGCGGGGATGCGTAATGCGCAAGCCCTACCGCACGATTGAAGATGTACTGCGTTCCCCCTGGGCGGCTATGGAACCGCTCGGGGAGAGGTCTGCCACCGACCGGGTGCTGCGCTCCACCAAGCTGGAGGACAGCATCTACGCCGACCTGCGGGATGGGGATGACGGTTTGAAGCAGACCGAGGGGGAGGCGGCAAAAAAGCTGCCATCCTTCCCGGCCCTGTCCCGGGACGTGTTCCAGTCCTTTTACTCTCTAATGCCCAGGAAGAACGACAATGATCTGCTGTCTACAGCCGCCCGGAAGTTCAATGGCCCAATTTTGGAGTACATCACCCAAAGCGAGGACTATCCCACACTGAAAGCGGTGTGCGAGGGCCGAGAGCTGCCCGCCTATGAGGCGGCGTCCGAGTTTGTGGCCCGCACCGCCGGGGAACTGGACAGCCTGCTCGACCACATCAGCGGGGAGAAAAACGCGCTGAGCACCCTGGAAAAACTGGAAAATGCCGAGCAGGAAGCCCGAAAAGAGCTGGCAGATCTGTTGGAGCGGATGAGGGCAGCCAAGGAGCGCAACCTGGGGTTGGAGCAGTCCGTAGTGGACGCCGCAAACCAGGCGGAGAGCAAACACCGCCAGGTGGAGGCCGTAGGTAAACTGGTGGATGCCAGTACGGCTAAAAACGAGGACGATGTGGCCGCCGTGGTAGCTATGGCGGTGAACGCCGCCGCTGAAAAGGCGGAAGAAGTACAGAGCATCATCGGCGCCTGGAGCGACGAACCCGGTAACATGGTAAAAAACGAGGTCAACGCTGAACTGCTGGCGCTGGTGCGAAAAAGCCCGGTTCTGCGGGATATCTCCAAGTATCTGGGCCGATTCCGCAAAATATTTGTCCAGGGCAAGCGCAACGGTTACGCCTATGGCCGGGGCGAGAAATACTCCCTGGAGCTGGGCCGGGATCTATCCCGGGCCCTTACCTCGGAGCTGGCCATGCTGGCCTCGCCCCAGACCGTGCCGCTGTTCCTGCGGAAATACCAGCGGGGGCAGATCAAGCAGTACCAGCGCCGGGAGCCCATCTACAAGGGTATGGGCGACATCATCTGCTGCCTGGATGAGTCCGACTCCACCTGGGGCGACCCCGCCGCCTGGGGGAAGGCCGTGGCCCTGACCCTGCTGGAGATCGCGGCGGACAGCGGGCGGCGCTTCGCCCTGATCCACTTTTCTGGGCCGAGGAGCTTCAAAACGGAAGTGTTCCGACCCGGGGGCTATGCCATGGCGGAAAAGGTAACCGCCGCGGAAACCTTTTTAGGCGGCGGCACCGACTTCCAGACACCCATGAATGACGCCCTGCGTCTGATGGATGAGGAAGACCTTGAAAACGCCGACATCATTTTTATCACAGACGGCGAATGTGCTTTGCCGGACACTTATGTGGAGCGGCTTCGGACGGAGCAGGCCAATCGGCGGTTTACCGTCACCGGGGTGCTGCTGGACAAGGGCCGTCCGGGAATGACGTTCAGCCTGGAGAAATTCTGCCAGAATATCTACCGCACCAGCGAGCTGCTGGGAGATGAGATCGTGGCGGAGTTGGTGTGCAAGCGAGTATAAATCAGGCTGTAAAACAGGGCAACGCAAACAGGGGACAGTGGCATTGATTTGCCATTGTCCCCTGCTTTTTTACGCGGTCAGTAGGATACGCTTCCATTAAACTTCTCGTTCACGACATAGTAGGCCATGCGTTCCTCCGGCTTGACGTACAGCTTCAAATCGGTGATGGGCGTGCGCTTTTTCGCCTGCCGGAAATCGGCTTTTGCCGTCTCCACCAGCGTGTCCAGATCCACCTCGGAACCCTGAAATTGCACGATGACCGTGGGCTTGAGGCTGTCCGCCTTCGCCTTGCTCTCGGCGCGAGCCTTTGCCGCCGCGGCCTTTTCCTCCGCCGTCATGGGCTTTCTGCCGCCCTTCTTTTTTACCGCTGGTTCGGCGGCTGTGTTGACCGTCTTCTCCTTGTCCATAAACATCACCCTTATTTTAATGATTCGCTGGTTCAAATTACCAGCCCATTATATAGGGTAATAACCAAAAAAGCAAGATATTATGCTTGTTTATTCGCTTCCTGCCTGAACCCAATCCACCGGCATCCCGTTGACTTCCAGCCCCTCGCCGGCGGGGATGAGCAGATACTTTTTCCCGTCAATCATCCGTGTCTCCATCAGGTAGCTCTGCTCCGGCGGCATGGAGATGGTCACGTCAGCGGCCTTGACCTCGAACCGTTTGCTGTCGATGAGGTTGGCGGGGTTGAGGGCCGCGCCCTCGCCAAACAGCTCCCCGCACTTGGCGCAGAACGCCTCCACCTGGGTCTCCGACCCGCCGCAGTCCCGCAGGATGTCGGCCACATCCTTGGCGGTGACAGCCAGTGGTTCCGGGTCTTTGGTCTCTCGGTGCGCTTCAATTTTTGCGGTCAGCTGCTCATGGACGGCCTGCACCACCTCCAGGCCGCAGGCTCCTTCCAGCCCCTCCCGGAGGGCGGTCTGGAACGCCTCCCGTTGCTCCCCGGCGGACATAGGCGGCTCGGTATGGAAGATGGCATCCAAAAACTCCTGGTGCAGCTCGTCCGGCTTGCGGGCATAGGCGAGGGCGTTGTAGATGTTGGCCGCCCTATCGTCAAAGGCCGGGAACAGAAAGCCCAGCTCCGGCGGCGCGACGATCTGGCTGGGGGCGCTGTTGTGGAACTCGTTCTCCCCGGCGCAGTAGCCCAGCTCCGGCTTACCGTCCTTCACCGGGCAGACGCAGCACACGATGTAAGAAAATACGGTGTCGCCCTCGTCCGCCCGATCCTCGCCGTCCCTGCCCCGGTGGGGCACGTCGTAGGCGTCGTGGGCCAGCAGAATAAGGTAGTTGCTCTCCCCCATATCCAGGGCGTCGATGACCGTCTGATAAAACTCCTGACGCACCTCTCCGTCCTTCAGGCGGGAATCCCGCAGGGCCATGAGCCGCCGGTGCTCGTCGCTGTCCGCTACCTGCTGGGTTGAGAACACAATGTCGATGAGGTTCCGGCCCAAGGCACCGGACAGAACTTTTTTCAGCAGGGTCAAGTATTTCTCCGCCTCCTCCTCGGGCATCCGATCCAGGGGTTCGTCCAGGTAGGAGACGATCTCCTTTTGGCTGTTCACATAGCAGCCGTAAATGCGGCCTATGGCATTTTTGCCCAGCCGGAAGCGGCGTTTCAGTTCGCTGATCTCTTTCTGATTCATGGTGACCTCGCAGTTTCAAATGTATTTTGCGCGGCGTTGACATCCGGGGCCGCGCAATTCAAGTGCCGTCCTAATTATAAGGGGAAGCGGCAGAAGTTACAAGCCCTGCCCCGGCGGTGCCTGGACCTCGATTTCCAGAATATCTTCAATGGGAATGGCTGTCCCATTTTTGAGGATGACCCGCCCCTCCAGCGGGTCGTTTTTTTTGACCGCACCCTCGGCAGTGACGTAGGCCCCGCCGTCTTTCCGCTCATCGGGCAAATAGTAGGTGAACACACCCACCCCGCCTGTTTCCAGCAGCAGGCGGAGTTTTTCATCCAAAAGAGTTTTTTCATCCTCGGTCAGTTCAATTTTACGGACGGTGAGCCGTGCCGTCTCCTCAATGGCGGCCCCGTGGCCGACAAGTGCCGCTTATCAGGAAAAACAAATTATCAGGACAGTGACTCCACATATTTTCCTTATGTAGTTTCTTTGCCTATATTTCATGATAACATGATGTTTTTAATAACAGATAGGTTTTTATAATGCGAGTAAAAGCACAAAAAATAATATAACTGTGCAAATGGTCTATTTTGGACAAAAATATTTGTCGAAATTTGATATTGAAAAAATCAAAAGATAGGTATAGTATAATCGGAAAAGTACACTAACATCTCTCTGTGGCAACTGCAAAGTGTCTCGAGAGATATTTTTTGTGCAAAACTTGCTTGCTGTTTAGAAACAAAATTTATGATGCAATATTAATTTGCTTTTTTGATTTTTCTCAAGCCCTATGTACATGAGGGGAAAGATTTTATTATGTTCTGATTTCCATAATTTTACATTTTTTGTGAGGTAGGAGTGGTATGATAATGTTCAATTTCTTGGGGGCTCCATTTCGGAAATTCTCTAGCTTATCTACGGAAAAACAGAATTGGATATTTTATGGCGTGTTTTTGACCGTTGTAGCCGTTCCGCTTGCTATACTCTTTGATCTGATTCTCGGTTTCCGCATCGAACAAATCAAGCTGAATTGGTTTCCCAATTTGCTTTTGGCTAATTTTGCCGTTGCTGTTAATTTGGGGTCTCTTCTTGAAGACAGGAAATCGTTACTACCAAAAGAGAAAGAGTCAGCATATAGCAAAATTACTGTAGGTGCAATGATTATATCTTGCCTTCTCTACTTTTTCTTTTACAGTAGATTTGAGGCCGTACCATTTCCCGTTGTCATTATACTCTCTTTTATAACCGCAGTTTTATTAATAGTATATTATAGGACTGGGATAGGGGTCATCGATACCGCGACCCAGGGAGAGGGAACTGTAACACAAAACCCTTGAAAGTGATGGAATAAGCATGGAAAAACCTAATAAGCCGATAAGGCTTCACCCATTAATACGTTTCTCAATTCTTATTATTTTCTTTTTAGTTATTGCACTATTGGGACGATTCTATTTCATGGATAAATACAATTCTGCAATAGATGAAATCGAAAATGGGCACTATCAAAGCGGAATAGAACTTTTTAAGGAATTGGGAGATTATCAGGACAGCTTATTATACATAGAAAAAGCTGAACTTCGACTTGCTTTTGATAAGGCCGTATCATTGTTTGACACGGGTGAGTATGAAGCTGCAAAAAAAGCCTTTAACAAAATTGAAGATGCTGATATTATAAACATTACGGATGGGAAAAATCCAAGTTGGTATATTTCTGAAATTAATCGGATAAATAAAGAGAAAACAGATAAAGAAGAACAAGTAGCCAAAGAGGAATTATACAATACGGCACATAATTATATCAAAAATCAGGAATATCAAAAAGCGACTCCACTGCTACGAGAGTTAGGAGATTATAAAGACAGTGAGTCAATTCTTGAGCAATGTTTTGATAGCATCAGCCGTCTTAAGTATTCAACAACAATATCTGCTGGAACCAGTTCATCAGCAGGGGTAAAATCAGATGGGACTGTTTACTTGTGTGGAGAAAAAGTACTACGCCCATCTGATGTCGTGGATTGGACCGATATTATTTCTGTGTCTACCATGGGATCGCTTGTGATTGGATTAAAAATAGATGGATCGGTGATTACTGCTGGAAGTTTAGACAATAATTATCATATTGAAACAGGAAACTGGGATGATATAATAGCTGTTTCGGCAGGAGATGTGTACGTTGTAGGGTTGCGGAGTAACGGCAAATTAGTAGCTCAAGGGTACAACACTCATGGGCAACTAAACTTTGGAGACTGGCAGGATATTACTACAATCTCAACAGGTTGGAGACTCACTGCCGCATTGGATAAGAGAGGTAATGTGCATGTTGCAGGCCGTTATGCGGAAGAAATATTAGAAGAAATCAATAATAATATAGAGAACTGGTCTAATATTGTTGCTATATCGGCTGGTGGTGGTAGCACAAAGGAAATCGGTCAGCGTGGACATGTAGTGGCATTAAAAGCAGATCATACTGCTGTAGCAGCTGGCGATAATGGAAGAGGACAATGTAATGTAACCGGACCTGAATGGTCTGACCTTGTAGCAATTTCTGCCGGAGCCTATCATACCGTTGGCTTGAAGTCGGATGGGACAGTAGTTACAACACAAACCGATGAGAGAATAGTTAATGAAATTGCAGAATGGAATAAGGATAAGGATATTGTTGCTGTGTCCGCTGGGTATGGATTTACAATTGGGTTAAAATCCGACGGACATATTGTAGGTAGTGGATACTATTATGATAAAATACGTGATACTGATAATTGGGAAAATATAACATGTTATTTAGAGGAATGGAGATCTGTTTTTAATAATGAGGATTTAAATAAAAAAGATTAGGTTGGGCAATCCTCAAAATTGTGTGAACCTCCAAAGCGGTGCAGACTGGAAGTGCCGTTTGGAGGTTCACATTATACATAAGGAGGGGGGAGATTGAAATATTTCCCTTACCTATGAGCTACAGGTCTAGATTTCATCAGCCTAATCGGAATTTCTATAAAGATGTCCAGCGACAATGTTCAGCGGTTCATTGAAAAATACGGTGCTAAAGCCAGAAGTCAGATGCCTTCCATTCCTCATTTACATCCTCATCTATTTCGTCACACCAGAGCTATGCATCTGTACATGGCCGGGATGCCGCTGGAAATGGTTGCCCAATGGCTTGGACACTCCCAAATAGAAACTTCATTGATTTATGCGAATGCTACTACAGAAATGAAGCGGGCTGCAGTTAATAAAATTTCAATCAAGGGCAATGCTGTGTTTAAGGGTAAGCGTCAAATCAGCCAGCCCCAAAGAGAGCCGCAGCGCTGAAGCGAATCAGCGCTGCGGCTCAAAAGAATTATG
>ERZ808051.1675-NODE-1675-length-13588-cov-5.850344_pt1 | contig 13588 bp, 10 predicted proteins | sample MGYA00380199_ERZ808051 | MGnify/ENA primary metagenome ERZ808051 (study PRJEB31490, sample SAMN06133391) | mouse gut metagenome | isolation source: J11 | host: mice | place: China: Chengdu | collected 2015-05 ...
TTGTGTAGATACCTATGCCCTGAAGTGGGTGGTTTTACGGCGACCGGTGATAAATTCTTACTCGTGTATTCGTTTTAATTCAAACCGTCCTTGGCACACGCCACAGCCTTGTCCGCTTAGCATTTTTAGTCTTCGCTATTTTCTAGCGGATTACTCTGTTTGCTATTTACCAGATTACTTAATGCGACAAAATCTTTGACATCCAAGGTTTCAGGACGGGCGTTGCCTTCGATACCAATAGAAGCGAAATCTTCATCACTTAATGTCGCCATTAATGAAGACTGTTTGAAGATGGCACGTAGTGTTTTACGACGATGGTTAAACGTCTCACGCACCACTAAAGCAAAGAGTTTTTCATCTTCTGCCTGTACCGGCTTGGTTAGATGAGGACGCAGACGGAACACTGCACTGGTCACTTTTGGAGGAGGATTGAAAGCGCCTCTTGGGACTGTAAGCAGATATTCAGTTTCACAGTAGTACTGCATAATGACTGACAGACGGCCGTATATTTTACTGCCCACATCCGCAGTAATACGTTCTACGACTTCCTTTTGTAGCATAAAATGCATGTCTTCAATAATATCTGAGTAATCCAATAAGGTGAACAGCAGTGGCGTGGAGATATTATAAGGTAGGTTACCCACGACACGCAGCTTATGCGATTTTACGCCCTCAGCCTCTTTATCATATAAAGTTGAGTAATCAAACTGCATGGCGTTGGTATTGACGATATTAAAATTAGGATGGCTATTAGCCCCAATACGAATACGTAGGCTGCTGGCCAGATCACGATCAAGCTCAATCACCGTCATGGCATCGACTTGCTCTAATAAAGGCTCGGTTAAAGCGCCCATACCAGGGCCAATCTCCACTAAGTTATCGTCTCGGTTTAGACCAATAGAATCCACAATTTGACTGATGATACTGTCATCGTGCAAAAAGTTTTGACCAAACCTTTTTCTAGGCTGATGTTTGGCTGCTTTTTTTAAAGCGCCATGTAACGGATGTTTTGAAGCGTCGGAATGTGTCATAAGTCGATAGATATCAGTTAGTAAAAGGGTCTAGTTTAGCATATTTCACAGGATTACTTGCCTATCCAGCTTTGAAAATTCACTTAGCTCAGGGCCAAGGTAGATTTGGCCATATCATTGGCCATTTTTAACGCTTGCCATAGACTGCTACTGCTCGCCTGCCCGCCATCGGCTTCAGTCACTTCAGCAGACGTGAGACTCTTATTACCGGCCAAATCTAACGCCGTCCCATGGTCCACTGATGTACGAATATAAGGCAGCCCTAGCGTTAAGTTCACGGTATCTCCAAAGCCATGTGACTTCAACACAGGTAAACCTTGGTCATGGTACATCGCAATAACTGCATCACAATGCTTTAGATGTCTTTGGGTAAATAAGGTATCGGCAGGCATGGCAGAAGAGATGTCCACCCCTTTATCCTGAAATTGCTTTAACACTGGGTTGATGACTTCAATCTCCTCTGTCCCTAAATGGCCGTCCTCCCCTGCATGTGGGTTTAAACCACAAACTAAGACCTTGGGATCGGCAAGTCCAAATTTTTGTTGTAAATCATCTAATAAAATCTGTACCGTTTGGCGCACATTATCTGGAGTAATCTCCTCTGCCACTTCTTTTAACGGCATATGAATAGTAACTAACGCTACCTTCATCGCATTATTGGCGAGCATCATCACTACCTTGTCACAGCCACTTTTTTGCATAAAAAACTCAGTGTGACCCGTGAACATCGAACCATCTTCCAAAGTGATGCCCGCGTCAATTAATACTGACTTTTGTAGAGGTCCTGTTACGATAGCACTTGCCGCCTTAGATTGGGCTAGCTCATGCGCTATTTGTAACTGAGTGATCACCATGGCAGCGTTGTCTACATTTAACTGTCCAGTAATGACAGGGCTGTCACAGCTAACATGGATTAAATAAAACTTAGGGGATATATCAGCTGCCACACCTGCTGATTTAGCTTGCAAAATCTTGTCATTAAGAAACTGCGGTGAGTTATCTGATACATTAATCATATCACTGGCCTGTGCAATACGCTGCCAAAGCGGAGTTTCTAAGCTTTGAATCTGCTTACCGTAGACTTGCGCAAATCTTTGCTTTAATGCTTCTTCATCCGCCAACACCACCACTGGGAAGTCTAGCTTGCTAAGCTCCCCTGCTACCGCTAACTGCAACACGATATCCATGCCAATTCCTGCAGGTTCACCTGTGGTTAACATTAAAGGTGGCAGAGCAGATGACGACTGACTATCAATCATATTTTGGCTGGTATTGTCTAAATCGCTTGAGTGTGTGGTCATTAATATTCCCTTGTTAACAATTATTAGAGATTAAGCCCATAATAGAGGTTAAGCCTAGTTTGCCTTATTAGCACCCAGACCTTGATCAGCCCTGATTTAATCCCAATTATTAGATTAGTGGATGACAGATTTTTCATGATAAAACTTAAGCGGCAAAAATAAAATCATGTGTTTTTTAATTTATAACGGGTGCCAATGTGTTAAACTTTGTCGCTCAAATCACAAACTTGATTTATCGATATATGAACCGCTTTTCAGACGCTTTTAGCAAAACACCCCGTTAGCAATCTCTAACCTTAACCCTAAATATGACTGGTTTCAATCTTTAGGGAATAAACCTTCTGTAAACACCTAAATCTAAAAATACTTGAAGTAAGTGCTTAATTACTCTGCTATTTTAGTAGCATAATATATTAGTAACTCCTTAGTCTGTAACATCATAAAGCGTTGCCCCCTATTTTTCAGCAATTGATTTGTCTGAGCCTATAACACCACCGTATTTTGATAATGACAATAGAATTATGGCCGAAAGTAAAAAAAGAAGTGTAAAAAGTGACAATAATGACGTTGGTTTAACCGATTTATTAAGTCAGCAGCCTCCGCATAATGTAGACATCGAAAAAGCTTTGTTGGCTACCTTGATGAGTATTGACGAGTCCTTTGACAAGATCTCTGATATCGTCACAAAAGATGACTTCTATGCCGGTCGCCATCAGCATATTTTTGCTGCCATTGCTCATCTAGCTTTGGTGGGCGAACCGTATGATACGGTCATGGTCCATGACTGGCTCAACTCACAAAAATTACTAAAACAAGCTGGTGGCGAAAGCTATCTGGCGGATATTGTGACTCAAAGCCCGAGCACCATGTTCAACATCGTCTCTTATGCAGAGCGTGTACGTGAGTTATCAACTTTACGCCAGCTCATTACTACAGGTAATGAAATGCTTGCCCTTGCTTATGATCCTAGAGAGCGCGGTGTCAGTGATATCCTAGATACGGTTGAATCTAAAATCTTTGCTATTAATGAGCAACATAACAAACGCGCCCAACAACGAGGGCCTGTCGATGTCGGCTCGGTTCTAGTAAACGTCATTGAGCAAATGGACGAGCTGAAAAACAACCCAGATGGTATGATTGGTCTCCGAACCCCATTTGATGAGCTCAATAACAAAACTCAAGGCTTACAACCTGGTGATTTAATTATCGTTGCCGCACGTCCTTCTATGGGTAAAACCACCTTCGCTATGAACTTAGCAGAAGGGGTTTTATTCCACGAAAACTTACCGGTAATCGTGTTTTCTATGGAGATGCCTGCAGAGTCTATTGTTATGCGTTTGCTGTCTTCTTGGGGTCAGATTAACCAAACCAGCTTACGTTCTGCCCAGATGAATGAAGATGAATGGGCACGTATGATGAATGCCATCTCTCACCTGCAAGACAAGCACCTGTACATTGATGACAGTACTGCCCTTCCCCCCTCTGAAGTACGCTCACGCTGTCGCCGTATTGCCAAGAACCATGATGGTAAAGTCGGCATGGTAATTGTCGATTACCTTCAGCTAATGAAAGTGCCTAGCTTAAGCGGTAACCGTGTGGAAGAGATTTCTGAGATTTCACGAAGCTTAAAAGCTTTGGCGCGTGAATTAAATTGTCCAGTTATCGCCTTATCTCAGCTTAACCGAAGCCTAGAGAACCGTCCTAATAAACGCCCTATTATGTCTGACTTACGTGAATCGGGAGCTATTGAGCAGGACGCTGACTTAATCACCTTTATTTATCGTGATGAGGTTTATAATGAAAACTCTGACTTAAAAGGTGTGGCAGAGATTATTATTGGTAAGCAGCGTAACGGACCTATTGGTACCGTACGTTTGGCATTCGAAGGTCAATATACTCGCTTTATTAACCTAACGCCTGATCACTATATGGCAGACGCCAGCTTTGAGAACGATGAGTAGAGCTTAGCAGTAAAAGTAAACGGTACTAGCAAGCCCTACTTGCAAAAACTATTGGACTATTTAATTACTAACTGAGCTACTTACCTTAAGGTTTAGTAGCTCCTTTTTATTTCACCCAACCGGCCTCGGCCTAACCTTTGTTACACTTAAAAGAGAGTTTAAAACCAAGTTATGTTTCATTTTTTAAACGACTACAGCGAAAGTGCCCACCCTGACATCATCACGGCCATGCAAGATGCCCACCTACAACAATATAAGGGCTATGGCTTCGATGAATACTCTGAGCGAGTACGAGAAAAAATAAAGTCGCAATTAGACAATAAAGACATCTCTATCCATTTTGGAATTACTGGCACTCAGGCAAACTTGGTTTGTATTGACGCTATGCTATCGCCGATCGATGGCATCGTGGCTTGTGATACCGGCCATATCGCTGTAAATGAAGCAGGTGCTATTGAGGCCACAGGCCATAAGGTTATCTTGGCAGAATCAAAACAAGGTAAGCTGACCATTGAAGCTTTAGAAAAAGTAAAAGCACGCCATAGCTTCACTCCGCACGTCGTCAGAGCAAAAGCTGTGTATATCTCTAATACCACCGAGCTTGGTACAGTTTATACCTATGAAGAGTTAAAAGCGTTATCAGATTACTGCCGTAGCAACGACATGTATTTATTCATGGATGGGGCAAGATTGGGCACTGCTATTGCTTATACCCACAGCAATCCTAATGAGCGTAAGCTAACTTTTGCAGACTTCGCTGAGTTAACCGATATCTTTTGGTTTGGCGGCACTAAAATGGGGGCCATGTTTGGTGAAATCCTAGTTATTCCTAACAAAGACATCGCCACCGACTTTAATATCTATCTAAAACGCCATGGTGGCTTGATGGCCAAAGGTTACTTACTGGGTCTGCAGTTTGAGGTTTTATTAAAAGACGATAAGTATCTAGAGCTTAGTCTGCATGCCAACGCTATGGCTAAAAAGCTCTCTGAAGGTCTAGAGAAATATGGTGTTGAGCTATTCGTACCCACCCAAAGTAATCAGGTTTTTGCTCTATTGCCTCCCGAGCTTATCACTACCTTAAAAACTGAGTTTGATTTTTATGAGTGGGAACAGTTAGATAATGGCTCTACCATCTGCCGCTTGGTGACCTCTTGGGCCACTCCTGAACATCAGGTAGATCGTTTTATTGCTATGCTAGAGGCTCATAGCTCTAATAACTAAAGCTTTTCTTAGGCCAAGAGAATTGTTTTTGTATCCTTAGCAATAAAAGTGTATAACTAACAAGTGATACTTCTACCCTATAAATATTTTTGCTTCAATGCATTAGGATATCTATTATGACCCAGTCCCAAGATGTTGTAATTTATAATGTTGAAAACCATATCGCGACCATTACTCTTAATGATCCAAAGAGCTTAAATGCTTTTAGCACCCCAATGAAATCGGCCATTATTTCTGCTTTACAAGAAGCAGAAGCCGATGCTGATGTTCGTGTCATTATTTTGCAAGGGGCTGGCGGTAACTTCTCAAGCGGCGGCGATATCAAAGAGATGTTGTCAGATGGTCTAGAAAGAGAAGCACTTTCAGAGAAGCTAAAAAGCATGGTTGAAGGCGCTGGTGAAGTCAGTTTACTGCTGCGTAAAATTCATAAGCCTATTATTGCCAAGCTTGAAGGGGCGGTTGCTGGCGCTGGCATGAACTTAGCTTTAACCTGTGATTTTCGCATTACTGCCGATAATGCCAAGTTTGTCCAAGCGTTCGTTCATATTGGTCTAGTGCCTGATGCAGGAGGTATCTACCTGCTAAATGAGCTGGTTGGTCCAGCTAAAACGACTGAGCTTGTCATGTTAGGCGATAAAATCAGCGCTCAAGATATGGCAGATTTAAACTTAGTAAATCAAGTAGTTGGCGCCGATGAGCTTGATGAAGCCGTGTTAAAGCTGGCCAATCGCTTGACCCAATTACCCGCTACTGCGTTGACCACGATGAAGCACCTTATCAACACTCATGCTTATATGGGGTTAAATGAAGCTTTAGATATGGAAGTGCATCAGCAAGCTAGACTGGCCAAAACTGATAACTTCATTGAAGGTATTACTGCTTTTATTGAAAAACGTAAGCCCGTCTATAATCAGTAATTGTCCAACTAATTACAATAAAAAAAGGGCTACCTAAGGGTTAATGCCAGTCAGTTAAACAAGAGACTTAGCGGAGATATGGTTTTTTAAAACCAGAGAACTCCATAAACAGGGGTTTCTAGAAAAAACGAATTTCAGAATTTCGCTATAAAATCTCTTAACTGACTGGCATTACTACCTAAGGGTAGCCCTTTTTTTATTCAGACTTATAGTGCTGAGGTAAAGTAAAAATCTTGTCAAATATCAAGGTAAAGATAAACGTATAAACCAAGAAAAATAGCAATAATGCCAACTCCATAGTGAAGGCTTTATACAGCCCCACGTTATACCACAGCATATATAGCGGCAAGCAGATTAATACCAGCCCGCCTTCAAAACCTATGGCATGTATACTGCGTATTAAGAAGGTTCGCTCTTTTACTTTTTTTCGGCGCTCCCAGGCTTCAAAAGCAGTATTAAATATAAAATTCCAAACAACTGCTGCCATTGACACCATGACAGCAACAGGTAACGATTCTGAAGCCCCACTATCACTTAACCACATCAACACATAAGTCGACGATATAATTGCGATAATCTCAAAAACAGTCACATACACCAAACGACGCTTTAGAGGCGATAAGGTAATCAACACACACTCCTAAGTACAAAAATAATGCACACTAAAAGTATCGGCCCGCCCCGAAACAACAAATAAATTCAAATACAGAGCCACGGTTTCCGCCTGTATGATCTTTTAATCCTTAACACAGTTTAATACAAAAGCCCCTGCTATCAAATAACAAGGGCTTTAGATTTTAATTAATCTGGTTAATTATTTATTCCTGTCAGCTTAAGACTGCTGAGTCGCACGATAAGCATCTAACGCAGCTTTCAAACGCTTAATACCCTCAACAATCTGATCTTCTTCTAAGCTGGTAAAGTTTAAGCGCATGTGGTCAGTATATCCGCCTGATAATGAGAAGGCCTCACCTGGCACAAATGCCACATTTTTTTCGATAGCAATCTCGAGTAAGTCCATAATGGCCACACCAGGGACACGTACCCAAATAAACATACCCCCTGATGTAGGATACATTTCAACCTCTTCACCTAGATAAGTGTTGATAGCCTCTACCATACACGCTTTTTTGGTAGCATAAGTTTGACGAATCAAATCAATATGAGCATCAAGATCATGGCTAGTGACATACTCATATAACAACTCTTGAACAAATGAGTTGGTATGTAGATCTGCAGCTTGCTTTGCAATAACCATCTTAGCTAAGACAGGCTTAGGTGCAATGACCCAGCCCAAACGAAAGCCTGGAACAAACACCTTAGAGAATGACCCCATATAGACCACATGCTCAGGTGCTAAAGCATAAATAGGTCTAGTGTCTGGCGAAGATTCACCTTCCTCATCAAACAATAAAGCGCCATAAGGGTCATCTTCTAACATCAGTTTACCGGTATCTTTTAAGATATCAGCCACTTGCTGACGCTTTTCAGAGGAGTAAGTCAAGCCAGTTGGGTTCTGAAAGTTTGGAATACCATAAAAGAGCTTACTGTCCGCCTCTTGCATGGTAGAACGGAACTGATCGGTATCTAAACCATCTTCTAGCAGCTCAACCTCTTTGAGTTTTGGCTGATACATACGAAAAGCTTGTATCGCCCCTAGATAAGTGGGCGCTTCCATGACTATAGCATCTTGTGGGTCAATATATATTTTGCCAAATAGATCTAGGGCTTGCTGTGAACCTGAAACGATCATGACTTGGTCTGCAGATACATCAACGTTATGAGTGGCTGAAAAGCGTTTTGCAATCCACTCTCGTAGACCTGCGTGACCTTCAGTCGTTGTATATTGATAAATACCTCGATCATTTCTATCAAACATGGCATTGCTGGCATCTTTGATGGTTTGATGTGGAAATAAACTAGGGTCTGGCAGACCACCAGCGAACGATATGATCTCTGGCTTAACGGTTAGTTTTAATATTTCACGGATAAATGAGGGTTTGAGTTCGTTGATCACCTCTGAAAATTGATACTGCATATCGCTCTCTTTTTATAACGTTATTGGGTGGGTTGATATTTTTATAATGCCAGCCAGCATTCAATATAATTATTATAGTTACCAGTATATAGAACCGGCCATTCATGCGTCTAGCACCAATTGTAACTATTGCTCTAAAGCCTTTAAAAAAAGACCCCGTATCCTAGGATACGGGGTCTTTTGTTCAGCTAAAACTAAACGATTAGCACATCAACTTATGACAGTTGAGCTACGTTAATTTTATCTGCTTCTTCAGTGTACTCTTCCATCTGATCGAAGTTCATGTAACGATATACTTCGTCACCCATGCTGTTTAGCATGCCAGCGTACTGCTGATATTCTTCGTTAGTTGGTAGCTTACCAAGTACTGCTGCAACTGCTGCTAGCTCTGCTGATGCTAGGTATACGTTAGCACCTTGACCTAGACGGTTCGGGAAGTTACGAGTAGAGGTAGATACCGCAGTAGAGTTTGGAGCAATACGTGCTTGGTTACCCATACATAGTGAACAACCTGGCATTTCAGTACGTGCGCCAGCTTGTGCGTAAGTGTTGTAGTAACCTTCTTCCATCAATAGGCGTGCATCCATCTTAGTTGGTGGTGCAATCCATAGACGAGTTTTCAAGCTACCTGCAGGTACTTCTTGTAGTAGTTTACCAGCGGCACGGAAGTGACCGATGTTAGTCATACAAGAGCCGATGAATACTTCGTCAATCTTGTCGCCAGCAACGTCAGATAGTGTCTTAGCATCATCTGGATCGTTCGGGCAGCAAAGTACTGGCTCTTTGATTTGGCTCATATCGATGGTCATATCGATTGCGTATTCTGCATCTTCGTCAGCACGCATTAAGCTTGGGTTTTTCAACCACTCTTGCATTGCTTCGATACGACGGCTTAGAGTACGAGCATCGCCATAACCTTCAGAGATCATCCACTTAAGTAGTGTGATGTTTGAGTTTAAGTACTCAGTTACTGACTCTTCAGATAAAGTGATAGTACAACCAGCAGCACTACGCTCAGCTGATGCGTCTGATAATTCGAACGCCTGCTCTACAGTTAAGTCTTCTAGACCTTCAATCTCTAAGATACGGCCATTAAACTCGTTGATTTTACCTTTCTTATCAACAGTTAAGTAACCTTCTTTAATCGCTTGTAATGGAATAGCGTGTACTAGGTCACGTAGAGTGATACCAGGCTGACGCTCACCAACGAAACGAACACGTACAGATTCAGGCATATCTAGTGGCATAACACCAGTCGCTGCTGCGAACGCAACCAGACCAGAACCTGCTGGGAATGAGATACCCATTGGGAAACGAGTATGCGAGTCACCACCAGTACCAACGGTATCTGGAAGAAGCATACGGTTTAGCCATGAGTGAATGATACCGTCACCTGGACGTAAGCTTACACCGCCACGGTTCATGATGAAGTCAGGTAGTGTGTGCTGAGTTTCAACGTCAACTGGCTTTGGATAAGCGGCTGTGTGACAGAAAGACTGCATTACTAGGTCTGCTTGGAAACCTAAGCAAGCTAAGTCTTTTAGTTCGTCACGAGTCATAGGACCAGTGGTGTCTTGCGAACCAACTGTAGTCATCTTAGGCTCACAGTACATACCTGGACGTACGCCTTCCATACCACAAGCTTTACCAACCATCTTCTGAGCTAGAGTGAAGCCCTTGTCTGAAGCTTCTGGTTGTTCTGGCTTAGCGAATACTTCTGAATGCTCTAGGCCTAAGTAATCACGGGCACGGTTAGTTAAAGCACGGCCTACGATTAATGGAATACGACCACCAGCACGAACTTCGTCAAGAAGTGTGTTTGAGTTTAGCTCAAAAGTAGACAGTACTTCGTCAGAATCATGCTTAGTAATTTTGCCTTCGTGTGGATAGATGTCAAATACATCACCCATATCGATGTTATCAACAGCAACGTTCTCGATAGGTAGAGCGCCTGAGTCTTCCATAGTGTTAAAGAAGATAGGAGCGATTTTGCCACCTAATACTAAGCCACCAGCACGTTTGTTCGGTACGTTAGGGATATCATCGCCCATTAACCATAGTACTGAGTTAGTCGCTGATTTACGGCTAGAACCTGTACCTACTACGTCACCAACATAAGCTAATGGATGGCCTTTTTCTTTAAGCTCTTCGATAAGCTTCATTGGGCCACGTACACCCTCTTCGTCAGCTTGGATGCCATCACGAGAGTTTTTGTGCATTGCTAATGAGTGTAGTGGGATGTCTGGACGGCTCCATGCGTCTTGTGCTGGAGATAGGTCGTCAGTGTTGGTTTCACCCGTTACTTTGAACGCAGTGTAAGTTGTTTTTTGAGGTACTTCTGGACGCTCTAAGAACCATTCTGCGTCAGCCCATGACTGAACAACTTCTTTCGCTTTCTCGTTACCCGCTTCTGCTTTTTCAGTAACGTCATTGAATGCGTCGAATACCAATAGGGTTTTCTTAAGTGCTGCTGCTGCGTTTTCAGCCACGTCAGCATCATCTAACGCTTCTACTAAAGGTAATACGTTATAACCACCTTGCATAGTGCCTAAGATATCAACCGCTTTTTTCTTATCGATTAGCGGTGAAGTCGCTTCACCTTTTACGATAGCTGCTAAGAACGCCGCTTTAACGTAAGCTGCTTGGTCAACACCCGCTGGTACACGGTTAACCAATAAGTCCATTAAAAACTCTTCTTCACCCGCTGGTGGGTTTTTTAACAGCTCAACTAAATCGGCAGTCTGGTGCTCAGATAGTGGTAATGGCACTGTACCAAGTTGGGCACGTTCTTCGACATGTTTACGATATGCGTCTAACACAATAAGCGTCCTCTTTCATTATTTTACGCAGGTTCGGTAGCTGCCACAGGATTTAGTTACTGTTATCAGTCAATATTAACAGTAGAATTTTGTGGTGGCTGCCAGTACCTTGCAGGTGGGTTTAACTCTCGGCACTAATATAGCCTAAAACGCTCAAAAAGTTAATCACCAAACTGCAAACCCTTTACTTTTTAAGGCCATATCGAACATTTATTTTAGAAATATGTACTATAACTCAACGCCTTGTGGCCATAATTTGTTATGGTAATGGCAGCAGCGAAAATATCGGCTAAATTTCTGGATAACTTATTAGGCTGCTCTTTTCTTAAGCTATAATAATTAAACTAAGTAACATGAGACTGATTGGCCTGTTTAAAGCCCTCTCAGCTCACTCCTTTTTTTATTAACAGGAATACACTTATGGCAGACAATACAAGTGACTCTTATCAAAATGGACTAAAAGTACGCACTAAAGTTATGGGTGAGTCTCATGTACAGCGTTCTTTAAATTCGGCCACTGCTTTTACCCAGCCTCTTCAAGACTGGATTATTGAGCATGCTTGGGGCAGCACTTGGCAAGACGATGAAGTATTGCCACATAAATACCGCTCGCTCATTACCCTAGCCTTTTTAATCGCTCAAAAAAGCCCCAATGAATTAAAAGGCCATGTCCGAGGAGCAATTAATAATGGGGCAACTGTGGCGGAGATTCGTGAAGTACTGATGCACAGCCTGCCTTATTGCGGCGCGCCTGCTACCCAAGAAGCATTCCGAGCCGCTATAGAAGCTTTAACTGAACTGGGCATTGATTTAGATGATGACTCACTCTAGTCAGTTGGGTGAAGATTATCTTGCTGCTGTTATCGGGTTGAATTCTCCGCGTTTAGCCTAATATCTGATATAATACGACCACTCATTTTTATATTTTGAATAACTAATAAACCCTAAGATTATCAAGGGTTAGGACAGAAGCTGATTATGACAACTACAGTGCAAACTTTCGTGCCAGCAGCCCCACCAAAACCAAAGAAAGCGGTTAAAGGTGAAAAACTTCGTGGCTATGACAAAGTAGCTCGTATCCCAATTAAGGTAATCCCTACGGTAGAAGCGCCGAAGAAGCCAGATTGGATTCGCGTTAAGATGTCGTCACCTGCTGAAGTTGATCGCATCAAAAAGACTTTACGTAAGCAAAAGCTGTACACAGTGTGTGAAGAAGCAGCCTGCCCAAACCTACCGCAGTGCTTCGGTGATGGTACCGCTACCTTTATGATTATGGGTGATATCTGTACCCGTCGCTGCCCATTTTGTGATGTGGCACATGGCCGCCCAAATGAGCTAGATAAAGATGAGCCACGCCATACCGCTGAGACCATCCAGGGCTTAGGTCTTAAATATGCAGTTATCACTTCAGTTGACCGTGATGATTTAAAAGACGGCGGCGCTCAGCACTTTGTTGATGTGATTAATGAGTCAAAAGCATTAAGCCCAAACTGCTTAATTGAGATCTTAGTACCTGATTTCCGTGGCCGTATGGAAATAGCTTTAGACTTATTAACAGAAACCGCTCCTGATGTGTTTAACCACAACATTGAAACGGTGCCTCGTTTGTATAAAGCGTTCCGTCCAGGTTCTGACTACCAACACTCACTAGACTTGCTAAAGCAGTACAAAGCACGTCGTCCAGACATCGCAACTAAGTGCGGCTTTATGGTTGGCCTTGGTGAGACGGAAGAAGAGGTTTATGCCCTACTTGACGATCTAAAAGCACATGATGTGGACATGATTACTATTGGTCAGTACCTACAACCTAGTAAAAACCATGCCCCAGTGGATCGTTATGTGCATCCAGACGAGTTCCAGCGCTACATGGACTATGGCAAAAAAATTGGCTTCTTTAGTATTTGGGCCGGCCCTATGGTTCGCTCAAGCTACTTTGCCGACCGTCAATACTATGGTGAAGATTGCCCAGCGCCTATCCGTAGTAAAAAAGCTTTGGCTGCTGAAGCTGAGGGTAAGAAACTGGGTTGTTAATATATCTCTATCAAATTATTAGCTAAGTAGCTATTTAAATTCAGATAGTATTGAATAAAAAAGGAAGCCGATTGGCTTCCTTTTTTTGTACATAATAAGTACTTAACTATAAAGTGGTTACTTGAACAGGCTTATTGTTAGACTTATTGGCTTTCATATTTAAAGCAAAAATACCTAATACAATAACCCCGCCCACGATATCCGTCATCAGCTCAGGATAAATAAGCAACAAAGCTCCTATCGCTAAGACAAGACGGGTGATGGCA
>ERZ808051.1676-NODE-1676-length-13588-cov-4.795944_pt1 | contig 13588 bp, 15 predicted proteins | sample MGYA00380199_ERZ808051 | MGnify/ENA primary metagenome ERZ808051 (study PRJEB31490, sample SAMN06133391) | mouse gut metagenome | isolation source: J11 | host: mice | place: China: Chengdu | collected 2015-05 ...
ACTGCTACAGCCGCTTCTGGCTGACAAGGCTGCTCGTCTGTCTCTTTCCCGCGGCATGTTACCTTGTAGCCAAATCCAAAATCTTCAGGGCGTAGTGTGAGAAGAACTTCTAATTGCTCACAGCAAAGGCTGTTTCGCGAAGAAGTTCTAAGTCTCACACGGAAAAACGCCTAAACTGCGGCGTTTTTCATCCGGATTTGAATGCCCCGCTGCGTATTTTCTTCAAAATCAGCATAAACACCGCAAACAACACGATACTGACAGCGCTCACCGCCAGTCCTGCCCCCGTTCCCGCCGGCACATAGGTCATCTCAAGGCTGTATTCTCCCGGCTCCAGATCAAACGCCATCAGGCACCCGCCGAACAGCTCCCCTTCCGTCTCTTTTCCGTTCACCAGCACGGTCCATCCCGCCTCATAGGGCACGGACAAAATCAGGCGTCCGGGTTCCGTCAGGGTAAGGTCACCCTTGATGCGGTCGCTCTCCCATTCCACATTTTCCATATGGCGGGCGGAAAGCAGCTCCAACGCCTCAGCCAGCGTCTCCTCATCCATTCGGTAGATTTCCATGTTCAATCTGAGGAGAGCGTCGTCCCCGGACCCATTGGCAAGGGTTATGGTCTGATCCTTCTCCAGATAACCCAGGTACAGGACAGAGCCGTAGCTTAAATCCCGAAAAGACTCCTCCTCCGTGCCGCCTCCGATATAATCAACCCTGCCTATGCCGCCGGCTGTAAGCATGGCATAATATATGCCGCCCTTCTTGGGCGTAAATTCCAGGTCGTCCCCCCGGCTGACGGCGTTTGCCCTGGCAAACAGCTTCCTTTGGATTCCCAGGTTCTCTATCAGCTCCTCCTGGACCCGGATGCCGTTGTCCTGATGCTCCTGCGGCAGATCGAACCCCAGGGGCGCCACATAGCCGAAGGGAAGCGTTGCATTGCACTTATACAGATATATATCCCCGCTGTGACCTGACAGCGTATACAGGGAATTTTCATACTTTTCCGACTCGCCGAACATATAATTTACGTTCAGCATGGCCGAGACCAGCGCCGTAGCGCCGTCAAAGCAGTAAAATACCTTGCTGTGACGCATTCCCAAAAGCCGGTACATATCCATCACATACGAATTCATCGTGGAAGAAAAGACGCTTGCCGTGGGAAATCCCGCCAGCGTACCGTCATTGTTCGTCCTTCTGCTGAACTTCTCCACCCTGTAAAACTCCGTGTCCCGCTCTCTTACGGATTCATACAGCGCCCTGTAATCCTCCAACGGCTCCAGATATGCGCTTCTGCTCACGGTTGCGATGCTGGTGTCCCAGGTATTGATGCCGCTCTCCAAAGCCACCATAAGAACCGCCATGATGGCAAGACCTCGGCGTACCCGCTTTCTTTTCCCGTCTCCAGACGCTTCGGCGCCTGCATCCCTGGTCCGGTACAGATACAGCAGCACGGCATAGACGCTGATAAAAATCAATGTCAGGAGCTTCACGCCGGGTTCAAAATCCTCATGCTTCACAAACCTTTCACAGAACAGAATAAAAACCGCCGCCGCAAGAAATCCGTACAATATATGCTGCGCGTCCGTCTCCTTCACATGAAGGTACGCCTCATAGCACATGCCCAGCACCAGAAAAATATAGATAAACGACTGTCTCGCCGGCAGGGAATCCGGATAATTCAGTCCGTGCCAGATAAAGTCCAGAATATTTGTCCCAAAGCTTAAGAGCATAAACCCGCAAAGCGCCATCCGGCAGAACTTTTCTCTGATGGAGATCCTCCGGTTCATCAAATATAAGGGCACCAGCATCAATACGGCGCTGCCGCAGTAGATATTAGGCCAATGATCCAGCCCCCGTTCGGTAAAAACACACATACAGTGCCTTGCAAGCATATCCAGAACGGAAAAGTAAGACTCCAGGATTTTGGGAAAATCCATGTCGCCAAAATCCGTCTCCAAAAGCGCAAGCACCTCCGGAATCAGAAGCACCGACGCCATTCCCCCTGCCAAGAGCGAGGACAGCCCAAAATAGCCGATGCTTCGCAGGCGATGCTTATTTGTCACCAGAAGTATGCAAAAATACAGCACCAGGAAAATGCATATCATAATGGAAATATAGAAATTGGTAAAAATGGACAAGCCCAGGGCAACGCAGTACAGCCCGCAGCGCCCTTCCTTCACCAGGCGTTCCAGCCCCAGCACGATCAGCGGCAGCAGCACCACACAGTCCACCCACATGATATTGTAATTGTACGCCGCCATAAAACCGGACAGGGCATAAAAGCAGGCAAATAAAACCGCTCCTATATCCGCCGCTCCGTCTGCCTCCGCCTTTTCGCGCTGAAAATGCTTTTCCAGATACACAAAACAGGTCAGCCCGCAAAGACCGGTTTTCAAAACGATCAGATAGCTCAAAAACTCTATCAGAAAGCTTTCCGGAACCAACAACCCGAAAAGGTGCAAAGGGCTGGCCAGATAATAGACAAACAGCGCCAGAAAATTGGACCCGATTCCCACATGATAAGAAAAGCTCAGGCTTTCGCCTGCCCTGACCTTATGCACAAGCTCTCTGAAAAAGGGCATGTACTGATGGTAAAGATCACCTGACAAAAACGATCTGTCACCAAAGGGATAAATACCCTTCACCCCAAAAAGTACAAGCATTATTATTACCGGCAGCAGGAAGGAAAGCGCTCCTGCAGTCCTTTTTATATTCCAATTCCGCACGCCTCTGCTTCCCGCATCCCGGTTTTTCACTACTTCTAAGTCACTCATGATTACTCCTGCTCCACCGCGGAATCCCGCTACCATATTCTAACAGATTTTTCCCATCCGTTAAAGTGTCTTTTCCAAAAAATATTTAATATCAAAGACGCTGACGAAAAAATCCCAATACAAAAAAGCCTCCTGCCAGAAGTATCTTTATATAAAAAGCATCTTATGCAAAAAGCGCCCAATGCAAAAATTACCTTAAGCTAAAGTGTACAAAATTTAAAGCTGCCTGCATACATTTATAAAAAATATTTTTTTGAGGCCGCCATGCGAATTGCAATCGTCGGGAAAATAACAGAGACAAATAATTATGTTCAATATGTGAGGGGAATGAATCTGGAACCCTGCGTCACGCTGAATCTTGGGGAGGTTACCGGCTGTGACGCGCTGCTCCTGCCGGGCGGAGGCGACATCACGCCGGCCTTTTTCGGGGAGAAAAACAGAGGTTCCAAAAATGTGGATACGGAATTAGACATCCTGCAGCTTCAGGCCCTTGATTTTGCCGTGAAAAAAGGGCTCCCCGTGCTTGGCATCTGCAAGGGGCTGCAGATCATCAACGTGGGGCTGGGCGGGACCATTATACAGGATATGCCCACCGCGGACCTTCACAAATACGCAGACGGCGACCAATATCACTCCACGGTCATTGCCCGGGGCTCATGGCTGTATGAGCTGTACGGCAAGGAATGCATTGTAAACAGCGCCCACCACCAATCCATAGGCAGGCTGGGAAACGGTCTGTGCGCAGTTCAGACCTGCCCGGCCGACGGCTGTATCGAAGCCATCGCCCACGTCACGCTGCCCATCCTAGGCGTTCAATGGCATCCCGAGCGAATCGACGAAAAAAAGGCTATGCTTTCCGGGCAGAAGGTTTTGTCCTGTTTTGTTTCGCTGGCTTCTGCCTGGCCGCAAGCCTGTTCAAGGTAGCTTCTTTCCTGGAGGCTGCCTCCTTTTTCCTGTTTGTGCTGGCGATCACAAACAGCGACTTTACTATCTTCTTCAGAATGCCTGCCGTCTCCTCGTCGATGTCCTTCAGGGCTGCCACAATCCCGTTCATGCTTCGCCGCCACTCCGCCGTAAAATCTATCAGATTATCGGCTTTGGAGGCGGAAATCACCTGAAACAGCGTATCCACAAAAATACGCAGCTGCTGCTCGTCAAGAGACAGTATCCATTCGTTCAGAGTGTTGTCCATCTGCTTCCTGCGCTCATACAGGGCATCGGCGCGGACCAAATGCGTATCCTCCACCTTCCATGTATAGGGATCATGCTGCAAAAGCCCAAAGGTTTTGCTCTCCACTACCTGAAAATTCATGTTGGACTCAAACAGCATCCCCACCAGGGAGGAATGTGGAAGAATCTTGACGACCCTGTCCGCTATCAGATCAAACCGGCACTTCTCCAGCACCTCCGGACGAAAGCCCGGTCCATCCATGCTGAAAATCTTGACGATCCTCTCCAGCACCTCCCGTCTGCAGTTCATGGCGCTGTAAACCGCCAGATTTCCGCCCTTGGAATGCCCTCCCACATAAAAGGAACCGCGTATCCGCGATGCGGCCGTATTCAGATAATCCACGCTCATCTCCTGGCCGGGCACCGGCGAAAGGAACGCCATATTAAAGTCCTCCTTCCAGCCCACAATGCTCTCGTCTGTGCCGCGGTATGCCACATAAACCGTTCCGTCATCCAGAATGAAGGTAACCGCCGAAAACTGGGTCTCCCACTTCTGAACGATAATGTTTACATAGCAGTTCAGCTTTAAGCTGCCAAACCGCTTTCCCGCCAGCATATTGTTAAACAGCTCCCTGTTTACCTTCTCGTACCTGGTATCCGCAAAAAGCTGCTCAAAGTCCGGGTGATCCACCAGGCTTCTAAGCTCCACCGAAGGCCGGTCGTCCCGAAGCCCCGGCACCATACCGTCAAATTTCAAATAGGAAAGCTGGCACAGCGCAAGGCTGTCAACCTCCGTCATAGGCATTTCCTTAAAAGAGCAGTCTCCGTATTTTTTTAGATAATCCAGCACAGTTCCCATGGCTACCACCTTAATTCATCTCAAGTCTTTGCGTCCATGCCGCCGAAGACGGCACAGACAGTCGGCTGTGTTAAAATCTGTCCGCCTTATACACTTCGCCTTAGTTTCTGCATTCCATGTCTATATATTCACGTTCCCGCATAACGCTTTTGTAAGCAGGGCGGATAATTTTATCCATATTGATCAGCTCCTCCAGCCTGTGAGCGCTCCAGCCCACAATCCTGGCTATGGCAAAAATAGGGGTATACATTTCCAGCGGTATCTCCAGCATGCTGTACACAAATCCGCTGTAAAAATCCACATTTGCACTGACACCCTTGTAGATACGCGCTTTCTCGGAGATCACCTGGGGCGCGAGCCTCTCGATCATGGAATACAGCGCAAAATCCCTGTCTCTGCCCTTTGCGGCAGCAAGCTGCTGCACGAAGCCCTTAAACACTTGAGCTCTGGGATCGGACAGAGAATAGACCGCGTGCCCCATTCCATAGATCAGCCCCTTTTTGTCAAAGGCCTCTTTATTCAGAATTTTTTTCAGATAGCTTCTGACAGCCTCCTCGTCCTCCCAGTCGGACACGTTTGCTTCGATATCCCGCATCATTTCCACGACCTTGATATTTGCGCCGCCGTGCTTGGGTCCCTTAAGGGAGGAAAGCGCCGCCGCAATGACGGAATAGGTGTCGGACCCTGAGGACGTCACCACACGGGTGGTAAAGGTGGAATTGTTTCCGCCGCCGTGCTCCATATGAAGCACCAGAGCAATATCCAGCACCCTTGCCTCCAGCTCGGTATATTTCCTGTCCGGGCGCAGCATCATCAGAAGGTTTTCCGCGGTTGAAAGCTTCCTGGAGGGTCTGTGTATGTACATGCTCTCGTCGTTCTGGTAATGGTTGTAAGCGTGATATCCGTAGACGGCCAGCATGGGAAATACGCTGATCAGCCCCATACACTGACGCAGCACATTCTCCACGGATGTATCGCTGCAGCTCTTGTCATAGGAAGCCAGCGTCAGAACGCTCCTTGTGAGAGAATTCATAATATCGCTGCTGGGCGCCTTCATGACCACATCCCTGGTAAAATTTGTGGGAAGGGTTCTGCTCGCTGCCAGCATCTCCTGATATTCCTTGAGCTGCGCTTCGTTGGGCAGTTCTCCGAACAGGAGCAGATACCCCACCTCCTCAAAGCCGAAGCGCTTTTTCCGGAATCCCTTTACAAGCTCTATACAGTCATAGCCCCGATACCACAGCTTGCCCTCGCAGGGCATTTTCACACCGTTTTCCATTTTAAAGGACTCGATATGGGAAATATTGGTAAGCCCCGTCACCACACCGTTTCCGTTTTTGTCGCGCAGCCCCCTCTGAACCTCGTACCTGTCAAAAAGCTCCGGCTCCAGCCTGTCTGCCTCCCTGCATAACTTTGCATAATCATTAAATAATAATTCGTTTTTCTTCAATAAAAATACCCCCTTCTCCTCAAAACATTATTTTCCTGTGCTGATTTGCTGTATCCTGTGGAAGAATTCCACAATTTCGATTACTTTGGAAAACCACCCGGATTACTCTGGCCTGAAAGCGGCACGGCGGCTTTTTCCGTCCCCCGTCTCCGGATTTTATTTGTCGCTGTATCGCTGTGACGCGAAACAGAAAGGCTTATTAAATATAATATCTTTTCCAGGGTAAATATGTCAATTAAATTTGTATTAATTTTTTAAGGCACATGGTCTCATGAAAAAAGCTTCTGAAATTGATTTACGCGGAAAGCTGATCAGTGTCGCTGAGCTGGCCATCTGCTACTAAAATCACAATATTTTTCCAGAGCTGCAAGGCGGGCTCTATATAAAAAACGGACCCTGCAGGGGAAATTTCCCGCGCCGGGTCCGTTTGACAGTCCGTTATTTACACAGCTCCGCCACCGTCTCGTTGATGACCTTGCCGTCCGCCTTGCCCTTAAGCTCTCCCATGACAGCCTTCATGATCTGCCCCTTATTCTTAGACGCCAAAAGCTCTGCAAAATGCTCCTCTATATAGCTCTTTATCTCCTGCGCGCTCATCATCCTGGGGGCGTATTCCGCAATCACATCATAGCGCCGCTGGTATTCCGCTCTCAAATCCGCCCGTTCCTCGGGGCAGGTATCAAGCTGTTCCCTGACCGTCTTCAACTCCTTGATGATCACCCTGTCCACCAGCTCTGCGGGCACATCCTCTCTGCAGCCCTCGTCGATAGCCGCCTTCTTCACCGCGGACACCAGCGAAGATATGGCGTCCTTGCGCTCCTTGTCACGAGCCTTCATCGCCGTCATCATATCGCTTCTCAATTGTTCCAGTTCCATGGCAACCTCCTTTTATGATCCGTCTCCGTTTATTATGCCCCGCAATTCCATTATACCTTCCAATACCTGACGCCGCCGATGCCCTGTTTTGCCGGAAGCTACATCAAATATACCGGAAGCTCCTGCCCTACGCCGTAGGCCTCATATTTTCCTGCCGCCTTCGCCGGGGCTTCGCCCCTTCCTGCATTCTCTGCGGCTGCCGCGCCGCCCTCTTTGACCGCGGGCTGCTTCTTTCCTGCCTCAGATTTCTTTCCTGCATCCTTTGTCTCTCCGGCCTTTTTTGCGGCTGCTTTTTTATCTTCCGCCTTTTTGTCACCGTCCTTCGAGGTCTTTTTCCCATTTCCCGCCGCAGTATTTTTTACGGATTGCTTTTTAGCCCCTGTCCTCTTTACGGTCTCTTTTGCCGCTTCTCCAGAGGCTGCCTTTATTTCTTCATTCTGCTTTTCATTCTGCGCTTCTTTTTCCCTGTTTTGCATGTCATTCTGGGAGATTGCGTTATTCTCTGCCCCATCCTCCGGCATCGCCTTTTCCTCCTGCCTTACATCCTCCGCTGCGCTTACAGACTCCCCTGCGTTTGCCGCCCTTGCCGCTCTTTTGATGCTACCTGCTCCTACGGACATTTTCCTCTACCTCCTTAGCCAGTTCCATGTATTCTCCTGCGCTTCTGGAACTCTTTTTATGTACCATAACGGGCCTGGAGTTATCCTGCGCCCATTCGATCTCGCTGTCCACTCTGATAACGGTGCCGAACACCGTCACCTCCTTAAACTCGTGAAGCACCTCAAGGGTCTGCCTGCCGTAATTTTTTCTGGCATCCATCTTGGTGATAACAACACCCAAAAGCTCCAGACCCGGGGCAAGCTTCCTTACGCTGTCAAGGAACTCAAACATATTCGCAACGCCAAATAATCCCCAGGGAGAAGCCTCCACGGGCAGAATACAGAAATCGGAGGCACAGAGAATATTCATCACCCAGCCCCCCAGCGTAGGCGGCGCGTCGATCAAAATATAGTCATAGCCGCCCTTCTCCTTCAGTCCTGCCAGCGATCTGCTCAGGATCATCTCCCTCTGCCACTTGGTAAAAAGCTCGAACTCAATACCGCTCATCAGTGTGGAGGAGGGAATCAGGTCCAGGTTTTCATAGGGAGTATGCACCACGTAATCCGTCAGATCATCCTCCTTTTTCATCGCCGTATACAGATTTTTCTCCCCGGAGGCAAATTTCAGGACCTCATCCTCCGGAAAAAAAGAAAGAGAGAGATTCATCTGCATATCGCCGTCAACCAGCAGTACCCTTTTCCCAAGCGCGGAAAGGGAATACCCCAGGTTCGCGCAGGTAGTAGTCTTGCCGCTTCCGCCTTTATTATTCGTAAAAGCTATGGTTTTAACCGCATTCCCTTCCATAAAGACACTCGATTCCTTTCTCTGCAAAATACCTCATCCATTCCTCTGAGGGACGGACATCCGTCACCACCATATCCACGGACGAGAGCCCGCATATCTTGGAAAACGCAATATTGTCAAATTTAGTATAATCCGCCGCAAGGATGCGCTGCTTCGCCGATTTCAGCATCGTCTGCTTCACCTGCGAAAACATCTCGTTGGAATCGGTAATCCCCTGCTCCATATCCAGCCCCTTACAGGATATAATCGCCCTGTCCACATGAAAGGAGCCTATGACATCCGTTGCCTTGGGCCCCACCAGGGCAAGATAATTTTCTCTCAGCGTGCCCCCGGTAGAGATAATATCCCAGCCGCTGACGTCGGACAGCTCCACCAGGACCTCGATAGAGTTTGTGATCACCGTCAGGCGCTTCCTGGTTTTCAGCGCCTTTGCAATGGCTACCGCCGTGGTGCTGGGGTCCACGATAATATGCTCCCCCTCCTGGACCAGCCCGCTCACCAGCTCGGCAATCAGCTGCTTTCCCTGCATATTGCGCTTTTTGCGCACATTAAAGGGCATGTCCAGGCTGGTGTTCTCATTCAGCACCGCGCCGCCGTAGCTCTTGGTAGCCAGCCCTTCCTTGTCAAGCTTATCCAGATCCCGCCTGATCGTTTCCTCGGAAACATCAAAAAGGGTACTCAGCTCACTGACTACCACTTTTTTCTCGTCCTGGAGTTTTTCCAGAATTAAATTCCTGCGCTCTACCGCAAGCATTCTCTGCCCTCCGTTTTAACCTGCTGCGCACACGGCTGTACGCCGTTACAGCCTGCCTCCCTGTTTTCCTGAATCAGTCTTATCCGCGGCGCAAAGCCGCCCTCCTACAGGATGGACTTGCATATCTGCTCGTCGGGATGAGCGATCACCGTGGAATCCAGGAACATGCCGCCCTCGGACACGCTGGCCTTCGCCCGGGAAATTGCCGCCTCCACCGCAGACACCTCGCCGCACAGGAACACATAGGACTTTCCGCACATCCCCTTTGCAATGCGAAGCTCTATCAGCTCCACATCGGAGGTCTTTGCCGCCACATCAGCCGCCACAATGATCGCCGCCGCGTCATAGGTCTCCAGCACGCCCAGGGAGCTGATATGCTCCACATGGGTAGTTCCGTAAATGGCAGGGAAAATTCCCTGATGGGGATTTCCCAGCACAAAGCTGTCTATCAGCTGCTCGCCGTACTGCACCCTCGCATTTTCCACCGCGGCGTCCACGGCGCTTAAATCCCCGGTTATCAGAGCGATATATTTGCCGGGACAGACCACCTGCGCCTCGATCAGCTCCACCTGTGCTGTCTTTACCATAGAATCCGCCGCGGTCACACCTGCGGAAACCGTCTTAAATTCTATCATTCCCAACGCTTTGCTCATATGGCTACTCCTTTATCAAAATCGTAATGTATCTGTCAGTCACTTCCTGAACCGTTCCGTCCACCGAAGAATGAATCGCAACGCTCAGTCCCTGACCGGGTCCTGCAATACACTGCCCCGCTCTGACAGACGCACCCTTTTCTACCGCCGGAACGGCCGACGCACCTATATGCTGGCTCAGATTGATCTTCACCTTATGTATCTGTCCGTGCTCCTTCCAGTAGCCGTCAGCCTGAAGCGGCGCCTCCACATCATATTTTGTAAGACCAAGCCTCGCGGCAAGCCTCTCCTCCGGCACCTTGCGGTACTGCCTGCTCTCCTTCACGGGAGCCGGCGTCACGCCTGCAGGAGGCTTTACTCCCGCCTTGCGCAGCCCCAGCTTATAATCCGCAATCAGGCTTCTGGGCGACAGTCCCTGGGGACATGAGAAGTTCTCGCACAAGCCGCAGGAGCTGCAGAAAAATGTATTTAAAAATACGTTTGTATCCTGAAAATCCTTATTTGCCGCGCTGCGCATAAATTTATGGGGCTCGATGGGATGTCCCAGCGCATGTCTCGGGCAGAGGCTGGTACAGGTCTCACACTGGCAGCAGGAGGAAGCCGCGCGCTTTAAATCGATTGCCGCGTTCCTGTCTTTCCGCCGTATCAGGGAATGGGAGCTGTCCAGTACGATGACCGCGTTGGTGGTCTTTGTCACCACAGTTGTCTCGTCTCCCAGATTACCCATCATGGGACCGCCGATCAGGTATGCCGGCTCCCTGGCAGTCACCGCTCCCGCATAGGCGACCACATCCTTAATCTGAGCGCCCACGGGCACTCTCACCGTCACGGGATGCTCCACCTCACCCACCACGGAAACCAGCTTATCCAGTACCGGGGTCTCCTGCTCCACCGCGCGGAACACATTGTACACCGTCTCCACGTTAAAGACGGCGACCCCCTCCTCAATGGGCAGACCGCCGGGGCGAATCACCCTGCCGGTTGCCTCATAGATTAAAATCACCTCATCCCCCATGGGATACGCGCTGTCAAGCAGCTGTACACGCATATTGGGGTACGCATCTATATATCTGTCTATGGCTTTTAACGTCGCCTTATATTCTCTCTTAATTCCGATGACCGCTTCCTTCGCGCCTACTGTCTGCGCAATCATGTCAAAGGTCTTCAGAATTTCTTCCGCATGCTGCTCCAAAAGCTGTCTGTGAAGCTTTAAAAGCGGCTCGCACTCCGCGCAGTTCATCAAAATGACCTCCGCGCGCTCATCCAGCTTCGCATAGGTGGGAAATCCTGCACCGCCTGCACCCACTACGCCGTTTTCCTGCAAAATCTGCTTTAAAGTCTGAATTTCCATAGCCTTGTCTCTCCTGTTTCATCAGGCAAATAATTGGTCTCACTCGTCAACGATTCCAACGATGGCCGCATCCACCGGCGCATTTTCCATTCCCACCCGTGCGGCGCTTCCCGTAGCCACCAGAACGGTCTCTCCGATGCCCGCGCCGATATTGTCAATCGCCACGAAGCGGGAGGCGCATGCCGCCATCTCCTCCACCGGCTCGATAATCATAAATTTATTTCCAATGAGGTTTTCGCACTTGCGGGTAGAGACAATGCTTCCCACTACCTTACCTATAACCATGGTATGTTCTCCTATGCCACAATGTGGCTTAATGCCGCAAAGCGGCCGTCTGCCTCAGGGCAGCCTTATTCTGCCGGGCGCGCCGCAGCGGAAAGAAGGACGGTAATAATATACCTCCCCCGCTGCGTGCTGCCTGACAGAACAGTTTTTATCTGTCACTGCTTAACGATCGTCACCCTGTCTCCGGTTTTGATCTTGCTGGCGTTTGCCTCATCAGTATCAATATGCATCTCCAGCGTAAAACTTTCGTTGACACGAATTTTTACATGATTAAATACGGTTCCTCTCTCGTTTTCCGCCTTCACGGAAACCACGTCCCCGTCATGCACACCCGCGGCTGCCGCGTCTGCAGGCGACATATGTATGTGGCGCATTGCAACAATGCAGCCCTCCTTCATATAGATGGCGCCCTTAGGTCCTACCACCGCGATCGGAGCGCTTCCTGCCACATCCCCTGACTCTCTGACCGGCGCTTTAATTCCAAGCTTCAAAGCGTCCGTAGATGAAATCTCTATCTGGGATGCCTTTCTCACAGGTCCCAGGACCCTGACATTCTCAATGGCGCGGAGTTTCAGCCCTACGATCGTAACGGTCTCGTTGCACGCGTACTGCCCGCCCATAAGCTCCTTTTTCTTTGTCAGCTGATACCCTTCGCCAAACAGTGTTTCCACATCCTTCTGGGTCAGGTGGATATGCCGTGCAGACACACCAACCGGCACCTGATAGCCGCCAGTCTTATCATCCATCTTGTTGATGGTCTGAAGTACCATCTGTGCAATCATTTCAACTGTCTGCTGTTCCATGATTCCCTCCATCCGCTTTCCTGTCGTCACGCATAAATTTCCACACCGAAAATCACGTCCCAGCCCCAGTGCCTCTCAAGGAGGCACAACAAATTCCAGGCTGCAACGCGGAGCTTTCTCACGCCTTGACTACGGGAAGGATCATCTCAACATCCGTATGAGGACGAGGGATTACGTGTGTAGCTACCAGCTCGCCAAGCTTGGAAGCGCTGGAAGCGCCGGCTTCTACGGAAGACTTAACAGCTCCCACATCGCCGCGTACCATAACGGTCACCAATCCGGAACCGATCTTCTCGGTGCCTACCAGCGTTACGTTTGCCGCCTTACACATAGCGTCCGCTGCCTCTATTGCCGCAACCAAACCTCTTGTTTCTACCATTCCCAATGCTTCCTGTGCCATTTCTTTTCCTCCTTAAATTTAACACATTGATAAACTCTTTTTAAACCTCTTTGATCGTCTGTTCGTCAAGCGTATCCTGAACTGCCTGCTTCTTCATAAATCTGCTTGCGCTCAGGTTTACAAGCCGCACAATCTCCTCATGGGGATTTGCGATCACACCGCTTGACACAGGCTTTTTGATCGCCTTCTTCACCGCCGTGTCCACCGCCTCGGTGACGGCTGCCACATCACCTCTTATGATGATGGTGACCAGCCTTCCGCCCAGCTTTCTCTCCCATGTGGCAAGCTCCACTCCCGAAGTCTTGCACATGATATCCAGCGCGTCCACTGCGGCAACCACACCCGAAATTTCAATAAAGCCTAATGATATATTGCTCATTGACCGGCTCCTTTTTATTTAATGTACCCTGCTTTATGTGAAAGGTCTGCACCACAGACCTTTACGCACTTAGATGCGGGGAAGAATCTTCTCCACATCGCTGTGGGGACGAGGAATAACGTGTGCCGCTACCAGCTCGCCAAGCCTGCTTGCCGCTGCGGAGCCTGTCTCGACAGAAGCCTTGACTGCGCCTACATCGCCGCGCACCATAACGGTTACCAGACCGGAACCGATTTTCTCGGTACCCACCAGTGTTACTTCTGCGGACTTGGTCATGGCATCAGCGGCTTCAATTGCTGCTGTCAGACCTCTTGTTTCTACCATTCCTAATGCTTCCTGTGCCATAATGATCTCCTTTCTTACATAAGCATACGCTTATGGGCAAATAACTTTTTAAATGTACCGGATTAATTCCTGTCAAAAGCGTTCAG
>ERZ808051.1677-NODE-1677-length-13578-cov-5.835123_pt1 | contig 13578 bp, 12 predicted proteins | sample MGYA00380199_ERZ808051 | MGnify/ENA primary metagenome ERZ808051 (study PRJEB31490, sample SAMN06133391) | mouse gut metagenome | isolation source: J11 | host: mice | place: China: Chengdu | collected 2015-05 ...
CTGACTAGCTCGCCCGTGTTGACATCTCCCCCTAAATCAAAGATTATAGGTGGAGAATTACGCACGATAAGTTAAAAGCTTAAAGTAAGTATCCTGACTGGTGTTTTTATTTCAGATGCGAGAAAAATTGTAGTTATAAAAAAACCTAGGTAAACTGTGGTAAACAGAGGGCGCAACTAGGATGAGCTACAGTGGTAAAATTGATTTTATTAGGGCTTTTAGCAGGAGCATTTTTTAGCTCAACTTTTGTGCTTAACGAGTTGATGAGCAGTGTGGGCGGTCATTGGTTTTGGTCGGCCAGTCTGCGCTATGTATTTATGCTGCTGTTGGTTTCTCTTATTATCATAGCCCAACATGGAATAGGAAGAATTAAACAGCTGAGTGCTTTATTTGCACAAAACCCTATATTTTGGTGTATCACTGGTGGCATTGGATTTGGTTTATTTTATGCCGGCATCTGTTATGCAGCCGACCATGTCAGTGGTTGGGTGGTCGCTGCCACCTTTATGTTCACTGTGGTGAGCAGCTTATTTATCTTAATGGCGTTCGGTCAACGCTTCGAAAAAAAGATATTCTTTTATGCTTTTTTAATTTTCACCGGTGTGGTCTTAGTGAATTTAAGCGAAGGCCTAAATGCCGATATTCACGACCAAGCCCCTTTGTTTGAAATCTTATTGTATGGTGCTCTGCCAGCGCTAATCGCTGCCTTTAGTTATCCACTTGGTAATCAGTTGGTATGGCAAGCTTCCTCTAATGCTAAATCCTCAGCCGCTTTTAATCCAGATATGACGACAGAAGAGCTTTTGGACAGCACTGCAAATACTAACAACGTCGCTGATAGCCGAGTAACTCGTTATCTTACCGCCAAAATTCCGTCATTTGAAACCCTACTATTACAAAGCTCATTTAATAAGATATGGCTAATGACTTTAGGCAGCTTGCCTTTTTGGTTGATTTTAGCAACAGTTATACGGCCACCTTTACCAGCTGCCTCGCAAGTTTTTAATACCTTTTTGGTGGCGTTATTGGCAGGTGTAGTAGCCACAGGATTATTTTTATATGCACGTGAAGAAGCCAAAACCTCAAGTGAAGTGGCTGGCGTGGATGCCACTCAAGCAAGTGAAGTTATCTTCGCCTTAATCGGTGGCATGGTTTTGTTAAATAACCCCATGCCTTCAGCACTGGGTCTATTGGGCGTGGTGATTATCATATTGGGCTTGATATTATTTGCCAAAAACAACTAAGCGTATTAACTGTCGGAGTGATTATCCGCTCCAATAACCTGTGCCAAATGCCCAGTTTTTAAATAAAGTGTCACCCCATCACCCCCCGCTTTGAAGTTTGCAAAACGGGTATTTAATTCACTATTTATATCCTCGTCTGTATTGTCATCAATCACAGCTGGCAGGCGAATCCAACTGCCGGCGCTATACTCATCTGATAGCTGATCTGATTTCATTTCAACCAAAGACCCACTCACTACAAGCAGCTCTGCCCCACCCTCTGGCCGACTGTCAAATACAGTCTCACCTGACGGCAAGCGCTGTAAACTAACCTGCTCATACTCTGATGAAAACAACGGACAAACCTGCCGTTTTCCTTGAGGCTGCCAATGCTCTGCATCATTGGTATCTATCGCCACATACTGCTTTTCATCTTCTGTCATCTGACGCAGTTTGACAAAAATTGTCGCGCCTTCATCACTATAAGGCTGATGCCCTGAGCCTGGCGGATTACGCAGATACCAGCCCGCAGGATAATGCTTGTCATCGGCTGAGAATACCCCTTGCAGTACCAATATCTCCTCCCCACCAGGGTGCAAGTGATGCGGAAAATAAGAATCGGGTGCATAACGCACTAGGCTTGTGGCCCGAGCTTTTTCGGCACCAATACGATCAAGCATTACGCGATGTACCCCACTTTGCGGAGAGTGCACCCATTGATGCTGCTCTGCGCAAAGCTCGGCACGCTGGCTAAAGTCGGCATTAATTCGCATAAACTATCCTTAAATGTATGACCTTATCGTAGTTAAAACTTGTAGTCACACCTAATAAATTGATAAAGATTTCATAACCTTAACCCAATTTGTCATTATAATGGACAAAACCAAAGGTTAATCGACTTTACTTGCGATTATTTGTACATTGTTATTAGATACTAATATTTTTATGCCCGTTTTAAATAGCGGCGGCGTTACAGGCTTATTATTATGACCACTTATATTTTAGATACCGAAACCACTGGGCTTGTCGAGCCTCACATGACGGAAGCGGCTTACAGCATTATTGAGATTAATAACGGGAAAATTGAGGTTATTCAAGCCCCAAGATCCAAGCGCTTTAATCCACTAAAGCCCATTAGCTTAGGATCTATGGCAACCTCTCATATTTGTGATGAAGATGTGGCCCAAGAGCCGCCGCACACAGAGTTTCGTTTACCCAGCAGTGTGCAGTATTTAGTAGGGCATAACATTGACTTTGATATGGCAGTGCTAAAAAATGCTGGTGTAACTCACACCCCGAAGCTTATCTGTACTAAAGCGATGTCAAGCTATTTGCTGCCCACGCTTGAGAGCCACAAACTGGTGTCTTTACTGTATTACTTTCACCGCCAAGTGGCACGTGAACAAGCCAAACACGCACACGCTGCTATCTATGATATTTACTTTACCCAATTGGTACTGGGCAGCTTAATTGAGCTGGCCAATAGCCAAGGTCACAACATCACAGACGTTGAGAGCCTATACCAATTTAGTGAAATGGCGCGCATCCCTACTCACCTAAGCTTTGGTAAATACAAAGGTCAGGCCATTAAAGAGTTGGCTGCTACCTCAGATGGCGCCGGCTATCTAAAATGGCTACTAACCCAAGACAGTATCGATCCTTATTTGGCTCAAGCTTGCCAGCAGGCATTGGATGCTTAACCATTAAGCTATAGTAAGCCTGATTAACCCATTAAAAACAGCCTATTTATAACCCGCTACTTCATGCAATTTAGAAGTAGTTAAATCGGTTATAAATAGGCTGATAGTTTAGTGCTTAAGACTACATATCGACTTTAAGTCTATCCCAGTATTTTTGATACAGCGCCATAGTAGAGTCGCTCACGTCGCCACGGAAAGTTGCAAGAGACAGCAATTCTTCCGGCGGATAAATAATCTGATCATTGGCAATATCAGGCGGTAGTAAAGCTTTGGCCGCTTCACTTGGCGAACCATAACCAATCTCTTCACTGATAATGGCCGAGTTCTCTGGACGCAAAATAAAGTCGATAAACACATGCGCATTGTCTTGGTTTTTGGCATTTTTTGGAATACACATGTTATCCATCCACATAATCGCGCCTTCTTTTGGATAGACGAAATCAAGCTCTGGCATGCCCTGATCTTGCGCCATAATGACCTCACCATTCCAAGCCATACCCAAATAGGTTTCCCCTTCAATAAATGGCATACGCGGTGCATCTGAGTTGAAGGTACGCACGTTTGGCATCATCTTAGATAAGATCTCATACGACTCTTTGATGTGCTGTGGGTCTTCGGTCATTACTGGATAACCCAGCACCAACAGGCCAATGATAAACACATCACGCATGTCGTTCATGAGCATGACCCGACCTTCAAACTCTGGACGCCATAAGTCATTCCAGGAGCGTATCGTGTCAATATCTACTCTATTCTTATTGACAGCAATACCTGATGATCCCCACAGATAAGGAATACTAAACTTATTTTCCGGATCAAAGCCGGCATCCAAAAAAGCCTTACCAAGATGCTTAAAATTGGGAAGTTTGCTGTGGTCAATCTGCTCTAGCATGCCCTCTTTACGCATCTTATCCACGAAGTCAGTACTTGGGAAAATAATGTCGTAGTCACCGCGATTGTTCATCAACTTCAACTTGGCATACATAGCCTCATTGGAGTCAAAGGTACTGTACACCACCTCGATGCCGGTCTCTTCCGTAAAGGCTTTTAGCACATCGTCCGAAATGTATTCGGTCCAGTTATAGACCTTGACCACATTTTTACCGTCCGTGTTTACGACAGCAGACTCACCCTCTGTCTCGTGAGATGAGCCTGTCGGCTGACAGCCGCTAAGAGCACTCATACCTGATAGCGCAGCCAATCCTGCCCCTGTTATTTCCAAAAAACGTCGGCGAGTGAGAAACTTAGTGTTTGACATAACAATATCCTTAACGTTTTCTGAGCAACAACAGCTGTGATATAACCAAGCCAACCAGCGATATGGCCAATAAGATAGTGCCTACCGCATTAACTTCTGGTTTCACCCCAACACGAACCATAGAGTAAATCTGTAACGGCAGAATCTCAAAGCTTGCGCCGGTATTAAAGGTTGAGACCACCACATCATCAAGCGATAACGTAAAGGCCAATACCCAACCTGCAAGCACCGCCGGCATAATGGTTGGTAATAATACGGTGCGTATCATGGTAAATTCACTGGCGCCTAGATCACGAGCGGCTTCTAAAATACTATTATCTAGGCTGGCCAATCGCGCCGATACAGTAATCACCACAAAGGGCAAGCAGAAGGTAATGTGCGCTAATAATAAGGTCACAAACCCAAGCTCAATACCGATCATCAAAAATAGTGCCAATAAGGAGATGGCCAATACAATCTCTGGCGACATCATCAGCACAAACAGCAAACTTTGTAGTACGCTTTTACCCTTGAAGTTATAACGCTGAAATGACAAGGCGGTCAGGCTACCAATGACCGTAGTTACCGTGGCAGCCACTACCGCCAATAACACCGAGTTAATGGCCGCCTGTATCATCGCCTCATTATTAAATAGCTCATAATACCAATCAAGGCTAAAGCCGCCCCAGGTGTAGCCCACTTTTGAGGCATTAAATGAGAACACCACCATCACTAAGATGGGTGCAAACAGCACTAGGTAGATAAAGGTTAAATAAAGGCGAGAAAGCCACTTCATTGTATTACTCATACTCACCCCCTTAAGCCACTTCGTTATGATCGGTTTTGCCAATACGTTTACTGCTGGCGTAGTAAGCCGCAATTAATATTGCCATAGTTGCCGTCAACAATACGCTTGCAGCCGCCCCAAATGGCCAATCACGAGCATCTAAGAACTGCGACTTAATAATGTTACCTACCAATAAGTTACGCGAACCGCCCAAGATATCCGCCACATAGAACATACCCATTGCCGGTAACAGCACTAATAGCACTCCAGATATGATGCCTGGTGTGGTCAAGGGTAATATCACATGCCAAAAGGTCTGAAACTTGTTGGCACCCAAATCTTTTGATGCCAGAACAATATCATCGCGCAAATCGGTAAATACCGCATACAAAGGCAGCACCATAAACGGGAATAACAGATAGACCAATCCGCCAATCACCGCTTTTTGGGTATATAAAATCTGTAATGGCTCATCAATAAGCCCCATGCCAATCAAGGCTGAACTTAAAAGACCATTGGCGGCAATAATCAACTTCACCGCATATAAGCGTACCAAAGAGTTGGTCCAAAAAGGAATGATGAGCAATAACATCAAAAAAGATTGCCACTTTTTTGACACCCGGCTGACCAACCACGCAAAAGGATACCCCAAAATCAGGCAAATCAAGGTGGTAATAGAGGCCATGCTCAGCGAATGCAAAAATACTTTGACATACAGCGGGTCAATAAAGCGTAAGTAGCTCTCTGCAGTTAACGGCAATGCCAAGAAGCTGTCTTCATCTCGGGTCATAAAACTTGCCAGCACCACCAAAATATTGGGGATGAGGGCAAACACAATTAACCAGGCCCAGATAACAAACAAAGTCACACGCTGAAACAGCGGACTTCTGCTAGCCGTATGGGTCGCCGTATTTACTGAATTATCGGGTACAATTGACTTATTCATCAGGTAAGATCCACTCCCAGCCATCAACCCAGTCCACTCTAACCTCTTGACCTAACTTATAGTTGAAGTTGGGGTCATCTTCGTTAAAGTACTCTGATGCCTTAACCATATTGCCATTTTCAAGTTTAATCACCGAGTCAAGCGTACTGCCTTTATACGCACTGTCGACCACGTAGCCCACAAGCCCATCATAGCCCTCATTGAGATAATAAACGCGGATGTCCTCTGGGCGCAGAAGTAGGTTTATACTTTGGCCCACTTGTACTTCAAATTTCGGACGGGGCAAATCACGTACCGGATGGAAGCCATCTTTTTGTTCAGTGACTTCAACTTTAATACGGCTATCACTAATTTCAAGCACACGGGCTTTAAATAAGTTGGTCTCACCAATGAAGTTGGCGGTAAATAAGTTAGCAGGTGACTCATAAATACGAATGGGCGAATCAATCTGTTGAAACTCGCCTGCTTTCATGACCGCGATACGATCTGACATCGATAACGCTTCTTCTTGGTCGTGGGTCACGAACACAAAGGTAATCCCAAGTTCACGCTGCAAACGCTTAAGCTCTGACTGCATTTGCACCCGCATCTTGGCATCTAATGCCGATAATGGCTCATCAAGTAATAGCATCTTAGGGCGATTAACCACGGCGCGAGCTATGGCAATACGCTGCTGCTGACCACCTGACAAATCTTGTGGCCGTCTATTAATAGTATGCTCCAGCTGCACCATTTCTAAAGCTTCTTTTACCCGTGTTTTGATCTCATCTTTGGGTACTTTTTTTAGCTTTAAACCATAAGCAATGTTGTCAAATACACTCATATGAGGGAACAAGGCATATTGCTGAAACACGGTGTTAATCGGACGCTTTTCTGCAGGCAGGCTAGTAATATCAACGCCATCTAGCTGCATTGTGCCGGTATCTGGCATCTCAAACCCACCGATTAAGCGCAATAAAGTGGTCTTACCGCACCCAGATGGTCCTAGTAGCGTTAAAAATTCGCCATCATAAATATCTAAATCAATGCCTTTTAGAATTTGCGTGTCGTCATAAGATTTGCTTAGACCACGGATACGCAGCAATGATTTTTTATCAGACATTTGCGCTGAGGCCATTGAAGAAGATTCATTAAGTGACATAGGAGCTATCTCATATCAAAGGGGGTTGCTTGTAAGGCGCTATCGTACATGACCAACATCAAAAAACCAACCGATAAGCTTACAATTACTCAAGTTTCGTGTAGTTATACAACATAGACTAACTTGACAGTTACAGGGGATATAAACCATGCTGTTATTTAAACTCTAGGCTATTTAAATTCTAGGCTGTTTAAGTTCTAGACATAAACTCCCTATACCTTTAATAAAACATACCATTTAATAAATATGTCTTTAAATCAATAAGTCGTTAAATAAGCATATCTTTCAACAAAACATAACTTTCATAAAGGAACTACCATGAGTGAAACCATACCTGCCCTGCGCATCGATATAGTCTCTGACATTGTCTGCCCTTGGTGTGTGGTCGGCTACCGTCAATTGGCCGAAGCTTTAAAGCAAACCCACACAGCTCACGAGATACACTGGCATCCATTTGAGCTAAACCCAGATATGCCAGAAGAAGGTCAAAACCTACGTGAGCACATCATGGAGAAATATGGCTCAAGCCAGCAAGAGTCGGATGCTAGCCGAGTTAGGATTACTGAAGCTGGTGCAGAGGTGGGCTTTGAATTTAACTTTACCGATGACACCCGAATGCACAACACTTTCAAAGCCCATCAATTATTGCACTGGGCAGCGGACTACGGCCTTAAGCATGAGCTAAAACAAGCCTTATTTGCCGCTCATTTCACTGACAATCGTAATATCTCTGATGAAGAGGTTTTGGCGGATATCGCAGAAGATGTGGGCTTAGACCGTGAGCAAGCTTTGGCAGTCCTTGCTGATCAGCGCTATGCTGAAGTGGTACGCACTGCCGAGCAACAAATGCAGCAACAAGACATTCAAAGCGTGCCAGCGGTTATCTTCAATCAGCGTCATTTAGTAAGCGGCGCACAAGGGGTTGAGAACTTTAAAAGTATCTTAAATCAACTGGCGGCAATGAAATAAGAGCCATTGACAGCCAGCGTTCTAAAATTAAGAACAATATATTGCCATAACGCCTGTTTATTGTTACTTAATAAAGTCTTAGTATGGTCCCATCAGATCTTAACTCGCTTAAATAATCTTAACTCACTTAAAAAAACTGTTACTTATTAATAACGACTACTTATTACCAAGGAGATCAAAATGGGACTATTGATAGACGGCAAATGGCACGACCAATGGTATGACACCAAAGCCAATGAAGGCCGCTTTGAACGTGACATCTCTCGTTTTAGAAACTGGGTAACTGTCGATGGCAGTGCAGCTCCTTCTGGCACGGATGGCTTTAAAGCTGAGCCTAATCGCTACCATTTATACGTCTCTTTGGCCTGTCCTTGGGCGCATCGCACCTTAATCTATCGTAAGCTAAAAGGCTTAGAGGATATGATTTCGGTCTCTGTGGTGCATCCTTTAATGCACAGTAACGGCTGGACCTTTCAGCCTGGTGAAGGCGTGATTGCCGATCCCCTATTAAATGCTGATTATATGTATCAAATCTACACGGCGGCCAAATCTGATTATAGTGGCCGAGTCACTGTGCCTGTACTTTGGGATAAAAAGAAAAACACCATCGTTAGCAATGAGTCATCAGAAATCATCCGTATGTTTAACTCAGCGTTTGATGAAGTTGGTGCCAATAAAGAAGTAGACTTCTTACCTGAAGAACTAATAGCTGAAATTGATGAGTTAAATGAATTCATTTATCCCAATATTAATAATGGCGTATATCTATCTGGCTTTGCTACTACCCAAAAAGCCTATGATGAAGCTGTCGTTAGTTTATTTGATGCGCTAGATAAGATTGAGGAGCGTTTGGCTACCCGTCGTTATCTAACAGGTGACACCATCACCGAGGCAGATTGGCGCTTATTCCCTACCCTAGTTCGCTTTGACCCTGTGTATGTAGGTCACTTTAAGTGCAACATCAAACGCATTGTAGATTATCCAAATATCTGGGGCTACGTACGTGATCTATATCAAGTGCCAGGGGTGGCCGAAACGGTGAATATGGACCATATCAAATCGCATTATTATGGTAGTCATGACACCATTAACCCAACTTTGATTGTGCCTCGTGGCCCTGAGATTGACTTTATGACGCTACATGGTCGTGAAAAGTTATCTAAATAAGACCATAACAACAACTATTCCATAATAAAAACTAAAACACTAAAACGATAACACGCTTTCCTTTGCCCAGTTGCTGTTCTCCAGACGGTTAAACTGGGTTTTTTTTGGCCTGTAATAACTGCTATATCCGCGAAGCTAACCCACATTAAAAAAGCCACTCTCAAAACGAGAGTGGCTTTTTATTTAAACATTTATATAAGTTATATATTACAACAAAAGCTAATCATCGTTTAACTTAACGAGCATCTGGGTGTAATAAATTTTCCATCGCTTCTACTTTTTTTGGTTCCTCACGTGGAATGAATTTGTTTAATACTAACCAAACCAGACCAATAAGCGGAGAAATCCAGCAAACAAAAGCATAAGGCGCATAGGTTAAAGTTGCTGCACCAAGTGTTGCCGCTACGAAGCTACCTCCCATGTTCCAAGGAATTAGCGGCGATAATAACGTACCACAGTCTTCAATAGAACGGGTTAGTGTCGTACGCTTAAAGCCCATTTGCTGATATTTATCTTTTAACAGACGACCAGGCAGCACCAAGGTGGTATAAACGTCACCAATGATGGTACCCACGCCTAACACTACGCCGTAGGTTGAGCCAACCAAGCCAAAGCGAGTTTTAATAATTTTGTTCAGCTTAACCATAATTGCTTTTAGGGTTCCGTAGTGCTCAAGCGAACCCACGAATGCTAAGGCGAAAATAGTTAGGGTCACAACCCAAGTCATCGACATAACGCCACCTTTGGTCAGCAGCTGATCGACAACTTCAATACCTGTTTCACTGACAAAGCCATCTTGTAGCACCACGAAGATGTCGTGCACACCAACACCCTGCAAAAAGAAGGCAATTACTGAGGCCACGAATACCCCAATTAACACCGTAGGAATGGCAGGGAACTTCATAACCGCAGCACCGACCACAACCACTGCTGGCAACAGAGTCCATAAGCTAATCGTGTAATTGTCCGCTAAGGTTTGCTGCATTTGCTGAATCGATGACATATCGACAGAGTCCGAGCTATACCCTGCCCCAATCCAAGCATAAAGCCCTAAGGCAATAATGGTAGCGGGTAAAGTCGTCGGCAATAGGCCCTTAATATGATCCCACAGATCAATGCCGGCAGACGCTGGCGTTAAGTTTGTGGTATCTGATAGCGGTGACATCTTATCACCAAAAAAAGCACCTGATACGATAGCGCCACCTGTCAATTCAGGAGGCAGACCTAAGCCGGTACCAATACCCATCATCGCAAGGCCAACCGTACCAATCGTGCCCCACGAAGTACCAGTCGCAATCGAAATCACCGCACAAATAATACAGACCGAGACTAAGAATGAGGACGGACTAAAGATATCAAAGCCATAATACAAAATAGTCGGTACGGTACCGGCGATAATCCAAGCACCAACCAACATACCTACCCCCATTAAAATAATAATGGCTGGCAGGCCCACACGAATCACACGTAAAAACCGCGATTCCATACCTTCCCAACTGCGGCCACGAGCGGCCATAAAGACAGCGGTAATTAAGATACCGCAGGCTAAGGGAATATGGGGAGTGAAGTCTTTGAAGACGAAGAACTGCACCATCAAGATCATGGCGGTGAGTACGAGAGGAGCGATGTCTAGCAGAAAGTTTGATGAGGCTCTATAGCCCTTTACCTCAGGATCGTAGGGCTTATTTTTTATCATAAAAAGGTGGAATCTCCCTGATTTAATTAACGCTATCCATAAGTTGTATAGGACAACTGTGTAATAAAATTAAATCTAAGGGTATTAAAAATTTTAATCGTTATCAAGTTTTTAGCCAAAACAACTTATCTTTTTATACATAATCCGTTTTTGTTTTGTTGTTTTTTTTAAATTTTGGGTATTTACACTCCAATTTTCACTTGATTAAACTTAAGAGTAATCCATACTAGTGCAATAAACCGCTAAACCCTAAGTAAAGTAGGAAAACTACATGGAAAACCCAGAATTAGATCATGATAAAAAAAGACGCTTGGTAGAAGCTTATCTACAAGAGTTAACCAAAACTGACCCTAACTTATACTACTCTTCCACCACAGATATCGCCCACGCTCTATATCCGATGATTAAAGAACATATGAATCGTATGCCTGTGGATGAACAGGCGTTATTTAGAAACATAACAGTACGCGACATTGAAATGCTGCTGAGCTTTCGCTAAAAATAACAACTTCAACCATGTTTCCATATGTATCCAAAATTGCATAAATAGCGCTATGTCACCTAAAATAGCGGCTTAATTTTATTTATTGAATCATTTTTGGATACCGCCCATGTCAAGCCCACTTTCAAGCTCTAATTATTCAAATTATAATCAGTCAAATACTGACTTAAACAATGAGATTAGCAGCCTATCCCCCTCTTTAGTCTGGCAGTACTTCTATGCGTTAACCCAAATCCCGCGCCCCTCTTATCAAGAAGAGGCTGTGCAGCAATTTGTATTAGAGGAAGCAGCCAGATTAGGGCTGTGGGCTGAGCGTGATGCAGCCGGTAATGTCTTAGTACGCAAGCCTGCTACTCAAGGTATGGAAAATGCACCAGGCGTTATCCTACAAAACCACTTAGACATGGTTGCCCAAAAGAATGAAGACAGCACTCACAACTTTAGTACCGACCCCATTGAAGCTTATATCGATCCAGAGCTGAATAATGAATGGGTAACGGCCAAAGGCACGACACTTGGGGCAGATAACGGTATTGGTGCGGCATCTGCCTTGGCGATTCTTGCGTCAGATGACATTGCTCACGGTCCACTAGAAGCGTTATTTACCGCAACTGAAGAGACCGGCATGGATGGAGCTAAAGGGTTACAGCCCAATTGGATTCAAGGTGAGCTACTACTTAACCTAGATACCGAAGAGCTGGGCGATATCTGCATTGGCTGTGCTGGCGGCGTGGATGCTACTTTAACTCTACCCATTGACTGGCAAGCACCTACTGCAAACCAAGGCTATCAGTTGTCGGTGAAAGGGTTAAAAGGTGGGCACTCCGGTATTGATATCATCAAACAACGAGGCAATGCCGCGTTAATTATTTCTCGTCTATTAGACAGCATCTCAAGGCACATCGAAGTGTCTTCCATTCAGGCAGGCAACTTACGCAATGCCATTCCTCGCGAAGCCAATGCGCTATTTGCAAGCGATAACGCTGAAGCTGAGTTAAACCAGCTTTTAGCGGCTGAAATTGAAGTTATTCGCCGCGGTTTGCCACTAGAAGACCGTGATATAAGCGTGAGCCTAGAATCCGCTGACTTGCCCGCCCAAGTCTGGAGCAAGAGCACACAAAACACCTTGCTGACTGCAATTCGCTTATGCCCTAACGGGGTAGATAGAATGAGCATGGACACTGAAGGTGTGGTAGAGACTTCAGTAAACTTGGCCAAAATTGACACCCAAGAGCAGCAATTACAGCTCCAAAGCCTGCTACGCTCGTTAGATGATGATGCCCGTGATGATTTGGCCAATCGCATGAAGCGTCTGTTTGAATCTTTTGGCGCAAGCGTTGAATTAGCGGGTGAGTATCCGGGCTGGAAACCTGCCCCTCACTCTGCCTTAACTGACTGTGTAATTACTGAAGGTCAGCAGCTATTGGGGCGCAAACCTAATGTGACCGTCATTCACGCAGGTCTTGAGTGCGGCTTATTAGGACAGCATTATCCGAACTGGCAGATGGTCTCATTTGGTCCTACCATTGAGATGCCACATTCTCCTGATGAGAGAGTTAACATCGAAAGCGTCGGTCAGTTTTGGGAGTGGCTGGTTAAGGTGTTAGCCGCTTTGAAATAAAAGAAGCTTTAACTGTCGTCCTTTCAATGAGTAATAAATTAATACAGCCAGACGGTTTAGCGCCTCTTTTACTCATGATATGATAGGCAGTCATTATTTCTTTGCACAATATTACAAACAGCTAAAGTTTCTAAGCCTATCTATAATTACTCACTATGAGTAAATTATTAAGTATAAAACAAGCAGCCAATCAGTTAGGCGTTTCCGTCTCAACTATACGGAGATGGGATGAGACAGGTGCGCTTGTCGCCCAAAGAACACCCAAAGGCCATCTTAGGTATGACTTATCTAAAATAAACCCAAACCTGACTCGTAATAAGGTGGAGCAACAAAGCAAAACCATAGCTTACGCTCGTGTATCGAGTCATGACCAAATATTGGACTTACAACGTCAGATTGAAATGCTTGAGCGGTATTGCTCTGCTCAAGGTTGGTCATTCGAGGTGATTAGCGATTTGGTTAGTGGTATGAACTATCATAAAAAAGGCTTAAAGCGCTTGCTTGATGATATTTTAGACAACAAGATAGATAGGCTGGTGCTAACCCATAAAGATAGATTACTGCGTTTTGGGGCAGAACTTGTTTTTGC
>ERZ808051.1678-NODE-1678-length-13571-cov-3.988958_pt1 | contig 13571 bp, 9 predicted proteins | sample MGYA00380199_ERZ808051 | MGnify/ENA primary metagenome ERZ808051 (study PRJEB31490, sample SAMN06133391) | mouse gut metagenome | isolation source: J11 | host: mice | place: China: Chengdu | collected 2015-05 ...
GAAGGAAGCAAAACCACTCCTTCCACCCTTAAGCAGCATGATCTGGCAAAGCTGTTGGCAGAACAGCTTCAGGAGATGGGGGCGGAAGAGATCACGTATGATAAAGAGCGCTGTTATGTCTATGCCAGTGTTCCGGCTTCCAAGGGATGCGAGAATGCTCCGGTACTGGGCTTTATCGCCCATATGGACACGTCCCCGGCAGTGTCAGGAGCCGGCGTCAAGCCAAGAATTATAGAGGATTATGACGGCAAAGACATTGTGCTGATTGAAGGAAGCGAGGACACGGCACAGGTTATTTTGAAGGTGGCCGATTTCCCGGAGCTTGCCGGATATAAGGGCAGGAGGCTGATTGTAACCGACGGAACCACCCTTCTGGGAGCGGACGATAAGGCGGGCGTTGCAGAGATCATGACAATGGCGGAATATCTGTTAAAGCACCCGGAGATTTCCCATGGAAAGATCAGGGTCGGCTTTACCCCGGACGAAGAGGTGGGGGCCGGAGCGGATTATTTTGACGTGAAGCTCTTTGGCGCGGACTTTGCCTATACCGTGGACGGAGGAAAGCTGGGAGAACTGGAATATGAGAATTTCAACGCCGCAGGCGCAAAGGTAAGGATCCGGGGAAGAAGCGTCCATCCGGGGGAGGCCAAGGACAAGATGCGCAATGCGCTTTTGCTGGCACAGGAGTTCCAGGCCATGCTTCCGGCAGCGGAAAATCCCATGTACACCTGCGGCTATGAGGGGTTTTACCACCTGGACGCCTTAAACGGCACGGTGGAGGAAGCCCTGGCGGATTATATTATCCGTGACCATGACAAAGAGAAATTTGAAAAGAAAAAAGTCCTGTTTCTACAGACAGGAGAATTTCTCAACCAAAAGTACGGGGAGGGAACCTTTGAGATCACGATGAAAGACTCCTATTATAATATGAAAGAGGTCATTGAAAAGCATATGCATCTGATCGACAACGCAAAGGAGGCTATGCAGGAGCTGGGAATTGAGCCTGTGGTGGTGCCCATCAGAGGCGGCACAGACGGAGCCAGGCTTTCCTTTATGGGCCTGCCCTGCCCCAATCTCTGTACGGGAGGACAGAATTTCCACGGGAAGTATGAGTATGCCTGCGTGGAGGATATGGAAAAGATTACAGAGCTTTTGGTGCGGATTGCGGAGAAGTATGCGGGATAATCAAATAACGGAGCTGTTCTTTCGATACTCTCCCGGGGTGTATCCGAAGGTTTTACGGAATAAACGGTTAAAGTGGTTGATATTCTGAAAACCGGATTCGTAGGCGGCTTCTTTTATTGTAATGGCCTCGTTGGTCAGCAGAAAGCAAGCCTTTTGTAAGCGTGCCTGAATCAGTTCATCCATGGGAGAACAGTGAAAGTATGTATTGTAATATTTGTAAAACTGGCTTTTCCCGAGGTTCAGGATTTTGCAGAGCTGGTCGATGCACCAGGGGTGCTCACAGCTGTTGAGCATCTGCTCCCTGACAGACAATAGTTCGTGGAAGAGATTCGGATAGTGTTCATTCGGCTCTTTCTTCTGCAGCTGTTCCCGGGCTATCTGGATGAGAAGCTGATGCACATATAAGTCTGTGAGCGGTTCTCCGTAGGCAAGCTGACGGTTCAGATATTCATGATAAATTTTTTTTATAAGCCAATGGATTTCTTCTGTATTATCCGGATAAAACAGAACATTTGTCTGAATACTATATTGTTCTACAACAGTTTTGTCACAGAAGAAATGGACGTAGCTGTTGAAAAAACGCTCTTCGGCCTGATAATGCTGGTAAGTACCCGGGGCATAGAGAATGCATGCACCAGGAAAGGCTTGGGAGGAAGTATGGTCAGGAAAATGAAAGTGCATCCTGGAGAGCACCAGTAAAAAGAGATAGCTGGCAGTTCCGGAAGGACGATAAATCAATTCCTGGTCAGGATTGTGGGTATGATAACCGCAGTATTCAATTTTAATCATGGATGTAGATTCCTCCTGTTTTTCAAGGTAATCAGTCATTTGGAAGTAAGGGGAGATTTTAGCCTCTCTGTAAATATAATGTAACAGAAATGGAAGAAAAGTCAATGTTTTGAGAATATAGGTTCTTATCACAGAAAAGAAATATATTTATAATGTTGACATATTACATGAAAAGAGAGGGAGCATGGGAAAATGAAAAAATCAACAGTGATTGTGGATAAGGATTTTATCCTTGCAGATGTGGATAAGCGGATTTACGGCTCTTTTATTGAGCATCTGGGACGGGCCGTGTATGAGGGGATTTATCAGCCTGAGAGTCCATTTGCCGACGAGCAGGGAATGCGCAGGGATGTGTTAGAACTGATCCGTCAGCTGAATGTGCCGGTGATCCGGTATCCGGGCGGTAATTTTGTATCCGGATATCATTGGGAAGACGGTGTGGGGGACAAGGCGGACCGGCCTTCGAGAGTGGATCTTGCATGGGGGACCATAGAAACCAATCAATTTGGCTTGAATGAGTTCATGGACTGGGCAAAGAAGGCGGACACGGAAGCGATGATGGCAGTGAACCTGGGAACCCGGGGCATTGAAGATGCGAGAAATATTGTGGAATATTGTAATGTGCCCGGAGGGACTATGTACAGTGATCTGCGGAAAAAGCATGGTTATGATGCACCTCACAATATCAAATTGTGGTGCCTGGGAAATGAAATGGACGGACCCTGGCAGATGGGGCACAAGACAGCGGCCGAATATGGAAGAATAGCGGCGGAAGCCGGAAGAATCATGAAGATGACAGATCCTTCCATTGAGCTGGTGGCCTGCGGAAGTTCCACGTACTTTATGGATACGTTCGGATACTGGGAGGATACTGTTCTGGAAGAGAGCTATGATCAGGTGGACTATCTCTCCCTGCATCAGTATTATGGAAACAGAGATAACAATACGCCGGAGTTTCTTGCCAATACGGTGGCGTTGGATCAGTTTATTTCATCGGTTGTTTCCATATGCGACAGCGTCCGGGCCAGAAAAAAGAAGAAAAAATACATCAACCTTTCGCTGGACGAGTGGAATGTGTGGTATCATTCCAATGAGCAGGACAGGAAAATTGAACGCTGGAGTAAGGCGCCCCATCAGCTGGAGGATGTTTATAATTTTGAAGACGCTCTGTTGGTGGCCGGGATGATGATCACCATTCTGCGCCATGCGGACCGTGTGAAAGTGGCCTGCCTTGCACAGCTGGTCAATGTAATTGCGCCGATTATGACCTCCGACACTGGCGCATGGAAACAGACGATTTATTACCCGTTTGAGATGATCAGCAATTACGGACGCGGTAAAGTCCTTCATACGCTGGTGAAATCCCCTGTATATGAGAGCGCCCATGGAAATGCACCCTTCCTGGACTGTGTTATGACGATGGATGAGGAAAAAGAGACAGTGACGGTGTTTGCAGTGAATAAAAGCCTGGATGAGGACATGGAGCTGAGCTGTGATTTGAGACAGTTTACGGGCTATCAGGTGATAAAGCATGCAGTACTGACACATACGGACGTGAAGGCGGAGAATACACAGGCCCATCCGGATACCGTGGCACCCCAGGAAAATGGAAAATCTGCGGTGGAGAACGGAATCCTCAAGGCATATCTGCCCGATAAGAGCTTCAATATGATTGTGTTGGGAAAATCAAAGTAATAATTGTTGGAGTTTGAACCAAAAGAACTGCCGTAATCATAATGTAAAAAATTATGATGCGGCAGTTTTTTATATCAGAAAATATTATATAAAATATCTGTTTTTGTATATTTCTTTGGTTCCTTTATAATTAAAATAAAATAAATAAGCTGTACAATGAAGTAAATTTGGGTTTTATGGAAGAAAAGCTTTGAAAGCCGTCTGGCGGCGGCAGCAGGGAGGTTAAAATGCTTGATTTGAAAAAACTGACCGGCGAAGAAACCGGTGTGAAAGATGAATTCAGGATAGACTGGGATGAGAAAAAAATTGATTTTTATGAGGATGTTGTCTATGGTACGGGCGGCGGCCATCCCATGTACCTGGATCTTATGATCCCACAGAAAAAGACAGAAAAAAGACGTCCCGTGATTGTCTGGGTACACGGCGGCGGATGGAGTATTGCGGAGCTGACCAAAAAGTATCGCCCTTCTGATGCTCTGGCAAGAGCCTGTGAAATGGGATTTGTCTGTGCAAGCGTTGAATACCGGTTGGTGACAGAGAAGCCCTTTCCCGCTCCTGTAGAAGATTGTAAGTGTGCGGTCCGGTTTTTGAAAGCCCATGCCGAGGAGCTTGGAATTGACCCGGATGCCATTGGCATTTGGGGAGAATCCGCCGGCGGGCAGCTGGCAGCCTTGGTTGGCGCTTCCTATAGGAATCCCAGGCTGGAAGGAAATGGGGGATGGAGTGAATACAGCAGTGAGGTAAAAGCAGTCTGCGACTGGTACTGCGGCGGTGATATGACCCATATGGGGGCGTATGAGTGTCCGGAGGTGCAGGCTCGTGCCCGGGAGCTTGGTATCGAACTGACTTTAATGCCGGGACAGTTAGAGAATGATAAAAATCAGATAGATGAGGTACAGAATCGCATTTTTGTCCAGATGTTTGGAAAACCGGGGAAAGAGGCGCCTGAACTGTCTATGGATATCAGCCCGATTTTTTATGTAGATCAAAAGCAGCCTGCTTATCTTTTGATGCATGGCGATTCCGATCAGGCGGTGACGCCTCTGTTTTCCTATCATTATTATGATGCACTGCTTAAATATGGACATGATGCTACATTTGTACTGATTCCACGTCAGGGGCATGGATTCTTTAAAGGAGAGGGATATTATGATATTGTCCTTAACTTTTTTCAAAAGAAGCTTACTTGCGAGAAAGAATAGAGAGAGGAAGGAACTGTGAGGAATCCTGTTTATTATGAAGAACTGAAAGAAATCGATGTAGTTCCTGTGTCCCTTCCGGAAGTGACGGGGCCTTTGCCGAATTCTGAAATATCTTACCCTTTCAATGCGGCGGACCGGCAGCAGAGGCCGGTCAATCTGGCGCAGCGCGGCTATGTGGAAGAGGAGTATATTGTCAGCGGATACGCAAATGTGTATGAATATCATGATGTAGGACTATATCCCAGGATCCGATGCAGTGACGGAAGATACTGCACCCGGATTCTGGTTCGGCGTCCCTGCGATCCGTGCAGGCAAAGTGATTTTGCAGTGTTGGAGATTTTTAACTATGCGGGTGCGGAGAGGGCCTTCGCAGGGTGGGGATACTGCGGAGAATATATGTGTGCCAGGGGAGATGTATGGGTAGGGATCACAATTAAGCAGAGTGCGGTTGATAAATTGAAGAATTTCGATGCAAAACGTTATGAAGCCCTTGGTTTTCCCAATCCTGTGCCAAAGCAGAAGCGGCGGCATGGAAGCACCATGATGGGGGCGGTTAATACAGAAAATGCGGAGGAATTTGAAAACGGCCTGGCTTATGATGCTATGAGTCAGGTGGCAGCGCTCTTAAAGTCTAAGGTATCTCAGAATCCATTATATAGAGAGGGGATGTCAGGAAAGGCAGCAAAATATGTGATTGGAATGGGGGCATCAGGCTGTGATTTGTCACTTTATGCGGCGGCTCTTCAGCCATTTGCCACAATGGATGGAAAACATCCCTGTTTTGATGGTTTTCATATTCATATGACGGGTTATCCCGGCTTTATCAGTAATGGAGAGACCCGCTTTGAAGCTGATGATGACAGATGTAAGATTATGACGAATGTTCCGCTGGTGTGGACACAGACTATGGGAGATATGAGGGGCGGCGGTGTACATCCCAGTTATTCTTATATGTACCGCTGGCCTGACAGTGACCTTCCGGGACGGCAGCACAGGCAGTATGAAATAGCGGGAGCAGCGTTGGGGATGGATTGGGATATGGAGGTCTGTCCCTGTGCAGAAGATCTTGAGAAGTATGATGGAGAAGGGAAAAAATATCCCCTTGACCGTCAAAAAGGCGAGATTCCCTTTCATTATGTAATTCGTGCAGTTCTGGATCATCTGAAGAAATGGATAAAAGACGGTATCTCCGCTCCTAAGTCAGCTTATCTGCAAATGGAAGGAGAGTATCCGGATGCAGATTTTGTGCTGGACGAACATGGAAACCCTATGGGGGGTGTCCGTTCGCCCTATGTGGATGTTCCTGTCTGTACTTATACCTGGAGGGATGACCCCGGAGCGGTGCGGAATACTATAACTCCTTTTTCAGAGGGGAAGTTAAAGGAGCTTTATGCCACTCATGAAAATTATCTGCGCAAAGTAGTGCTGGCAACGATGAAGATGGTTGAAAGAGGTTTTTTATTGCCGGAGGATGCGGCAGCAGTTATCTTGGAAGCCATGGAAGTCAGAATTCCAGAATAAGAGAGCGATTGTGAAAAGAGGAGAGAAAAATGGAGGATATGAAAATTCTATTTCAAAAGATGAGAAAGAAAATGGAGATGGTAAGAAGCGTTTTCGGGGAAGAAAACCTGGCGGCAGTCCCGCTTTTTGAGGATTTTCCCTGCTATCCGATGAAGGAACTGGTAAAGCTTGCCAAAATGACAGCCGAAATTGAACAGTTGGATACTCCTGAGGAAATTAAGGAAAAGATTGGAGATTTCAGAAAGCTGCGGCTGCAGATTGAGGCGTGTAAAACAGAGAAGCCAAAGATTTTCCTGTGGCCGGAAGGCAAAGTGCCCACGTTGACGGAATATAAGGATAATAGCGCCTGTCAGTATAATCATAACCCCGACTTTGCCCCCTATATGTATGAAATGCTTGTTCCGGAAAGTGTAACTCCAAAGGGTGCAGTTATTTTGTGTGCAGGAGGAGATCACGGATTTACCGTTTTATGTGAAGGATATCAGGTGGCGGCGGATCTGAATGCAATGGGCTATCAGTGTTTTGTTCTGCTGAACCGTACTAATTTAAATCCCTGGAGTGGAAAAGAAGCGGGGGTGGACGCGGCCAGAGCCATCCGTATGGTGAGGGCAAATGCCGCAAAATACCGGATTAAGGAGAACAAGGTTGTCTTTGCAGGGTTTTCCAATGGAGGACTTACCGGAGAAGCCTGCATTCAATATTATTCAGGACAGCAGAGCGTAAAAGATGTATTTCCGGATTATGAGAAGGATGAGCTGGATCAGGTCAGCGGTTCCATGGATGCGTTTCTGTGTATTTACGGGCCAAGGATGAACCATGAATCCTTCGACTATGACAGAGTTGTGTATCCTCCCGTATTCCATGCGGTGGGGCTGGAAGATTTCAATATGGATAACATTAATAAGTTATATCCGGAATTGGTAAGCCGCAAAATAACAGTGGAGATTCATACTTTTGCCGGCGTGCCTCATGGACAGGCGGGTCAGAAGTTGTTGGACGGATATGTGAAGTATCCGAATTTTGAGACCTGGGAGATTCTTGCGGATCAGTTTATTCTAAGTGTTTTAAAATAGAGGGTTTCATGAGGGATAAAGAAAAAAGGCGTTCCATCAAAGGGTATCTGCTTGCAGGCGGTATTGGAAGTTCCTCTTTGCTGCTGGTGCTTTTTCTGGTATTTGGGGGATATATTATAGGACAGTATGGAAATATCTATGAGAGAGAGCATGAGATCATAACGGCAGATTATGCTCATGGACTTAGCCATGATATTGACATGCTGGAATCTTATGTTGAAAGTATCTATGGGAACAATGTGCATTACCAGATGCTTAAGCGCCCTCAGATTACAGAAAGCCAGTGGATGCAGGCGACCTATTATCTGAATAATAATTTCCGTGCGAAAGCCGATACCCTGGATTATTTTGGGGGAGTATTTTATTATGACGAAAAATGGGATTCTCTGCGCAGTGAGTTCAGCGGATATCCTTATGAAGGAGACGCTTATCGATTGAATCAGGAAATCAAGCAGCAAATGCGCGCCCATGTCAATGACAAAATGCCCGGTAAGATTATTGTGACTTATGAGAAGGAAACTTATCTGTTATATGTGTTGGGAGAGCGTGGTAAACTGCTTGGATATTTGATTAATTTGTCCCGCTATTTTGTTTCCCGGGAAAATATGCAGTTTGTGATTGCCGACTTGGCGGGAAATATTCTGGTTAATCAGGGAGACAGAATTCTGGATGATAGTTCTGTTGTCTCGGAGATTGTAAAAGACACAAATAAATCTGGTTTTGCCTATGTATTCTCACGGAAGGATGTGGAAAACCAGGAACTCCAAGTTATTCTGATATATAGAGATGAGAAAATGGCTTTCTGGAACAGGATTGAGTTCTGGCTGCTGTTTATATTGATTCCCTTCATTTCTTTTGTTGTGTTGGGGAATACATACAGATTTGTGAGGAAGATTATCTATCAGCCCATTGATCATTTTGTACATCGTCTGACTGAAATGAAAAAGGGGGAGTTACCAAAAGATTTCGGAGTGGAGAGAGAAAAGGAGCGGGTAGAGGAAATTTGCCTGATCAACGAAAAATTGGATGAGTTGATTGCAGAGATGCGGCAATTAGAGCAGGATAATTATAAGAGAGAGAAAGAAGCCAATGCAGCCCTGCTTCAGTATTATCAGATTCAGGTAAGTCCGCACTTTTTTCTGAATTGCCTGAATATTATGGCATCTCTTCTGGATGAGCAGGATGTTGGAACGGTAAAAACGATGATCTATTCGGTGTCCAGCCATTTTCGCTATGTTTTTCAGGATTATAACAGTCAGGTGGCGCTGGAAGAGGAGATAAATGAGGTTAACGCCTACTGTAATATTTATATGATTAAAAACGCGCTGCCGCTTCTTTTGCAGGTACAGACCTGCGATGAGGCGAAAGGCTATAAGGTTCCTATTCTATGCATCCAGACATTTGTGGAGAATTCTATTAAGTATGCAAAGCGTAAGGATCAGGTACTTTCCATTACGATCAAAACAGACAGGATAGAGGATGCCGGGGAAGTGTATATCAGGATAAATATTTCAGATAATGGGGCCGGTTATCTTCCGGAGGAGTTAGAGCAACTAAACCGTCCGGTAAGAGAATTTCAGTATCACTCCAGCCATGTGGGAGTTGACAATATTAAATACCGGATTTTTTTATTATATGGAGAAAGGGCAAGGCTATATTTTTATAACAGCCCTGCAGGAGGTGCTGTCACGGAAATATTATTGCCGCAGGAAGAACATGAATCTGCTGATCATTGATGACGAAAGAACAATCTTAAAGACAGTCTATTCCCAGCTTATGAAGATGGGGCTGAGGATGGAAAGGATTGACATTGCAAACAGTGCGGAAGAAGCAAGGGAATGGATGGAGAGGTATTGTTATGACATTTTTCTCTGCGATATTGTGATGCCGGGGGAGGATGGACTCTCTTTTGCCAAATGGGTGTTGGAAAGATATCCGGAGGCGAAGATCATTTTTCTGACAGCCTATGCGGATGTCAAATATATGAAAGAAGCAATTTCAATGCAGAGCTTTGAGTATGTGCTTCAGCCTGCAAGCGCGGAAGAGCTAAAAAGCGTGGTGGAGCGGGCTGTGTCCCAGATTAAGATTGAAAAACGAAATCAGGAGATGATGAACAGGGGCGCTTTTTTTCAGACTCGGGAGGAAGCAATACTAGAAGCCGGCACGCTGCAGTATCTTAAGGGGAAGGATGAGGATGATTCTTATATTTGCAGGCTCCTTTCCTCTCATGGCGGAGATGCGGACGGCATAATTAAGTATCTGCCCGTGTATGTTCAAATACTTAAGACCGAAAAACAACTGGATATCATAGAAAAACCCATCCTGCGGGTGATTTACCAGAATATTGTGGACGAGGTATTTCAGTCTCTTAAAATGTCGGGGGTTATTCTTCTTGAAGAGCGGGGAGTGAATTTTACGATACTCTTCTATTGGGACCGGGAGTTGTCCTATGACCGGGAGATATTGTCCGGTAAGCTTGAAACCTTTCGAATACTGGCGTTCCGTGTTCTCATGACCGAAATAGCCATATACTGTGGGGAAGTCTGCGAGTGGGATGGGCTTTTTGGATGTACACAGCCGTTATGCCAGATCAGGAAGGATAATGTGCGCCAGGAGAGCCGTATATTTCTGTTTCGGAAAAATGAAAAGGATAGTGAAAGCCAGTCTTATAAACTACAGCTGGGTACCTGGAAAAGACTGTTGGATCAAAATCAATTTATCAGTTTCAGGGACAGCATCCTTTTATATATCCGTAAGGATTTTCGCGGGCATATAAATGCTTCCGATATGATAAACCTGCATCAGAGCATTACGCAGTTGATTCTGGTGTATCTGGTGGATCATCAGATCGGAAGTGACAGAGTTTTTGATGAAAACTTGTCTTATCTGACTTATATGAATGCGTGGCAGGATCTGGGACAGTTTGAAAGGGCATTGACACATATGGTCCAGAAACTACAGGAGTTCATGGGCAGGAAAGATTCCGGAAATGTGGTTCAGGAAGCCTGTAAGTATATCAGGCAGCATTTGGACTGTGATTTGTCGGTGGCGGAAATTGCGGAATATGTGGGAATGAATCCGGAATATCTGACGAAGCTGTTCAAAAAGAATACAGGATATACTTTAAAGGAATATATTGTTAATGAAAAGATGGAGTCCGCCAAAATACTGTTGTCTACTACAAACTTGCCTGTGACGCTGATTTCCAGCCATGTAGGATACGGAAACTATTCTAATTTCACCAGAAGTTTTAAGCAGTTGGTGGGCTGTACACCTATGGAATACCGCAAAGGCGTCCTGAATCAGAAAATGCAATAAACCATCTCTGATTTTGCATATTTTTACAGTCCTGCATTGAATAAAATAGGTTTATCAGTTGGAATTTGTCAGGAAAGGGATGAAAAGATGGCACAGAAAAGTAAAAGAACAGCTGAAGAAAAGGCTGCAAAAAAAAGAAGGACGAAAAGAAAACTGCGGAGATATGCGCCTTTATATCTTTGCGCGCTGCCGGGATTTATTTATTTGATTATTAATAACTATTTGCCTATGGGTGGATTGGTCCTGGCATTTAAGAAGTATAGTTTTGCCAAGGGGATTCTTAAAAGTCCATGGAACGGAATCAGTAACTTTACATACTTATTTGGCTCCAAATGGGCAAAGATCATGTTCCGGAACACGATTGGATATAATATCGCATTTCTTTTCCTGGGCACTGTTTTTGCCATTTTTGTAGCAATTATTTTAAATGAAGTGCGAAAGAAGGCGGCGCAGCAGGTTTACCAGACTACGATTCTGATCCCTCATTTGGTAAGCACGGTTCTGATCGGGTATCTGGTGTTTGCTTTTTTGTCCAGTACCAACGGGTTTGTAAATAAGAGGATTTTGGAGCCTTTGGGAATCGAAGGCATTCAGTGGTATACGGAGGCAAAGTACTGGCCTTTTATTTTGACCATTGTACAGCTCTGGAGAAGTTTCGGCTTCCAGAGTATCGTATACTTTGCGACGATTATCGGATTTGACAAAACCTTCTATGAAGCGGCTGTAGTGGACGGGGCCAGCGTCTGGCAGCAGATCACAAGGATTACGCTTCCGCTATTGAAGCCTACGGTTATTATTCTTACGATCATGGCGCTGGGCAGGATGTTTGCTACTGATTTCGGCCTGTTTTATCAGGTGCCTCAGGACAGCGGTATGCTTTATTCTACGACTACCACCATTGACACTTTCGTATACCGCACTCTGATGCAGGATCATGATGTGGGAAGGTCTCTTGCCGCAGGATTTCTTCAATCAATACTGGGCTTTGGGGTGGTTATGCTGACGAATGCCATTGTACGTAAAACAGAGCCTGACAGCGCATTGTTCTAAGGAGGAGTAAATTATGGCTGGTACCAATAGAACTTTTCGGTTTTTCGCAAATGTAATAATGATTATTTTGGTGTTATGCTGCCTGTTGCCGTTTATCCTTTTGATTATGGCATCCATTACGGATGAAGCGACACTGACGCTTTATGGATATTCTTTTTTTCCAAAAAAGATTAACTTCCGCGCATATGAATATCTGTTCCAGTATGCCTCCAAGATTACCAGAGCTTATGGCATAACAATTTTGGTAACGGTTGTAGGAACCACATTAAACGTGACAGTGACAATGTTTATGGCATATCTGCTCTCAAAACAGGATCTGCCGGGAAGAAATTTTCTTTCGTTTTTCATTTTTTTCACCATGCTCTTTTCGGGCGGCATGGTACCCTCCTACATTGTATGGAGTCAGTATATGCATGTGGGAGACAGCCTGTTTGGGCTGATCCTGCCGAATCTGGCCCTGGGAGCATATAACGTGATTTTGATGAGAACTTATTTTACTACAAATGTGCCAAAGGATATTCTGGAGGCCGCAGAAATGGATTCCTGCAGTGAGCTGGGAATGCTTTTCAGGATAGCGATACCGCTTTCCAAACCCATGCTTTCCACGGTAGCTTTATTTTCCGCACTGGCATACTGGAACGATTGGATTAACGGTTTATATTATCTGACCAGAAGAGGCGATCTGTACTCCATCCAGAATGTGCTTAATTCCATGATGAATAACGTGCAGTTTTTAAAGGAAAGCAATATGAGCGCCAGCAGTTCCCAGATTGCAACCCAAATCCCTACTTCCGGAGTGAGGATGGCGATTGCAGTGATCGCAGTGATTCCCATTATGATTATTTATCCTTTCTTCCAGAAAGCATTTATCAAGGGAATTGTGATTGGCGGCGTGAAAGGATAAAAGAAAGGAAGAAAAAACAATGATCAATGACAGTAAACAGATACATGATTCTCTTTATGCGCCGAATGGCGGGCATATACCCAAAGAAGGCGGAAGCTGTTCCATCCTGCTGAAAAAAAGATACAGCAGCGTAGTCTATTGCCCCGGAGAACCCGTTGAGGGGCAAAGGGGGCCCGGGTCTATGTACCCCAGGTGTATCGCTCTGGAGCACAACGGGGAGAAAAACGGGACTCTGCTGGCAACCATGGAATATTATAATACAGAAAAAACCCCGGTTTTTCCTGTGTATGAAAGCACGGATGACGCGCACAGCTGGCATTATTTAAGCTGTGTGGAAGATACCCAGCTTGCCTGGGGATGCCGTTTCCAGCCTCATCTGTTTGAGCTGCCCTGCGATATGGGAACCCTGAAGGAAGGGACGATTCTCTGTGCGGGAAATATCATTCCCAAAGATATGAGCCTTACAGTGCTTCATATGTATAAGAGCGAGGATGCGGGAAAGACCTGGGAATTTGTCAGTGAGATTGTAAGGGGAGAAAAGGATGAGAAGCACAGGATGGGTCTTCCTGTGTGGGAGCCTTTCCTGCTGCAATCCCCTGACGGGAGGCTGTTTTGTTATTATTCAGATGAAAGATACAAGGACCATGGAAATTATAACCAGCTTCTGGCACACAAGGTATCGGAGGATGGGGGTTATACCTGGAGTGAGGAAAAAATTGATGTGGCGTTTCCGGACGGAAATCTGCGCCCTGGTATGCCTATCGTCGCCTATCTGCCAAACGGGAAGTTTATTATGGTTTACGAGATGGTGAATCAGGATCGGATCCCCGTGTA
>ERZ808051.1679-NODE-1679-length-13565-cov-6.609653_pt1 | contig 13565 bp, 13 predicted proteins | sample MGYA00380199_ERZ808051 | MGnify/ENA primary metagenome ERZ808051 (study PRJEB31490, sample SAMN06133391) | mouse gut metagenome | isolation source: J11 | host: mice | place: China: Chengdu | collected 2015-05 ...
ATTCATATCGTTTCATGTACCTATTTTCGCACCTACACACGTCTTGTGCAATATTTATTTTTCAAACAACCCCTAATTCGATCAGAAAATTTCCCACGCCCGTGAGATTTTTTCTGCCCTCCGTGAAGATACAATATCTCCCTTGCCTGTATAATCCCGCCAATTCTTCTTTGCCGCAGGCCGAGAACATTTCACAGTCGTGGTTGCCGAAAACCAGCGTATAAGGTATTTCAAAGCGGTCCAGGAATTCCATCAGCTTTTTGGCCTGTTTCCGATTGTTCAAGGTTCCCGCCTTCGGTAAAAACGGGAAGATCAGGTCGCCGGTCAGAACGATCAGATGCGGTTTGGTTTTTTCTATGAGTTTTCTTACCGCCTCCAGCGCAAGCCGGTCCATTCCCCTGGAGAGGGGGCCAAACCCCAGGTGTAAATCAGTCAGCTGCAGAATTCTAAAATCCCCGTCCTTCGGTATGCTGATTGCAAAGGTTTCATCATCTACCTGTTTGAATTTATCGGAGCGGTACATGACAACCTCCTAACTCAGCGGGATAAGGGAGCCTGCAGCAGACAGGATTGTTGATATGACCATCAGCGCTTGAAAGGGGACGGTTCCGATCACACCGCAGATCGGACTGGCGCCGGCCTTTCTTCTTGACTTCCCATAGGTGAGCACCAGCATGATGCTCACGAGGATTACGACGCCGCTCATGATCCGAGTCAAGATAATAAAGCTGTTCACCCCAAAAATCGCGAACAGGATACATGGAACGGTTGCGATCAACCAGCTGATACGGTTTTCCGTGTGGATCTGCTCATGCACTACGTCACGCAGGGCCAATGTGTTGGACCAGAAGGTCGTCAGCAGCGCGAACAGCGAGAAGATCCCGGCCAGGACGACCGCCCATCTTCCGATGCTCTCGCCAAGCTGCATATATGCAAGCTCCTTGTTGATTTCTCCCTTTGTTCCAAGCAATACCGTCATAGTCACGATCAATACGAGGACAGAGGACAAACCGAAACCGATCAATATAGATTTTCTGATCCTGTGTGGATTTCCCTCCAGTCCTTTTACCACCTGGATGACCGCCTGATTGGCTGAAGTCGCAAACACGACCATGCTGTAAAGCGCGAGCAGATTATTCCAGTGAAATTCCGAGGAATGCGGCGCATTGACTGGATGGATCAGCGATCCCGCCGTCATGGCCGCAACAATCCCGATCAGAAGCACGACGGCATATTTTTGGGCGATGCCCACCGCCTTCATTCCCATGAACACCACGCATCCCGCAATCGCATAATAAACAAGCTGGGCTGTCCACATAGGCATTCCAAACCAGTTTGTAAATATCTGGGCGCCGCCGTTGATGTTCCCGCTTACTCCGATCATGATGGCCAAACCATACACCACAAATGCAACCCAGCTGAACACTTTCTTTGCCGCGCCATGGAACAGTTCGCCCTCAAAACTTTTGACCAGCTGCACGCCGCCGTTGTTATAAGAAAGCTCCGCAATGATCAGGTGCAGGATCACATTGACGGCGTAGGCCAGCGCCACCATCCATACCACGTCCAGCATGCGGTTCTTTGTAGCCAGATAAGGCACCGCAATGATCCCGGTTCCGATACTGTTTCCCACAATCATACAAATCGCTTCAAATGTGGTCAGCTTTGCTTCTGATTTGATCTCCATAACCTGAATCTCCTGTCGTTTTGCCGGTCAGTAAGGTTGGATGGCGGAAACGCCGTTCAGCCTTTTCCTATGTTCAGTATCAGGGCTGATAGGACCAAAACGCCGCCACATAGTCGATAAAGCTCTCCACTACCGGCGTTTTGTACCGATCCCGGTGGAACATCATGTAGACCATGTGAAAATCAATGGGAACCTGGGCGAGAGGGATCAGCGAAATATCGTCGAACATTCGGACCCTGGGCGTATCCAGAAGGATGGCCACATAGTCGCTGAGCTGGCAGATCCCGTACATGGATTCCTCGTTCCCGTAATGGTGGTCCGCCGACAGGTGGTGCCGGGCCAGAAGCCTCTGGATGTCGCGGCCAATGGGCTGCTCCCCGCCCTGGCCGAGGGCCCCTTCGATGAGATGCAGAAGGAGATTGAGGTCACCAACAAGTTCCCCGCCGAGTTCTACGACCTGGCCATCAAGAACGACCTCTACCGGTTCTCCCTCCCCGAGAAGTACGGCGGGTGGGGCATGTCCGAGCTGGAGATTCTGAAGGTCCAGGAGGAGTTCTCCCGCGGCCCCGGCGGTATGCGGATGCACCTGCACTACGCCGCCGACATGAACTGGCGCATTTTGGACGACTACGGCAGCGACGAGCTGAAGGCCGAGTACATGGACAAGTTCCAGGACAAGACCATCTTCACCTGCTTCGCCCTGACCGAGGAGACGGGCGGCACCGGCGCCGACCTGCACACCACCGCTGTGCGCGACGGCGACGACTACATCCTCAACGGCGAGAAGTGGCTGATCTCCCACACCGACTGCTGCGAGTTCGCCTACGTGTTCGCCGTCACCAACCCCGACAGCGACAAGGACGACCGCCTGTCCGGCTTCTTCGTCCCCGTGGACACCCCGGGCTACGAGGTGGTCCCCATACCCCACATGATGGGCTGCCGCGGCGCCGGCCACACCGGCCTGAAGTTCACCAATATGCGCCTGAACAAAAAGTACCTGCTGGGCAAAGAGGGTCAGGGTCTGGAGATCGCCCTGCACTCCCTGTCCGTCTCCCGGGCCCACATCGCCGTGTCCAACCTGGGTATGGCCCAGCGTATGCTGGAGATCAGCATCAAGCGCGCCCAGGACCGGGTCACCTTCGGCAAGCCCATCGTTTCCCGCCAGGCCATCAAGATGAAGATCGCCGAGATGTCCACCTGGATTCACGCCCTGCGCACCATGGTTTACGACTTCGGCAAGGACTATGACAACGATCCCCACGGCGAGTACATCGAGGAGAAGGCCGCCATGTGCAAGCTGTTCAGCATTGAGACGGTGAAGATGGTGTCCGACGAGATGCTGGAGATCTTCGGCGGCGTGGGCTACTTCGAGGACAACCCCTACGGCCCCGTGGAGCGGCTCTACCGCGACTGCCGCGCCATGTTCCTGGAGGAGGGCGCCCCCACCGTCCAGCGCATCACCATCGCCCGCAACACCGTCAAGCACGGCGGCGCGCTGAAGTATCTGGACTGACCGTCCGGCCCATAGCACCGACAACGCAAGACTGCACGGCGCGGCCGCCCCTCCCAGAGACTGCGGGGAGGTGGCGGCCGCGCCCGTATCATCGGCAGACAGGAGGGAATGCGGCGTGAAGCCTATGGAACATGTCAAGGTGGTGGAGCTGTCCACCTATCTGGCGGCGCCCACCGCGGCGAGAGTGCTGGCGGAGTGGGGCGCGGACTGCATCAAGATCGAATCTCCCCAGGGCGACCCTGCCCGCACCCAGGGTGCGGTATTCAATATGCCCTACAGCGACGAGGAAAATCTGGCCTTTGACGTGGCCAACTTCAACAAGCGGTTCGTGACGCTGAACCTGAAAAGCGAAACGGGGCTGGAGGTGGCCTATAAGCTGCTGGCCGGGGCGGACGTCTTTGTCACCAGCGTGCGCACCAGGAGCCTGAAAAAGATGGGCCTGGACTATGAGACGCTGAAGGAGCGTTTCCCCCGCCTGGTGTTCGCCCAGGTCCTGGGCTACGACGAGCAGGGCCCGGAGAAGGACAGCGCGGGCTTTGACGTCACCTGCTACATGGCCCGGGGCGGCGTGTTCGGCACCACGGTGAACCGGGGGGACGCCCCCATGATCCCCACCAACGGCTTCGGGGATTTCCAGGTGTCCCTGGCCCTGGCGGGGGGCGTGGCCTCCGCGCTGTTCAACCGGACCCGCACCGGCCTGGGCGACAAGGTGACGGTGAGCCTCCACCACGCGGCGGTGTTCGCCCTCAGCACCGGCATCATCAGCGCCCAATACGGCAATCTCTACCCCAAGAGCCGCAGGGAAGTGGTGAACCCCTTCAACAACGTCTATCACACCAGCGACGACAAGTGGGTGGTCATCTGCTGCCCGGAGTACGACCGGGACTTCAACAAGATCATGCGTCTCATCGGCCGGGAGGATCTGGTGGACAGCCCGGAGCTGTCCAACTGCGCCCAGGTCAACGCCCGGGGCGGGATCTGGAAGGTGGTGGACGTGCTGGACGAGGCCTTTGGGAAAATGAGCCACGGCGAGGCCATGTCCCTGTTCAAGGGCGCGGATCTGCCCTGCGAGTCCGCCAACGAGCCGCTGGACATCTATGAGGATGAGCAGTGCTGGGCCAACGATATCCTGTGCCGGTACCCCTATCCCCAGGGCGGGAGGAACTTCGCCACCAACCCCGTCCGCTTTTCCTCCCTGGGCGTCCCGAACTACTTCTCCGGCGGGAGACAGGGCTCCGCCACCGAGGAAGTGATGGCCGCGCTGGGCTACACCCGGGAGCAGGTGGACGCGGCCATCGCCCAGGGCGCCGTGGAGGGCGGTAAGAACCTCAAGCGGCTGTGAGCGAGGCTTACAGCCGCGGGGAAGGGGGAGGGCCACTTGAAGATAGCGGCGAGAATCGACCCGGAACGGCAAAGGTACTACACCCAACAGGGGTGGTGGGGGACGCGCACCCTGTTGGACCACTGGAATGAGACGGTTCAGCGGTACGGAGACAGGCGGTATGTCTGCGGCGACAACGGCGTGTGGCTCACCTACCGCCAGGTGGACGACTACGGGGGCCGTCTGGCCGCGTATCTGCGGGAGAACGGCTTGGAATGCGGTGATGTCGTTGCCATCCAGCTGCCCAACTGGACCGCCTACTGCGTCGCGTATGTGGCCGGATTAAAAGCGGGCGCTGTCCTTCACCTCATTTCCCGAAATACGGAAAAGTCCGAGCTGGCGGACCTGCTGACGCGGTCGGGCGCGAAGGCCCTGATCTGCCCCACCAGCTTCCGAGGGCTGGATTACGAGGCGATGCTGTCGAATTTCCGCAAGGACATTCCCTCCCTGCGGTGCGTTGTGCTTGCGGACGAACTGGAACCGGCCCGCGGCGCTCCACCACGCCACCGGCTTCCACCACGGGCTGATCGCGCCCATGCTGACCGGCGCGGGGGTGGTCCTCCAGCAGCGGTTCCAGCGGGAGCAGGCGGTCCGGCTCATCCTCCGGGAGCAGTGCACCTACTCCATGGGGGCTACCCCCTTTGTCTATGACATCCTCCAGGAGATGGAGCGCACCGGGGTCCGTCTGCCCAGCATGAAATTTTTCCTGTGCGGCGGGGCCCACGTCCCCAGGAGCCTGGTCCGGCGGGGGATGGACCTGGGCCTGCCCATCTGCGAGGTCTACGGCTCCACCGAGAGCCCGCCCCACGCCTTCGTCCCGGTGGCGGAGGCCGAGAAGCTGGCCGGCTCCATCTCGGGCCGCCCCATGGGGGGCGTGGAGGTGCGGCTGGTGGACGACAACGGGCGGGACGTGCCGCCGGGGGTGAAGGGCGAGGAGTGGTCCAGAGGCCCCAATGTGTTTGTGAGCTACCTGGGCGACCAGGCCGCCACCGATCAGGCGCTCCATGCCGGGGGCTGGTTCGCCAGCGGCGATTTGTGCGTGGGGGACGAGGCGGGAAACCTGCGGGTGGTGGGCCGGAAAAAGGAGATCATCATCCGGGGCGGCGAAAACCTGTCCATCCACCGCATCCGGGAGACGCTGGAGGGCTGTCCCGGCGTGGCGGACTGCGCCGTGGTGGGCAAGCCCGACCCCCGCTTTGGAGAGCGCATCTGCGCCTGCGTGGTGCCGGAGGAGGGGCGGACCGTGACCCTCCAGGACCTGCTGGACTATGTGTCCGCCAACCATGTGCCCAAGTATCTGTGGCCGGAGATGGTGGAGATCGTGGACGCCATCCCCCGCACGGAGAGCGGGAAAATCAAATGCTGTTCGCTGCTGCGAGAGATTCAGGCCAGAGGCCGGGAGGGGGCGAATGACCGATGATCCATCAGGAGTACGGCCCCCGGCGCAGCCGGGCCACCCGAAAGCCCTCCGTCACTTGCCCGGAGACTGTCTTTTACCGCTGCCCCCGCTGCGGACGGCTTTTCCAGGAGCTGAACCGGCGGGAGGAAGGGGAGGAACCATGCTGCTGCGGCGGGGCCATGGAACGCCTGGAGCCCGTGGCGCCGGAGGACCTGCCCGGCGGCGTGTCCCTGGACTACCGCATTGTGGGGGGATACAACGACAACGCGGTGCAGTTCTTCTGGCAGGACGCGGACCAGGAGAACCGGATGGAATGGGTCTACCTGCGCACCTTTACCGGGGGCTGCCTCAAGTATCCGCCGGAGAAGAAGCGGCCCCCCATCATCTTCCCCCTGGCGGACGAGGACGCTTACGCCTACTGCGGCCAATCGCCCTGCCTGGAGTGCGTCTTTCGCTGCAAACGGGGCTTCATCCTGTACGCGTATCTGTCCGGCGTGGGGCTGGCGGAGCTTCCCATCGACCGGATGGACCCCTACTGGCAGACAAAGCCCGCGTCCAATTAGATAGGAGGAACTAGCTTGAATTCAGAACAAAAACGCTGGCGAAGCTTTATCATCGCCCTGCTTATCCTGCTGTTCGGCGGCTTTCTCTACGCCTGGAGCGTGGTCACGCTGCCCCTGGAGCAGAAATACGGCTGGAGCAGCTCGTCCATCTCGCTGGCCTATACGCTGAACTTCCTGGTCACAGCGCTGGTCACCCTGTTCGGCGGGAAGCTGAAAAGCCGGATGGGCATCCGCCGCACCGTCCTGGCCGGCGGCATCTTCACCGGCGCGGGCCTGGTGCTGTGCAGCATGATGCGCGGGCAGATCTGGGAGCTCTATCTGGGCTTCAGCGTGCTGTACGGCATCGGCGTCGCCTTCATCTCCCCCGCCCTGGTGTCCTACTGCGTGCAGCTCCTCCCCGGGCGGTCCGGCCTGGCGGGCGGGGCCTCCAGCGGGGCCTTTGCCCTGGGGGCGCTGATCTGGGCTCCGGCGGCCACCAGGATCTTGGCGTGGAAGGGCGACGTCTCCGCCTCCTTCCTCTACCTGGGCATCCTCATGATGGCGCCCATCGTAGTCCTGTCCTTTTTCCTGACGGAGGTCTCCGCAGAGCCCCGGGATGAGCGGGAGAAGGAGAAAAAACCCGCCGCGCAGGGCGGCCTGCTGTGCATGGGGCGGGGCGAGATGCTGCGCACCGGGGCCTTTTATGCCATCGTCGCCACCGGCGTATCCATGGCGGTGCTCATCCTGGTGGGCAGCCTCCCGCTCTATGTCGCCATGCTGGTGCTGGCCACGCTGTGCTACGGCGGATTTGCCTGCATCGTGGGTCCCCTGACCTCCGAGGTGTTCGGCCCGGAGCACTTTGATGAGAACTATTCCGCCATCTATCTGGTCTACACCATCGCCAGCCTGATCGGCCCGGTGATGATCTCCGCCGTCCAGGAGGCCACCGGGGCGCTGTCGGGCGCGTTCGTCGCCGGGCTGGGCTTCTGCGCGGCGGGGGCGCTGCTGTGCGCGGGCCTGCTCCGCTGGGCGAAGGGGAAGCGGGCAAAGGCACAAGTAACACATAAAATTATATAACCAGGAGGAATTACCCATGGGACATATTATGACTGAGGAGCAGAGGGAACTGGTCAAGATGGTGCGCGATTTCGCACAGAAGGAGGTCAAACCCCGGGCGGCGGAGTTTGACGCCACCGGCGAGTTCCCGTTGGAGCTGCTGAAAAAGACCTTCGATATGGGCCTGCACATGCTGGAGTTCCCCGAGGAGCCGGACGCCGGTTCCGACGCCGGAGCCATGCGGGGCACCGCCGTTCGGGACGGGGACGAGTATGTGATCAACGCCAACAAGTGCTTCATCACCACCGGCCAGTACGCCGATATCTACGTGGTCATGGCCTCCACAGACAAGAGCAAGGGCTCCCGGGGCATTTCCGCCTTTATCGTGGAAAAGGACCGCCCCGGCATCACCGTGGGCAAGCATGAGAACAAGCTGGGCCTGCGCCTGTCCAACACCTGCAATGTGAGCTTTGACGATGTGCGCGTCCCCGTCAGCCACCGCATCGGCGCGGAGGGCGAGGGCCTCAAGAGCGCCCTGGGCGCGCTGAACATCTCCCGGGCCTTTGTGGGCACCCTGGCGGTGGGCATCTGCCAGGCGGCCATCGACGAGTGACTGAAGTACGTGCAGGAGCGCAAGCAGTTTGGCCGCCCCATCGCCGACTTCCAGCTGGTGCAGGGGATGCTGGCCGATATGGAGATTCAGACAGAGGCGGCCCGGCAGCTGGTCCAGTACGCCATGCGGCTCATCGACAACGGTATGGATGTGGTCAAGGCCGGGGCCATCACCAAGTGCTTCTGCGGCGACACCGTGGTCAAGGTCACCACCGACGCCATCCAGGTATTCGGCGGCTACGGCGTCAGCCGGGAGTATCCTGTGGAGAAGCTCTTCCGGGATTCCAAGGTGTTCCAGATTTTTGAGGGCACGAACCAAATCCAGCGCCTCACCATGGCCAAGGAGCTGTATCGCGGGAACTGAGGCTGTGCGTTGAACCTGAAAACGCGGGAAAGAAGTGATTCTTTCCCGCGTTTTCCCGCCCGAAATGCAGGGCGGACAGCAAATTATGTTCTTTTCCGCCGCTCTCACCGGCGGACAAACCGGATCTGGCAGATGTCGTCCCCACGGGCGATGGTGGCGGGCAGATCCAGCTCACAGCCAAAGCTCTCCGCGATGCCCCGGTCGCCGCACATGGCGTGGTCGCACAGCAGCCGGATCTCCTCGTCGGAGCAGCCCTGCTTCTGCCACGCTTTCACCAGGGGGCAGTAATGGAAGTCGATGTCCAGGTGGTCGTCGTCGCACCGCTTGATGTCCATCTCAAACACCCACTGGGCGAACTTGGAGAACAGCGTCTTTTTCAGACCCTTGAGGGACGGTCCGCCCCCAGCTTTTTTCCTGAGCAGCCCGCCCTGGTACAGCCCGCACCTGCGGATGGCGGCGGGGGCGTAGTCCTCCGCCCGCAAGCCCTTTTTGGCGGCCTCGTCGCACAGCAGGTACATCCACAGCGCCCGGTGCTCCAGCTGCTCCCGGATGGCCACAATCAGCGGATTTTTGATTTTCGGTTCGTTTTTTACCTTACTCATAAGTATCTCCCTCTCTTTTTATGGATAGTTGCGCAAAAAATCAGTGTAGAAGGTTACCGCGCCGGGAATGGCGTCCAGGTCAATGTTTTCATTCTCCGAGTGGACGGAGCCCAGCTGCTGGGCGGAGAGCCGGATGGGGGCGAAGCGCAGCACACAGGGACAGATGTCGGTGAGCCACCGGGCGTCCGTCCCGGCGGGCAGGATGAAGGGGATGGGCGGGTAATCCGGGAACACCGTGCGGATGCGCTCCATGGTATAGGCAAAAGCCGGCCGCCCCATGTCCGCCGGACCGTGGTATTCCGAGGCGGGGTCGATCTCAATCTCCACGCCGTATTTCTCCGCCGTCCTCCGCAGGGCGTCCAAGTCTGCCGCCATGTCCCCCTCGTCCACCGCCCTGAAGCTTACCGCGGCGGTACAGCGTTTGTCGTTCCCTTCAATTTTGGAGAAGGAACACACGGTGCCCAGCATGGCCCCCGCCTGGGGGTTGAGCCCGGGCATGACCTTTTGGAGCAGGGGAGCGGTCAGCCAAAGATTGCCCAGTACCGCGTTCATGGGAAATTTGCAGTGGGGGGCCAGGTGGGTGAACATGGCCCGCACCTGGGGGTTCAGGCGGCGGATAAACAGCTTCCCGGACGCGGCTTCCTGGAGGAAGCCCGTCATACGCTCAATGGGGCTGGCGGCGACGGCCGCGGTGAGACCCGCGTGGGCGCTGGATGCGCGGGCGGTGCAGTTGAGCTTGTACCGCCCCTTTTCATGGACGGCCACCATGGCGCATTTTTCGCAGGTCATGCCGCCCAAGGGTGGGTCGATGATAGCGCCCCCCTCGTCCAAAACCACCTCGAAGGTGAGGCCCCGTTCCTTGAAGTACTCCAGCGCCTTGGGGATGCCGTCGCCCCCCAGCTCCTCGTTGTGGGAGGAGGCCAGGAACACATTGCAGGGCGGCTCCCAGCCCTGGGAAAGCAGCTCCTCCAGGGCGGAAAACTCGGCGAACAGGGGCGTTTTGGTATCCACCGTCCCCCGGCCCCACAGCCTGCCGTCCGCGATTTCCCCAGAAAAGGGGGCGTGCTCCCAGGCGCCCACCGGCATTGCCACATCGTGGTGGGACATGAGGATGATATTTCTGGACGGGTCTTTCCCCCCCAGCTCGTACACCCAGCAGTCGTCGCTGAAGACGCGGCGCTCCATGCGCGTATGTACCAGGGGGAACAGCTCCTCCATCACCCCGCGCAGTTTGGCGAACTCGGTGTCGTTGTAGGGTCCTTTCATAGACGTGGTTTTGCACTGGATCATCCGGGCCAGCCGGGAGGCGTATTGTTCCGCCGTCATGCTCCCGCCTCCTCTCCCGCACCCCGGATGACGGAGCGGATTTCTTTCTCGTTATACATGGCGTAAATGACCACGGAAATCAGGGTGAACACCCCGCCCACCACGGCGGTGAGCAGCAGTCCCTTCCGGCCCACGCTCTGCCCGGTTATCGCGCCTACCACCACCAGGGAGGGGACGATCATGGTGGCGATGGAGGTGCCCAGCTTGGTGACGAAGCTCTTGGCGGCGGAGAAGGTGCCCTCCTGATTCACGCCGGTTTTCACGGTGTCGTAGCGGATCACGTCCGCCATCATAGAGCCGGGCAGGATGTTCAGCACCGCGAAGGGGAAGGACACGAACAGGGCGAAGACCACGGCGGTGAGCAGGCCGCGGGGGAAGGCATCCACGAAGCAGATGACGAACTCCGCCGCGGCGAACACCACGCAGCCCGCGATCATGGGGCGCTTCTTTCCCGAGCGCTTGGACCACTTGTTGATGATGGGGTAGAGGGCCAGAGAGCCCACGATGGAGGTGGCCATGACGATGATGGACTGCTCCTCCGGGATGCCCATCAGCTCGGTGATGTAGTACATGATGCAGGCCTGGAAAAAGCTCATGCCGGTGCCCTCGAAGAGCTGGCCCAGGGTGACCAGCCGGAAGTGGCGGTTGGAAAAGGCGTGCTTTAGGGAGGACGCCAGCGGCGCGGTGGGCCGCACGGAGCTGACGTAGTCCTTTTCCCGGATGACCAGCGTGGGAACCAGCAGCAGGACAATTCCCGCCACAGTGAAGGCCAGGAAGGTAAGCCGCCACGCGGCCACGGGGGAAACCCCCGTTTTCTTGATGAGGGAGACGATGGCGGGGGTGGCGTAGCCCAGCATACTGCCCACCACGAAGAACAGGGAGTGATAGGTATAGCTGTCCACCAGCAGGCCCTCGTCCCGCACCATTTCGGGGAGCAGGGCGCCGTGGGGCACCATGTACAGGGTGTAGAAGATGTAGTAGGCCCAGATAAACACTGCCAGCCAGAGGTCGTTGAGCAGGGCCGACTGGAAGGGGGAGCAGAAGATCAGCAGGGCGCACAGCGCGAAGGGGACGGCGTACCGGCGCAGGAAGGGGATGCGCCGCCCGTCCCGGTGGCCGGACTTGTCGCTGAGCGCGGCCACCATGGGGTCGGATACCGCGTCGATGACGTGGCCCACCGCTTTGATCAGACCAATCACCGTCAGAATCCCGGCGAACACGTAGCCCTGGGTGATGAGAACGGGCAGGCCGGAGGCGGCGGTGGGCTGGTAGAAGTAGATCAGGTAGTTGTTCAGCATGGTGGTGAACAGGCCCACGGCGAACAGCGGCAGGCAGTACAGGACGATGGAGCGGCGGGTGATCTTTTTCATAATGTCATCCCCAGTGTAATTTTTTCCATTCTACTATAAAAATGGCGGTTTGGCAAATCCAGCCCCCACAGGTGAAGGCCGCCCCGCGCCGGCCATTTGATCCTTCCTGGTGGCGGGTGGGGGCATGAAGCCGCTGGAGATGGACAAAAAGGCGCGGCTTTACAGCCATACGAAAAAATGTGTCCATAATATTCTCACAAAGCAACTTATCAAACGAAGAAAAATTTCCGACATATCTTCCGAACAGCAGTTGTAACCTAATAATTTTTGCGGCATTAAACTGCGGATAATCAATCTGGGAGGAGATTGCAAATATGATTCGCTGCATAAAAAATTTGAAAATCAGACTGAAACTTTATATTCTTATAGGAGTTGCGCTGCTCGGAATGCTTATTATCAGCGGGATGTCGTTTTTTCTCATGGGCCGGATGAACGACATGACGAGCGACATTGCAACAAGCTGGCTTCCCAGTGTTGATGTCGCGAGGGAGCTGAGCGCTACCATTTCCAATATCCGCCTCAATGAATTGGGGTATCTTACCGCGATTTCCGACGAGGCGGCGGAATTCAGCCTTCAGTACATAGAAAAGGAAAAAGAGGACATGGACGCCCTTTTAGCCGAATATGGGGCGTTGATCGACGAAGGGGAGCGAGGCTTTTATGATACTGCCATGAATATCTGGGCGCGGTATGATAAAGCGGATGAAAACATGATAGCACTGGCCAAGCAGGGCCGCGCGGCGGAAGCCCGCGCGATCCTGGAAGGCGAATGCGTGGACCTTTACAACTCCTTGAACAGCGCTTTTGATGATATTATCGCCTACAATACAAAGGGAAGCGATGATGCGGCGGCGGAAAGCGCCTCCCTTTACAGAACCGCCGTCCTGACCATGGCGGCAGTTGTCATTGCCATCATCCTCGTGGGCGTCTTCTTCTCATTTGTGATTATACGCCTGATCAAAACCCCTATTTCCGAAATTGAGAGTGCCGCCATCAAAATGGCGGAGGGGGATCTGGATATAGAGATCTCTTATACCTCGAAGGACGAATTGGGTGTCCTCGCCGCTCAGGTAGGCAAATTGATCCATAAGCTTCAGGTTATTATTGAGGATGAGAATCAATTCCTTGCGAAAATGGCCGAGGGCGATTTTACGGTGGATTCGACCTGCGAGGAAGCATATACAGGCGGTTTTTATCCTCTGCTTGTCTCGTTCCGGGGCATTGCGGACAAGCTCAACGACACAATGCTGCAAATCAGTCAGAGCTCCTCCCAGGTCGCGAGCGGAGCGGATCAGGTGTCGAACGGCGCCCAGGCGCTTGCCCAGGGGGCGACTGAGCAGGCCAGTTCTGTGCAGGAACTGGCCGCCACCATTGGTGAAATCTCCAACAAAGTGAATCAGAACGCAAACAGTGCGCATCAGGCCAGCAAAGCGGCAGACAGTGTCAGCGTGAAGATGGATGTGAGCAAAGAAAAAATGCGGCAGATGACGCAGGCGATGGGGGATATCAGCAGATGCTCCAGTGAGATCGGCAAAATCATGAAGATTATTGGAGACATTGCCTTCCAAACCAATATTCTCGCCCTGAACGCCGCCGTAGAAGCCGCCCGCGCGGGTACCGCCGGAAAAGGGTTTGTCGTAGTAGCCGATGAAGTCCGCAATCTGGCAAACAAAAGCACAGAGGCCTCCGAAAATATCGCCGCTTTGATTGAAA
>ERZ808051.1680-NODE-1680-length-13551-cov-4.831602_pt1 | contig 13551 bp, 9 predicted proteins | sample MGYA00380199_ERZ808051 | MGnify/ENA primary metagenome ERZ808051 (study PRJEB31490, sample SAMN06133391) | mouse gut metagenome | isolation source: J11 | host: mice | place: China: Chengdu | collected 2015-05 ...
GTACTTGGCGGTATAGGCCTCCATCAGTGCCTTTCTTCTGTTCACGGACAGGCTCTCGGGGAAGCAGTCGCGGCTTACGGCCACGACGCCGATTTTAACTTGCGGCAAATTGTTCATGTGAATACTCCTCCTTCTATAATTGGTAATCGCAATTGATGATTGCATGTACTTAAATTATAACTGTTTTGCTCCTGTTTTTCCATAGCTTTTGCAAAATTTCCGGCTTATTTTGTCTCATTTCTCTCATGCTGTTTTCTTTTGCTCTGTTTTCTCCTTTCTGGCGTTTTTCTTATCTGTGTTTTCTTATCTGTTTTTCTTGTCTGTGTTTTCTTGTCTGCTTCTGTTTTTCTTACAACATTTTAACATATTGGGACTTTGGTTTCACTATCTTTTATGAAAATGCGCCGGCGAAAGCTGGCTGATCCCCCGATGGACATATCCAGTGAGATTGACTTTTCAACAATGCTTGAGCCCCTCTCCCAAGTAAGTCAAATACCCCACAGCAAGCCGTGGGGTATTTGACCAGTTCTTTAGTCTCTCTTCCATTCCTCTCCAGTAAAATAAAACTTAATGTGGCACAGGGTTTTGTTCTGTTCACCAATGGCATCGTCCAAAAGTATTTCATCAGCCACATGGTATTTATGGAAATAGGTTTTATTTCCGCGACCTAATCTATTGTTCTTTACAGCCACATTTGCACCTATGGTATTGTTCCTTGCATATGTATGTCCGGCGACATATGCCGCTGTGGCTAAGATGAACCGCTCCAGTCCGCTTACCTCATTCTCCTGAATCAGAACTTTATCAATGCTGTTACCAGCTGCCAGGATACTGAATTCTATATCTGCAGAATCTACAGGCACTACGCCACATAGAGGATCATACCGGCCCTCTGTACTGGCAGCCATCAGTTGTATGGGATACAGGCAATTAACAAATGTATTCTTTTCAATCACTACATCGCGGATACTGCAGTTTGTGATGCTTGCCGGTTGCGGCGTATCCAGCATCGCATGTGTGGCTTCTATACAAATGCCCCTGTCCATCCCGCGGATTTCATTCTTCCTGATAACCACATTTTCAACCTTATTATCATAAATTGCTGCAATGTTCCACTCAAGCCTGCCTCCGTTAATTCCAATTGCCTGGTTCGTCTCCCTCTTGTCAAATTCTGCCTGGCAGATATAGTTGTCTTCAATCACCATATTTCGCAGCACATTTCCATGGCACTCTCCCCCCCACATAACAGAAGAAGTTCCTGCGCCTATTGCCCCTAGGCACTGCCGGATTATATTGTGTCTCACCACTACATTTTCCATGACACAATCCACACCTGGACAGGCTGTACAAAATTGTAGCGAACAGTCGCCCACATGGTCAAATATGCAGTCCTCAACCCATATATCTTTCAGAACATTGTTGCGAAATACCCCTTTGCTTTCATAGGCAGGATCCCCTCGGCCGCTGCTCATATTAGACATATCCACTGTGGAGAAAACCCATATGGACTGATCATTATCTCTTCCATGCCTGCCGCACGTTCTGTTTTTTCTAAACCGTACATTCCCCATGTAGAGATTTTCCAGCTTACTTCCGCCTTCCATGTCCAGACAAGCGCTCAATATTACCGGCATTGCCGCACCCGGATAAAAATCACAATCCTGGATGACAATATTTTCCACTCTGCAGTTGCTGACGATCCCCCCTGCTATGATATCATGTATGATATTGTCCTGAAAGGTACATCTGTTGATGGCAATCCGGTCCATATCTGTTTCTGCTGCCAGGAACACTGCCTTGTTGAATCCCCTGAAATTGGTGTTCTCTATGGTTATATCCCCCCGCTTGATGCAGATACCATCTGCGCTTTTATTCTGCGTCTGCAGCCAAAAGCCGTTTCCATCTATTTTCAGCGGATATTTTTCTGTTCCTCCCCGGATGATCAGCCTTTCTTTCAGGGTGATATCTTGACAAAAAAGAACTATATTCTCTTTCATCTCATCATCCTCTTCTATCTGTTCCATTTGCTGAGCTGTCAGTTGCCCCTCATCCAGAGTTCCCTCCAGGTATTCCAGTGCCTCTCTCAGGGAAAGACCACCCCCATCCCTTACGTCACAGGGATTGTTTACTTTGATTTTTTTCATTTACATGCTTCCTGCCTTCTCGTTCATGACTCATTCATATTTTCCATATATGCATTGTACGCCTGCATCTGCAGCTCTATATAAGTCTCTAACTGCATTTTATTTAACTGTTCAAGATAAGCATCCCACTCTTCTTCAACACCGCCATCCACTACCCAATGTGCATATTGTGTCTCTGCATAGCCGATCAAATCCTGTTGAATGCCTGCCAGCGCCTCTGCCTCTTCCGTCGTATACTTGACTACCGGAAATGCATCGCGGGCATACTTTCCATTCACACTGTCTCTGGCCAATTTAGCTGCCACTTCCTCTCCCTCTGGAAGTATGACATTATTTGTCTCAAATTCTTTCGACATATACGCCATGGAATTTCCTTTAAAGGAATGTGCCCAAGCTGATGTGGATAAATCGCCTCCATCTGCCGGAAGCAATACCTGGTATGTTCCATCCCCATTGTCTGCTATACACTCAGGAACAGGACCAAAATAGTTTTGGAGGGTAGCTACATCTGTATAAAACTCATCTGCCCATTGCAGCAGCTTCTCTGGGTTCTCACATTTATTCGAGATATAAAACTCTCCTGTATGCATACTTGTACTAAGGTTATGGTCAATATATCTGTTGCCATCAGGTCCGGCAAGGGCTTCGGGCATAATAAATCCTTCTGGCATATCCCACCCGAATTCGCATCCCACAGTCTTCGCAGCATTCATGGATGCATCCGCTGTAAAGTATTCCGGATCCAGAATGCCTTCGGCATACAACGTATGCATCCAGACAACTGCTTCCTTAAATTTTTCTTCCGCAGGTATAAATACCGGTTCTCCTTCGCTGTTCAATCCCATATAGTTACTGGGGTTTATCTGTAATCCAAATGGAACAAGTATCCTTCTGGTATCAAAATAAAAGTTCAGAGTAGGATAGCCGCATCCCACTACACCTGTCTCATTATCAGGGTCCCCATCGCCGTCTGCATCTTGCTCTATAAAGGCTTTCAGCACATCCTGCAGTTCCAGGTAAGTAGTCGGAACTTCCTTGCCGACATTTTGCAGCCACTCGGGATTCAGATACAAAGCACCTTCCTGAATCGGTACAAAAGGTTCTTTGCTGACCAACCCATATATTTTGCCGTCTCTGTCTTTTGCCAATGCCAGCATTTGCGGATCTTCTTCGAATATTTTCGTTAAATTCGGCATATTCTCCGGGATTAAATCTGTCAGTTCCAGGAACAGGCCGCGATTGTTTATCACCTCATTCTCAAGTCCACAGTAGTGTCCCAAAAAAGCGTCAGGAAGTTCCTTGCTTGCCAGAATGAGTGATCTTTGTTCCTCCCAGTCGGCCATTGCATATATCTCCCACTCAATATGGATTCCATGCTTTTCCTCCAGTTCATCCAGAAACGCATTATTATCCACAAAATCACGATCCCCATCTGTCCTTACCACTGCAATCTTATATGTCGGGACCTCAGCTTCGCTGCCTGACACATTCTCCTCACTCTGTACCTGGCTGCTTTCATTTCCGGACGCACTATTCTTTTCCGAGTCATCCCCTTTCCCGCAGCCCGCTAACAGCGCTGCCATTAACGTAATTCCAAGAATCGAACTTAACAACTTCCTTTTTTTCATTTTTTCCTCCTGTTTTCGTTTATTTTTAATCTTTTATACTCATTTAACTTTCCAAGATCTCAGCAATACTACCCCTTTACAGAACCTATCATCACCCCCTGGTTAAAGTATTTTTGAACAAAAGGATACAGACAAAGGATCGGAGCCGAAGACACCACTATCGTACAATACTTCAATAATTCCGTCATACGCAGTTTCTCCTCCGCCATTCCTGTTCCTTCAGTCATTTTTGCCATCTCTTTGCTGGTTATCAAAATATTTCTGAGCAATATCTGCAATGGCTGTAAATCTGGATTTCTGATATAAATCAGCGCCTGAAAATAAGAATTCCAGATCCCCACAGCGGACCATAATGTTATTACCGCAATGATGGCTTTGGACAGCGGCAGCACCACCCGCATAAAGTAAAATTTATAGCTGCATCCGTCCAGTTGAGCCGCTTCCCATATCTCTTCCGGCACGCTGTTCTGAAAAAAGGTCCTGGATACAATCACATAATATGTTATAACAGCCCCTGGAATAATCATAACCCATATTGTATCAACCAGCCTCAAACTGCTGATCAACATATAGGTGGGAATCAAGCCTCCCGAGAAGAACATAGGGATGATAAACAGTGTCATAATGAATCCCTTTCCCACCAGTTCTTTTCTCGACAGGGCATAGCCGGCAGGTATGTTCACCAGCAAAACCATTAAAGTACCGGCCAGAGTATAGAATATAGTATTCCCATAACATGCCCATATCTGTTTATAGCCGAGAAGCACTTGGTAGCCTTCCAAACTGATATTCACAGGCAGAAAGAGAACCTGGCCGCCGGCTACTGCCTTTGGATCGCTAAAGGATGCAATCAGGACAAAATACATAGGATAAAAGCAGACTATCAGCAACAAAATCGCTATCCCATACAAGAAAATATTAAATACGATATCCGACCTGTTTCTGTTTTTCACTTGAAGAATTTTACTTGCCATATCAATCCCTTTCTCATCCATCATCTGTTATATCAATGATGTATCACTTAATTTCGCTGATATATAATTGACAGTGAGCAGCAAAATCAGGTTAATAATGCTGTTAAACATATTGATTGCAGCCGACAAACTATACTGCCCGCCAATCAGTCCCATTTTATATACATAAGTGGACAAAATTTCACTCGTGGAGATATTCAGGCTGTTCTGCAGCAGATACACTTTCTCGAAGCCTATTGACACCAGACTTCCCATCCGCAGGATAAACATAATTGTGACAGTGGGAAGCAGCAGGGGAAGGTCAATACGGGTCATCTTCTGCCATTTGCTGGCACCATCCATTGTTGCCGCCTCATAAAGAGAAGGGTCTATGGCCGACAGAGCCGCGATATGTACGATACTGTCAAATCCAATGTGCTGCCATGCTTCCGTCCACACATAAATGCTGGGGAATGCTCCTGGCTTACTCATAATGTTGGGCATTTTTATTTCGGCCAGACTTAAAAACTGTGCAATGATCCCCGAACTGGGTGACAGAAACATAAGTATCATTCCGCACACGACAACCGTGGATATGAAATGGGGCAGATAGGTAACTACCTGGAACACTTTCTTAAATTTTCCGTTTCGCATCTGATTGCAGAGAAGGGCCAGCATGATGGGAAGAGGAAACGTGACCAACAGGCAATATACACTCAAGACCAAAGTATTTTTAAGCGTATTCCCAAATTGATAAGAGTTGATAAACTGCTTAAAGTATTTCAGCCCTACCCATTCACTGCCCCATATCCCTTTTTCTGCCACAAAATCTCTAAATGCAATTTGCACCCCATACATAGGGCAATAGGTAAACAGGATCAACAGTACCAGCGCCGGAAATAAAAACAGGTATAGATCCCTGCATTTCCACATTCTTTTCCATATTTCCCCAAAGGAGAACTTTTTCCGCATTTGTTTTTCCATGTGACTGCCTCTCTGATTGACTTTTTACTGTTATCATAATACTATAACTCACAAAACTCCTCTAACAAAATACAGCTTCCACAACAATAAAAAAACGATGTCTATTCAAACACCGTCTTTTAGCATAGTCTTTATTTTGTTATTTATTCTTATATTTGTTATTTGTGCTTTTATTTCTTCTTTTCCATGAGCGCCCTGGCTCTATATTCATTCGGGGTATATCCTGTATAGTCTCTGAAAGTTTTACTAAAATAGGAGAAATTATGGTATCCTGATATCATGGCAATCTGACTGACTGGCAGCGATGTCTGCTCCAAATCCTTTTTGGCAAGTTCCATCCTCTGTTCCATCACATAGGTAGATATGCTTTTCCCCTCAGCTCCAATGAATATTTTTCCCACATAATCTTCGGACATATACATAACTTCAGCAATCTGCTTCCGGGACAAGTCATCTGCCAGATGCTCTCCGATATATCTTTTAATAGCTTCCGCTATCATTTCTTTCCTGGTATTATTCCCTTTATTCCTTTCCATCCGAGTAAACAGCCAGTCAATAAATCCCATCATATGATTTACAGAATATATGGCGCAATCATAATACTCATCATATTCCTCGTTATCAAATATATGGGAAAACACCATGTGGTATTGTTCTAAAAGTCTATATACCATCCAAACCAGCTTTTTCCTGAAATTTTGAAGCCATTTAACCGGAAAGAATGCCTCTCCATTGATTTTCTCCAGGTACCGCTTCATCAAATCTGCCAGCGATTTCAGATCACTCATTCCACAGGCGTCTGTCATCCATTGGTCCCACGGCGCCACGCTCCTTTCCCAGTTTGATTCCGCACATTCCTGTACAGCCAGCACACCGGCATTCCCGGGCAAATATTTCTCTGCTATTTCCTCCATTTCCTCTTTAAATTCCAATATGTTCTGCAGGGGAAAGGAATTGCTGACATAGATAAGCACATTGGGACTAATGGTTTGACAAATACAGTCTTTCAGTTGATACACCGCAGTTTTATGAGAAATATCTTCTTTAATCATTGCATACCACTCTATCTCATTATTCTGCACTATGGTTTCTAAAGGAATCCCTCTTTCTCCAAAAAACTCTTTTAACACATTTCTGATGGTAAAGTCTAAAATCTCATCTTTTTTTGCAACCCGTTTCTCATTATAATTTTTCGGGTAAATGCGAAAAAGATAGAGCCGCATGTATTCCGTCTTCTTTGGAATCATCTTCTGCGCGATTCCTGATTTCAAATATTTTGCGCTGTCATCATGGCCTTTTAATATTTTTATATATAGATCATTCTTCTGATCTTCATCTACAACCGGAATCGTGGAAACCACTCGTCTGATGGTTTCCGCCAATTCCCGCAGCCGCACCGGCTTGAGCAGGTACTCGCTGACCCCCAGTTCAATCGCTTTCTGGGCATAGGAAAATTTAGCATAGCTGGACAGAACAATGCATTTCATTGGGAGCTTTTGGTTCCTGATCCATTCCAGCAGCTCAAGTCCACTTCCCTGGGACATTTCAATATCAGTCAGCAAAACATGAATGGGATATATCTGCAGAATCTCTATGGCTTTACCCACATTATTTGCGATCAATGTCCTGCTTACCCCAATCTCCTGCCAGTTTAAGCTCTCAACGATACTGTCCACCACTCTTTTGTCATCATCAACAATCATCAGGTTCATCCGCTTCACCTCCAATGGGAAGGAAAATTTCTACGACTGTACCGTAGTCTTCTGCCATATTAGATATTTTAATATATGCCTCTTCCTGATAGAGCACCTGTAGCCTGCGCATTGCATTTTTAATGCCCACATGCTCTCTCCCTCCATATATGATAGGCTCATCCCTCTTAATTGCTTCCAGAATATCCTTGGGAAATCCCTTCCCCGTATCTGATATGGACAGATACAGCCTGTCTCCTTCCTCATAATGTTCCCTGGCCGCATATATAGAAATACTTATTTTTTCATCCATCCTTGAGGCATGCTTCACTGCGTTTTCCACAAATGTCTGCAGAAGCAGTGTGGGAATCTCACACTGCTCCACTCCGTCTTCTACTATACATTGAAATTCATGCATGTCTCCATATCTGAGATGACATATCTCCAAATAATTCTCAATATGATTTATTTCTTCTGCAATGCATTTCAGACTATGAGAATCCATAAACACATATCTGACATATTCTGACAGTGTTCCCACCATATCTACTATATCGTATTGTTTTGCCTGTTCCGCGATACTGTGAATTAAATTGAGGCAGTTTAAAAAGAAGTGGGGGCGGAGCTGTTCTTTTAGATATTCCATCTCCATCTGCTGTTTTGCAAGTTCTTTTTCATACAATGCTATCTTTAGATTCTGCAGCTCCTGAAACAGATCATCAAACCTTTCGCCCACTGCCGCCAATTCCAAAAGATTGCTGTCCTTATTCAAATCGTTACCCGGATCCGTAATGCGACTTACAAGCTCCCTGACAGGAAGCAAAAGCTTTTTGACAGAATATCGGATGCAAAGTATAATAAGAAACAGAATACAGCACACACTTATCAGGAGAAGTAATTGAAATCGCCGCAGCTTTGTAATAAGGCTGTCGTCTGTATGAATCGTCAGCTGCAGCTTGCCAAATTTTGCGATATCATATTCATATATCTGAAATTCCCGGGAAACTGCCTGTTCCTGCGTCACTCCACTGGCTGTCAATATCTGTTCATTCAAAAGGATGCAGGGCACTATTTTATATCCGGCATTTTCCAGAGAAAACATCTGCAGAAACTCCTGAACATTCAATATACATCCTATCATTTTCCCATTGTTTTCATAGGAATTAAACAAGAAACTACTGTCTTTCGTCTCCAAAAAATCCCACTCATTTTTGTCAGAGCTTTTCTGTTTTTCAATGAGAGCCTCTGCCAATTGGCTTTTGTTGGGACTATTTTTATATATAATGGATGTATCCATAATTAACAGACCAGATCTCATATCATAAGTGTAAAAAAGATACTTCGATCCATATCTTAACCGCAGGTTTCTATTGACATCCACAATCTCATAAATCGTTGGATACCACATAGCATCTTCGGGTCCTATACTCTCGGGAAGTGCTTTCACACTGTCGTTTTGCAGCAATGAATGAACCAGCTCTGCATTCAGACTGTTAATCTCTTGATTTATTTGTTCTACATACAACTCTGTCAGATTATGCATCTGTTGTACAACCATTTTATCCATCAAATTGGAAATAAGCAAAAATAGCAGTACGACAATAATATAAGCTATTGTAATATAGCCCCAGGCTCTCCCAATTACCTTTAATAATGTGTCTTTTCTTTTCTGATCCATCAATCTATTTTCTCACTTATCCTCACTAAAATCAGGATATTGTTAGCAGACTCATACCTATTTCTTTGTTATAGTAGCATATTCTTTATTTTACAGCAATCTTTTTCGAAGCCCTATACTTTCTCGCTGCTCATAAATTCTCCTTGTGACATTGAAAACGTTAAAAATGGAAAGCATAACGCTTTCCAATGCGCCTATCTGATTTAATATGGGTTTCAGAAATATTTCTAACACATTGGGACTTTGATTTCACTATCTTTTATGAAAATGCGCTGGCGAAAGCTGGCAGGTATTTCTCCCTGTATACGGACAATACTATGGCTGAACCATAAAACCGAATTTTTGATTTGAATGCCCGCCCCTCGGGCAGAAAGGATAAATATGGAAAACAAAACAAATGACACAAGACTCACCGCCGCTCTGGCCAAGAACACGCTGGATGAGATTCCCCAGCCCAAGTCAGATGCAAAGGAGATTGTAGGCTTAGTGAAGCACAGCGGCAAGATCGACGGCTACCAGCTCTCCGACGGCTCTACCGTCTCTAAGGAGGAGGGCGTGCAGATGGCAAAGTCCGGGGACATCAAGGGCGTGGGCGTGGCCCACAGGGGAGATACGGAATACCTGAAATCCATCCCGGACGGCTCCGACGACAACAATCTGGGAAGTCTGCCCTCCGTCTCAGGCTGACCTGGCCTGTGCCGGGATTTTGTTACTGTTCACGGGTAGTTCCGCGAACAGTAACGGGATTTTCCCTCTTGACAGTTCCCCAGCGTCATCTTGTATGATACCTTATAGGTTCGGCGGCCGCGCCGGGCAGGAACGTAAAAAAGCTGACGCAAAAGGAGAAAGAGGGTTCGCTTTTCGCTGCGCAGGCTCCGGGAGATCATGACTTTCCAAAACATGGAGCCGCAGCTGACAGAACAGAAAAAGCTGCTGCTGGGCAGGAAGCAGCAGTTAGCGGTAATCTCCGCCATCGAGATCACGGAAAACAGCCGGGAAAGCGGACTCAGCCTGTCATTTCTTGTCCACATTGCACAAAAGTACCGTAAAGTCAGCATATAAAGTCATCTTGTAAACAGCTAACAGGCAATCTATAATAGAAACATGATAGTAAGATTCCCGCGCCGGTTCCGTGTACATACCATGACGACAGGGTTCGCCCGGCGGTTCCGTGTGCAGCTGCGAAAAAGCGAAAGGAGACGCAAACATGAAATTTCAGAACGGATGCTGGTTATTAAAGGAGGGCTTTGCAAGCTTCTCTCCCCAGCAGATTTATGACAGCCGGATTGCAGAAGACGAAGTAGTAATCTGCGCTCCCACTGCCGTGGTAAACGGCCGGGGTAATACCATAGACGGCATCAACCTCACCCTGCGCATCACCGCCCCCGCCCCCGAGGTCATCCGGGTACAGGCCTGGCACCACAAGGGCGGCCTGAAGAAAGGCCCTGCCTTTGAATTGGCCGAGCCCTGCGGACAGGCTTTGAGGGTAGAGGAGACCGATGAGACGCTCACCGTAAAAAGCGGGCATCTAAGCCTGGTTCTGGACAAGCGCCCCTGGTCCATGCGCTATGAGCGGGACGGGGAGCTTTTGACCAAAAGCGCGGGCAGGGATTTCGCCTTTCTCAAGGAGAACTGGACAGGCATGGCCTATGACAAGGGCCAGGGCGCCTATATGCGCCAGCAATTGGGCCTGTCCGTGAACGAGCAGATCTACGGCCTGGGGGAGCGGTTCGGCGCTTTTGTGAAAAACGGCCAGTCCGTGTCCGTGTGGAACCAGGACGGCGGCACCAGCACCGAACAGTCCTACAAGAACATCCCTTTCTACCTGTCCAGCAGAGGGTACGGCGTCTTCGTCAACCATCCGGAGCAGGTGGACTTTGAGGTGGGCACAGAGCAGGTCAACAAGGTGGGATTCTCCGTGGCCGGGGAAATGCTGGATTATTATCTCTTAAACGGCCCCTCTATGAAAGAGGTGCTGGAGCGGTATACGGATCTCACCGGAAAACCCGCCCTGCCCGCGCCCTGGACTTTCGGCCTGTGGCTGTCCACCTCCTTTACCACAGATTACGACGAGGCCACCGTCATGAGCTTTATCGACGGGATGCTGGAGCGGGGAATTCCGCTGTCCGTATTCCACTTTGACTGCTGCTGGATGAAAGAATTCCACTGGACGGATTTTATCTGGGACGAGGCAGTGTTTCCGGATCCGGAGGGGATGCTTGGCAGGATCCATGAAAAGGGAATCAAAGTCTGCGTCTGGATCAATCCTTACATCGGACAGGAATCGGCTCTGTTCGATGAGGGAATGGAAAAGGGATACTTCATTAAGCGGCCTGACGGCAGCGTATGGCAGTGGGATATGTGGCAGTCCGGCATGGCTGTGGTGGACTTCACCAACCCTGAGGCAGTGCGCTGGTATCAGCAGGGCCTGGAGAAGCTCCTGGACATGGGCGTGGACTGCTTCAAGACCGACTTCGGCGAGCGGATTCCCACGGATGTGGTCTACCACGACGGCTCGGATCCCATGAAGATGCACAATTTCTACACCTATCTCTACAATAAGGCCGTGTATGAGATCCTGGCCGAGAAGCGGGGCAAAAGCGAGGCGGTGCTCTTCGCCCGCTCCGCCACCGCCGGAGGCCAGAAGTTCCCGGTACACTGGGGCGGCGACTGCTGGTCCGATTACGAGTCCATGGAGCAGAGCCTGCGGGGCGGGCTGTCATTGACCAGCTCGGGCTTCGGCTTCTGGAGCCATGACATCGGCGGCTTCGAGAGCAAGTCCACGCCGGATGTGTACAAGCGCTGGTGCGCTTTCGGGCTGCTCTCCACCCATTCCAGGCTCCACGGTTCCTCCTCTTACAGAGTGCCCTGGCTCTATGATGAGGAGAGCGTGGACGTGGTAAGGTTCTTCACCAGACTGAAAGCCTCCCTGATGCCTTATCTGTACCGGTGTGCTTACGAGACCTCCCGGACAGGCATACCCATGATGCGGAGTATGGCGCTGGAATTCACCGATGACAGAAACTGCTCTTACCTGGCCAACCAGTATATGCTGGGAGATTCCCTGCTGGTAGCCCCTGTTTTAAATGAAGAGGGCATAGCGGAATATTACCTGCCGGATGGCGTCTGGACCAATTTCCTCACAGGAGAGACAAGGCAGGGCGGTCGGTGGTACCGGGAGAAGCACGATTATCTCAGCATTCCGCTGTATGTGCGGGAAAACAGCGTCATTGCCGTGGGCGCAAAGGATGACGGTCCGGTGTATGACTATGCCGACGAAGTCATATTCCGAGTCTATGAGGTGGCAGACGGCGGAAAGGCAGAGACTGTGGTGTACAGCGGGGACGCCCTGCTGGAGGCGGAGATTTCCGTAGAACACGCCGAAGAGACTTATACCGTGACTTTCCATGGCGAAAAGCCGTGTACTGTGGTACTGGCAGGCACCGGGCAGCCCAAGTGCGTGCAGGGAGCCCTCTGTCATGTACAGGACAAAGACGCGGTACTCTCCTTTGAGAAGAGCGGCACTGCCACTGTCTCTTTTTGATTCTAACCGCAGCAGAGCCCTGTATCAGACCGCAATCCGGCTGATACAGGGCTTTGTTCTCTTATATTCCTTTTCGGCAGCGCTTTATGCCTCTGTTAAATGCCTGCAGATATCTGCTGCCTCTTGCCGAAATCAGTTCCGTAAGTCTGTTCCGATTCCTGCGCAGGCCGCGGGGAAGCGCCCTTTCGTCACTGCCTGTATACAATTCGCCGCACCGTCTCCTCCGACAGATGATACTCCGCCGCAAGTTCCGGAATTCCTTTCTTCTCCCGTCGGAATTTACTGCGAATCTCGCTGTTTCGCTGAACATAGAAAGTCTTTGCCCCCGAATCCTCGCCCCATTTTTTACGTTCGGCAGCCTTTGGAATATAGACCAACTCCCCGGAGGAATATCTCTGTATTTCCTTGAGCAGCTCGTCGGGAAAAATTTCCGAAGCTTTCCTATATTTCACTTGTCATCCCCCATTTATGCATTTGCGTCCAAAAAGGCGGCGACAGATGTATATTCATTTATTTTTGCGCCGTTTTCCGTTATGATGCGGCGTATGGCCTGTTCCGTTATATCACAGCGCAGTTCCAGGTGTATCAGCGCATCAGGGTCAAAGGAGTCCAGGATATTGAACTCCTCCAGGCAGAATTCCTCTGCCACCACAAGCAATTCATCCTGCAGGTAGCAGGCGTCCCGGTAGGCTTCCTCCACTTTGTTTACTCTGCAGAAAAAACGGATCCTGCGCCAGGTCAGGCTTAATTCCTGATACCAGTCGGCTAGATTTTGGTAATTGATCTCCCTGGCTGCATCCACTGCGGCAGGCTTTCTGGCCAGCACAAATTTTTCCGTAGTCCCGATCAGCCCATGGGTGACTTCCCGTATCTGCCTTACATCCCCGCAGGTCAGAAGACAGCGCCCGTATTCAAAGAAAGAATCCGGC
>ERZ808051.1682-NODE-1682-length-13545-cov-5.876002_pt1 | contig 13545 bp, 7 predicted proteins | sample MGYA00380199_ERZ808051 | MGnify/ENA primary metagenome ERZ808051 (study PRJEB31490, sample SAMN06133391) | mouse gut metagenome | isolation source: J11 | host: mice | place: China: Chengdu | collected 2015-05 ...
GAACTTCTGGCGGTCCTCATTCACAGTTCGGAGAATCTCCGATATGCTGTGCCTGGAAAATGGGCTGTCGGTGATTGCGGAGCCGAAGCCCAGCCGGGGCAGCTACGGCACATGGATGGGGGATGATAAGCCGCCTACCGTCCGGGGCCAATTAGAGCAGATGATCGACACCGCCCTCGGTCATGGCTGCAAGGATTTTGACAGCTTCCTCGCCGCCATGAAAACGGCGGGAGCGGAGGTTAAGCGGGGCAAACATCTGGCGTTTAAAATTCCGAACAGTAAGCGGTTCATCCGCTGCGATTCTCTTGGTGACAATTACACCGAAGCGGCGATTATGGAGCGAATTTCCGGCAAGAGGATTGTCGCACCCAGAGCAAAGTCAACGGTGAAGTCCAAGCCTAATTTGCTCATTGATATTCAAGCTAAAATGCAGCAGGCCAACTCTCCCGGATTCGAGCGGTGGGCAAAAATCTTCAACCTCAAAGAGATGGCAAAGACACTCATCTACTTGCAGGAAAACGGGCTGACTGACCTCGGAGAATTGGAGAAAGCCTGTGATGCGGCGGCACAGAAGTTCAACGATTTGGGCGATCAGATGAAAGCCGCTGAACAGAGAATGAAAGACATTTCCGAACTGCAACGGCACATTGGAACGTACTCCAAGACCCGTGAGGTTTACGCCCAATATCGGAAGCTGACAGGCAGGAAACAGGCCAAGTTTTATGAACAGCATACCAGCGAGATCGAAGGTTGTCAAGCGGCGAAGCGGTACTTCAATTCTCTCGGTTTGAAAAAACTCCCGTCCATGCAATCGCTGAAACAGGAGTATGCCACCTTGTATGCCGAGAACAGAAAGCGGTATCCAGAGTACAAGCAGGCCAGAGAAAAAATGATAGAACTGCTCACCGCCAAAAACAATGTGGAGCGGATTTTGGGCGTGACAGAGAAAGAGAAAAATTGTGGCCGCCAGCAGGGGGCGCGATGATGATTTTTCTCTCCCTGCGGGTAACAGCAGACGCCGGAGGCGGCTTAAAAGGACCGGCGCGACCGCGCCGGTCCTTACGGGGGCTTGGGGGCGTCAGCCACCAACAAGCGAGTGCCGGTATATACCGGCGCATTGCTTGCCGCTACCTTATTTGTCCGAAGCCGCCACCGTCATTCCTGCATTTGTGACATAAAAAGCATCGAAAGAGCCGTTACAATTTCCCTGATTGAAGTGTTCGTTGTATTGATACATAAATCATAATTGATACGATCACCCCATGTATGGTCCGTATAAAATCCGTAGTAACGGGACCTCTGTCTGTCAACATCCAAAATTCGTTTTCGCAGTTCTCTATCGGTCAGATTTTCATGTTCCGGCTCCTTTTCCCGGCATCTTTTAATTCTGCTCTCTATATCTGCGTAAACAAAAAAACGGAATGGGTGCCGCTCCCGCAAAATGTGGTCCGCACACCGGCCTACAATTACGCAGTTTGATTTTTCGGCCATCTCCCGAATTACTTCACATTGCTTTTGATAGAGCAACGTACTCTGTTCAAGCATTGGACTGGGAACTGTATGTAGCGTTCGTCCTATATGAATCGGGAAAGAGATGGTTGGCTTTCTTTCAAGTATCTGCTGGATATAACGCTCCGAAAAGGCTGTCCTGTTCACAATTTCCGAAACAATTTCTTGGTCACAGTAGGCATATCCCAATGTTTCCGCAAGGCGGTACCCAAATTCACGCCCTCCGCTTCCAAATTCGCGCCCTACCGTAATAATCTTGTTCATACTATTCTATTCCCTTCCTTTGGCAATCGTTTTGTATAGTTTGTCATCATTGCAATCACATAGACGGCAACGAGTAATTCTGTCAGCGGCATTGCCAGCCAAATCGTGTTGGCCTCCGCTATGGCTGGCAATGCACAGATCAGGATGCCGCTAATCAGCGCCCCTCTGGACACTGAAACCATGAAAGAGGTAAAAGGCTTCATAATTGCCTGGAAGTAGTAAGTGGAAAAGACATTCAGAGGAAGCAGCAGGAAAGACAGACCGTAACTGCGGATGATGCCAGGAGCTATGGCGAGTATTTCCTCTGTGGGTGTCATAAAAATGCGGACAAACAGGTTGGGGGCAAGCTCCGCCAGGGCGGTCCAAACCAGTCCAAACACAGCTGCGGTAGCTAATGCGTATTTCAATATCTCACGGATGCGCCTGCCTTTTTCCGCGCCGAAATTGGTGGAGATCATAGGCTGGGACGCTTGCCCGATGCTGTAGGCGCAGCACTGAACAAAGGTGCTGATATTGATGATAATGCCATAGACGGACAGGGCGTTGGTATCCAGATACTTCAAAATCTGGCGGTTGAAAAGCACAGTCAGAATCCCCATCGCCACATCAATAAAAAATGTGGAGAAGCCGGTAACGCCGATTGCTTTCAGCTTGGAGAACAGCCGTGTGGGCCATTCCCAACGGAGCGTATTTTGTTTGTTGCGGAAGTGGGTCAACATCATCAGCAAAGAGAAAACGGAACCCATCGCAGTGGCCAAGCCAGCCCCCATGATACCCATATCCAGAGTAAACACAAAAAAATAGTCCCCCAGCACGTTAAAAACCCCGCCGAATAAGACCGCTTTGGTTGCCAGGCCGGGATTTCCGTCATTTCGCAGGAATGCGGACAAAAACTGCGTAAACAGAAAGCTAGGCACTACCACCTTAACGGGAAGAAGGTACTGTCTTGCCAGCGGGAGCAACGTCTCCTCCGCACCAAACAGGGTCAGCAGCTCCCGATCCAAGAAGACAACCCCCAGCCAGGAGAGGACCGCCAGAAACGCAACCCCAATCAGGGCGGCAGTAAAATATTCGTTGGACTGCCGCTTGTTTTTCTCCGACACGCCGCGCAGGGTGGAAAGCAGGACGGAGCCACCAATCCCCATGAGGAGCCCAAGGCTATAAATGATGTTCCATATGGGAGCGACCACTGCTAGGGCGGCGGTTCCGTCCGGGCCTTGATACTGCCCGACCATAGCCATATCCACAACGCCGTAGATGGATGAGATCAGGGCGCTGCCAAAAGCGGCGGACAGATATTTGACATACATTGGTCTGATTTTGCCGGTGAGAAAGTCCATATCAAATCCTCCTTCCTGATATCATGTCCGGGTATTATACAAATGGACATGAGCGGTAACTTTCTCAATTTGCCACACGAAAAGCAAAAAGGCTGGACAAGCCGCAGACATTTCAGTCTGTGCCTTATCCAGCCCATCATTTCTATTGAATGACTAGCCCTCCGAGCAACTGTCCCTATTATACAGAATACAACCTCGTTGTCAAGCCTTTTTCTGTACTTCGAGAAAACCTTACATTCCCCCTTGACAGTATCTTTAGAAATATCCATTCCCGGAGCAGCTGATGATCTATACCCAGCGGCCCGAAGCCACCGCCTGCGCGGAGTGGGACTTCTGGAATCAGCGGATGCGCCGCCACATCCGGCGCGGCTCCAGGGGCATCGCGCTCCTTGACAACAGCCGGGGCAAGCCCACCCTGCGCTATGTATTCGACGTTGCCGACACAGACCGGAAGGATGAAAAGGCGCTGAATCCTAACCTCTGGCAGTACCGGGAGGAACATCAGGACACGGTGACGGCGGCGCTGGAGGAACGCTTTGAGGTCTCCGGCGCAAACGGCCTTCTGGACCAGCTGGAGCAGATCGCCGTACAGCTGGCGGAAGAATACTGGACCGACCATCAGTACGACATCCTCCATATCGTTGACGGCTCCTTTCTGGAGGAGTATGATGAACTCAACGTCGAAGTGGCGTTCCGAAGCGCCGCCGCCGTCAGCATCACCTATGCCTTAATGTCCCGCTGTGGTTTGGAACCGGAAAACTACTTCCAACACGAAGATTTTCTGAGTGTTTTCGATTTCAATACCAGGGACGCCGTGATCGCCCTGGGCATGGCGGTCAGCCAGTCCAGCGAACAAGTGCTGCGGCAGATCGAAAGGGCCGTCAAACAGTATGAGCGCACGAAAGGCGCAGAAAGGAGTGCGGAGTATGGAGAACAAACTGACCTACACCCAAATGGGGGATTACCTGTTCCCGAACGTGGCCCTGCCGGAGCAGCCGGACCGGGACCTGGGCAAGTACGGGAGGATGCGCCTGCGGTACTTGAAGGAACACCGCCCGGTCCTGTGGGGGACCATGACAATGGACGGGACCCTGTTCAGCCACTGTCTGGAGATCGAGGACACGGCCAACAGCCGTCTGGAGAGCATGATGCCCCAGCTGGCGAAGGCGGCGGGGGCCACGGAACAGCTGAAAGCCTGCGACCAAATGGCGTGGGTGGGCCTGATGAACAGCTGCAAGGCCCAGGCGGAGGAAATTATCATGTCGGAGCTGATTTACAGCTGAGTTTTATGCCCCCGGTCATTCCCTCCCAGCGGGAACAGATAGAGGCCATCCAGGAAGCAGAGAGCGCGGACGCGCCCTCTGCTTTTTCTATTCCCCAAGTGGAGGAAGCCCCGGAGGGCCCCCCGCCCATGCCCACCGGCATGAGCTTCCGGGAGGACTATGACGCAATCAAACTGGCCCACCCCGGCGACATCGTGCTGTACCAGCTGGGGGACTTCTATGAGATGTTCGGGCCGGATGCGCGGGTGGCCTCCCATGAGCTGAACCTGATGCTCACCCAACGCAATTTGCCCGATTTGGGCCGTGTGGCCATGTGCGGCATCCCCGGCCACAAGCTGGACGAGTATGTGCAGAAGCTCCGGGACCGCCATGATGTGACGGTCTCCAGCATCGGCCCGGACGGGAAGCGGCGCACCGTCTCCTATCTCTCAGTGGAGCATGAGGCCAGGAACGCCCGCGAAGCGGAAGCCGCCGCCCCGGAGGAATCCGCACCCGTCCATGTACCGGGGGCTTCGCCTCTCATTCCGGCCCCTACCCCTCCCCCGGCGCGGGAGGCCACCCACGGGGAGATCGACGCCGCCCTGCAAGCCTGGAATGGGGACGCGGACAGCAAGAGGGCCGTTGCCAGCTATATGAAGGACCACGCCCGCGATAAGGACACCGCCGCGTGGCTCCGCGCAGAGTACGGCGGAGAGCTGCCCGCTTTCCCCGTCAAGCTCCCTGACACGGGGCAGTACCAGCACCTCCCCTGGCCCAAGGTACAGCGTCGGATTGCACAGCTGGTACAAAGGGATATGTTCCTCTCCTATGCGGAACGCACCCCTGTCCCGGAACAGGAACCCGCGCCCACGCCATCCCCCGCGCCCACTGTTCGGGAAATCTACGAGAAGTACAAGCCCATTCTCAAAGAATTTGTGCTTTCTGACGGGCCGTATCAAAACGCCTGCCAAAATTCCGACCGGGACACCGCTGTGATAGAGGGACACGCAGCGGTCACGCGGGCGGCGCAGGAGATTCAGGACCCGGATTTTATGCGGCTGTACTTTGATATGTCCGGTTTCCGCAACCGCCTCCATCGGGAGATCATTGACGAGACCTACCCCGTCCTCTCCCAGCCCCAGCAGGAGGCGGAGGTCCCCGACCTGTCCGGCCATCCTGTCACCCGCGAGGGGGATGCCGTCCCGGAGTTCACCGGCGCGGCGGACCTTCCGCCCCATGATCCGTTTGCCCCGGCCTACCGTCCAGGCGATATAGTTTATCTGAATAACACCGCATTTGAGATCACAGGTATTGGCCTTCTTGATGTGGAACTGCGGGACCCCGCCCTGCCGATACCGCTGTTTCGCGCCGAGAGCAAAGAAAACTTTGAGCGCCTGCTGCATCTGGACCACCGGAACAGTCACATTACCTGTTATCTCGCTGCCGATCTGCACCGCGTCAATGACGATTTCCGGGAAGTGCTGACAAAGCATCTGCTGACAGACCGGGACAAGGGGTACATTTCCCAATGGCTGCGCTCCGGTGAACACAACCGGGGAATCTCTATGCGGCTATCCGAAACCTTTGCCAGCCGCGCCGAGACGGTGACGCTGGAGACCGGGGACATCGCGGACTACTTTACTTCTACCATCAGCATGGAAGTGGAAATCCAGGACAAATTTGGAACAAAGCTGGCCCAATCCTGGGAGGCCGTTGCCCCTATCCTCCGCGCCCTCTGGCTGCAAGAGCTGGACGGCTTTTCCCATGAGCCGGTCCAGAGAGAGCCGGTGAATCTGGAGGGGAAGCTGTCCTATCAGGTGGGGGACAAGGTGGCCTTCGCCTATGGGGGCCACGATGTAAGCGGCACAATCGAACATATAGGAGACCTGGGTATTCGCATCCACACCGGCCCTTACGCCTGGAGCCATCAGCTGGTGGAGAAGGATTTTTTCGAGGACGCGGTACGCCACGACGAGCGCAACGCCGGTCTGTTCTCCCCGGAGGTCCCCCAGCAGGAGGCCCCGGAGGCCACCACCAAGCCAAAGCCTGCGCCGGGGACCGCCACCCTCTATCCCGGCGATAAGAACGGCCTGCCCTATGACATCATTGTGGAGACGCTGCATGTGGATGAACCGGAACAGGCCCAGCCGGAGGCCACCCCCGTTGCGGAAAATTTCCGCATAACCGACGATAATTTAGGCGTGGGCAGTCTGCGGGCCAAATTCCGCATGAACATGGATGCCATCAACACCCTCCAGGCCATTGAGCTGGAGGGACGTACCGCCACCCCTGCCGAGCAGGAGATTTTGTCCCGGTATGTGGGCTGGGGCGGTCTGCCCCAGGCTTTTGACGAAAACAATGGGGAATGGACCAACGAATTTCTGGAGCTGAAGGCGGCGCTCACCCCGGAGGAATACGCTTCTGCGCGAACGTCCACCTTGAACGCCCATTACAGCAGACCGGCTATCGTCAGGGCTATCTATGAAGCAGTCGGGAATATGGGCTTCAAAACTGGCAATATTCTGGAACCCTCCTGCGGTGTGGGAAACTTTTTCGGGATGCTGCCGGAGAGCATGGCGGCATCCAAGCTCTACGGCGTGGAGCTGGACAGCGTTTCGGGCCGGATCGCCCAGCAACTTTACCCAAAAGCCAGCATCACCATCCGGGGCTTTGAGAAAACCGGCTTCCCGGACGGCTTCTTTGACCTCGCCATCGGCAACGTCCCGTTTGGAAATTACTCCCTGGCGGACCGGCGCTATGACAAAGAGCATCTTCTCATTCACGACTATTTCTTTGCCAAAACCATTGATAAGGTCCGGGCGGGCGGCGTGATCGCCTTTGTCACCTCCAACGGCATCAGCGGCGGCACGATGGACAAGAAGGACCGCCGCGCAAGAGAGTACATCGCCCGCCGCTGTGACCTCCTGGGCGCTGTCCGCCTGCCCTCCAACGCCTCCCTCGCCAACGCGGGAACGGACGTAGGCATGGACATTGTTTTCCTGCAAAAGCGGGATATGCCCCGGTCTCTTGACGAACCCCTACCGGAGTGGACGGAAGTGGATACGATGGAGGAACACACCTATACCGGCGGAGACGGGCGGGAGAAGCGGGGCTTCGTGACCATGAACCGCTACTTCCAGGCCCACCCGGAGATGGTCCTGGGCAATCTGGAGATCACCTCCGGTCCTTTCGGCCCCCAGCTGGAGTGCAAGGCCATCCCCGGCGCGGACCTCGCCCAGCAGCTCCATGAAGCGGTCTCCCATATTCACGGCGAGTACCGGGAGGCCGCGCCCCCGGAGCTGGACGAGAACATTGGGGAAATGGAGATTGCGTCCATCCCTGCGGACCCCAGCGTGAAGAATTACTCCTATGCCATTGTGGACGGTGAGGTCTATTATCGGGAGAACTCCGTCATGGTGAAGCCCGCCCTGACCGCCTCCGCCAAGGAGCGCGTCATGGCTATGATCGGCCTGCGGGACTGTGTGCGGGAGCTGATTGACCTCCAGATGGATGAATACACCACGGACAGCGCCATCCGGGAGAAGCAGGGGGAGCTGGACCGGCTCTACGATGATTTTTCCGCCAGATTCGGCCTTGTCAACGACCGGGCCAACCGTCTGGCCTTTGACTGGGATTCCTCCTATTATCTGCTCTGCTCCCTGGAGGTGCTGGACGATGATGGGCGGCTGAAGCAGAAAGCGGAAATGTTCACCAAGCGGACCATCAAGCAGAACACCCACGTTACCAGCGCGGACACGGCGATGGACGCTCTGGCGGTCTCCATTGGGGAGCGGGCCAGGGTAGACATGCCCTTCATGGCACAGCTCACGGGAAAATCGGAAGCCGAGCTGGAACAGGAGCTGACCGGCGTGATTTTCCGGGACATCCGCTGTGCTGAAAATCCTGACCATATCCCCAAAGCCTTTGCGGACCTGGACCGTTACCCCTTTGTCACCGCCGACGAATATCTTTCCGGCAAAGTGCGCCAGAAGCTGCGTATGGCCCAGGCATTTTACAGCGTCTTGCCCCCGGAACAGCAGCAGCGCGTCCGGCCCAATGTGGAGGCCCTGACCGCCGCCCAGCCCAAGGACCTGGACGCATCCGAGATTGAGGTCCGGCTGGGGACGGACTGGATCGACAAAAAGTACATCCAGCAATTTATGTATGAGACGCTGAAAACCCCGTCCTATCTGCAAGGGAAAATCAAGGTCAGCCACTCCAGGCATACAACGGAATGGGCTATCTCCTGCAAGGGCAGCGTCAGCAACAACGACATCGCCGCCTACACCACCTACGGAACCAGCCGCGCCAACGCATACCGCATCCTGGAGGATTCTCTGAATCTCCGGGATGTTCGCATTTATGACACGATAGAGGACCCGGACGGGCGGGAACGGCGGGTACTCAACGCCAAGGAGACCACCCTGGCCGCTCAGAAGCAGCAGGCCCTCCGGGAAGCCTTCAAGGACTGGATTTGGAAAGACCCCAAGCGGCGGCAGACGCTGGTGGCGCAGTACAACGAGGAAATGAACGGCATCCGGCCCCGCGAATATGACGGGAGCCGCATTGTGTTCTCCGGCATCAACCCGGAGATCAAATTGCAGCCCCATCAGGTCAATGCGGTTGCCCACGTCCTCTATGGCGGCAACACCCTTCTGGCCCATGAGGTGGGCGCAGGCAAGACCTTTGAGATGATTGCCGCCGCCATGGAGAGCAAGCGGCTGGGCCTGTGCCACAAGTCCATTTTCGTGGTTCCGAACCACCTGACCGGGCAGACCGCTTCCGAGTTTCTCCGCCTCTATCCCTCCGCCAATATCCTCGTCACCACCAAGAAGGACTTTGAGGCCCGGAAGCGGAAAAAATTCTGCGCCCGCATCGCCACCGGAGACTATGACGCGGTGATTATCGGCCACTCGCAATTTGAGAAAATCCCTATCAGCCCGGAGCGGCAGGAGCGGCTGTTGCAGGAACAGATTTGGGAGATCACCGATGGCATCCAGGAACTGGAGGGCAGCGCGGAGCGGTTCACCGTCAAGCAGCTGGAGCGGACCAAGCGCCAGCTGGAGGCCCGCCTGGAAAAGCTGCAAGCCAACCACCGCAAAGATGATGTTGTCACCTTTGAGCAGCTGGGGGTGGATATGATGTTCGTGGATGAAAGCGACAACTATAAAAATCTGTTCCTCTACACCAAAATGCGAAACGTAGCGGGGCTTTCCACCACCGACGCACAGAAATCCAGTGATATGTTTGCCAAGTGCCGCTACCTGGACGAGATCACCAAGGGGCGCGGCATCGTCTTTGCCACCGGGACCCCCATTTCCAACTCCATGACGGAGATGTATTCCATTCAGCGGTATCTCCAATATGACCGTTTGCAGGAAATGGGCATGGCCCATTTTGACAGCTGGGCCTCCCGGTTCGGGGAGACCACGACCGCCCTGGAGCTGGCCCCGGAGGGGACCGGCTACCGGGCCAGGACCCGGTTCGCCAAGTTCTTCAATCTCCCGGAGCTGATGCACCTGTTCAAAGAGGTGGCGGACATCAAGACCGCCGACCAGCTGGACCTCCCCACCCCGGAGGTGGAGTATCACACGGTTGCCTCCAAGCCCACCATGATTCAGCAGGCGATGGTGAAGGAGCTGTCCCAGCGGGCCAGCGAGGTCCATACCGGGCAGGTGGACCCCCGCAGGGACAACATGCTGAAGATTACGTCGGACGGGCGCAAGCTGGGGCTGGACCAGCGGATCATCAATCCCACGCTCCCCGACGAACCGGGAACCAAAGTCAACTGCTGCGTGGAGAATATTCTGCAACAGTGGCGGGATGGGGACGGCAAGCGTCTGACCCAGCTGGTGTTCTGCGACATTTCCACACCCAAACTCGCCCCCTCCAAGCGGGCGGTGAAGGGGGCCGGGGATAAGCTGGACGACCCCACCCTCCACATGCTGGAGAGCGCCATCCCGCTGGAGCCGGAAAAGCCCTTCACCATCTACGAGGACATCCGGCAGAAGCTCATTGCCGGAGGGATGCGCCCCGAACAGGTGGCCTTTATCCATGAGGCGAAAACCGATGTGCAGAAGAAGGATTTGTTCGCCAAAGTCCGCTCCGGTCAGGTGCGCGTCCTGATCGGAAGCACCTTCAAAATGGGAGCCGGGACCAACGTGCAGGACAAATTGATTGCGCTCCATGACCTGGACTGTCCCTGGAGGCCCCGCGACCTGACCCAGCGCAAGGGCCGCATTGAGCGCCGGGGCAACGACAACAAGAATGTGCATGTGTACCGCTATGTCACGGAGGGGACCTTCGACGCTTATCTCTGGCAGACTGTGGAGAATAAGCAGAAATTCATTTCTCAAATCATGACCAGCAAATCCCCGGCCCGGACCTGTGAGGATGTGGATGAGGCGGCGCTGTCCTATGCGGAGATCAAGGCCCTGTGCGCCGGAGACCCCCGCATCAAAGAGCGCATGGAGCTGGATGTGGACGTATCCAAGCTCAAAATCATGAAGTCCGCCCACCAGAGCCAGCAGTTTCAGATGGAGGACAATCTTCTGAAATATTTCCCGGAGCAGATCGCCCAGCATCAGGGCTTCATCAAGGGTCTGGAGGACGATATGAAAACGCTGGCGGAGCATCCGCATCCTCTTGTGGTCAAGGAAAAAACCGCCCCGCCCCAGGGAGAGACGGCGGAGACGGCAGAGGCCGCGTCCGCTGTCCCGGCGGAGACTGCCGCCACGGAGGAACCCGCCGCCGCCACGGAGGTCAGTCAGGGCTTCGCCGGGATGGTGGTCCAGGGACAGACCTTCACCGACAAAGAGGAAGCGGGCAAGGCGCTGTTGTCGGCGTTCATGGCGGGAGATGTTGCGGAGATGGTGGAGATCGGCAGCTACCGGGGCTTCACCATGTTCACCGAGGTCCGCAGTTTCCAGCGCGAGCTGGTGCTGAAAGGCGAGATGACCCACCGGACCCCGCTGGGGACGGACCCTTTTGGCGCTCTGGTCCGTATCGACCACACCCTGGATAAGATGCCGGAGCGGTTGGCCGCAGTCAAGACCCAGCTGGAAAACCTCTTTGACCAGCGGGAGGCGGCAAAAGCCGAGATTGGCAAACCCTTCCCACGGGAGGAGGAGCTGAAGGAGAAGTCCGCCCGCCTCGCGGAGCTGGATGTGCTGCTGAACATCGACGGAAGCCACAGCCAGGGGGAGCAGGCTATCGCTAAGAGCGCCCGCCCCTCGGTGCTGGACAGCTTGAAGCGGCCCCACCCGCCCAGGGGGAAGGCCCCCGATAAACCTAAGCGCCCCCAACAGGAGCGTTGACCGTCAGGCGGGGCCGCCCCCGCCTGACTTCTCTTTCCGGCGCTGCTTCTGCGCCGCCTTTTTCTGGCGCTTGGCATCTATCTCATGAAGCCAGTCTTTGACAGGGGCTTTCCACGGTTCACTTTTGCTGGGGATGTTTTTGATAAGGCTGCGCGGATTCAGCCCCAACCGTTTGGCAAGGGCAATATCCTCCTGATTCAACCGGCATTTCTTTTTGGCCTCTGCCCACAATTCATCACTATATGCCACAGCCTATCCCCGCTTTCAGTAGTTTATCTCATTTTACCACAATCTGACGAAAAATGAAATGGAGGAAAACATTTTGGACGCTGAAAAATTGACAAACGCGCTCTATGAGAAAATGAGCGCGGAGCAGGATAAATACCGGGCGTGGCTGGTGGCCCAGCCCCCGGAGGAAATTCTAAACCATACCGCCGAATACAGCACCCGCGAGGATATTCTGATGGCAATGGACTTCATTGAGCTGACCAAGGCCCAGGTGTCCGCGCTGCTGGATTCTCCCACGCCCCTGGCGGATGTCTACAAAAATTGGAGCAACATGGACTTCAATCTGATGGACAACATCATGGCGGCAATCGAGGACCGGGCGGACACGGTGATCCGGCAGATGGAGGAGCTTTGCAAGGCCCCGCTTTACAAAGAATCGTATGAGTACGCTTATCAGCATGGTGAGGGAGATCAGCACATTGCCTCCAACCGTGCCAACATCGCCTGCAAGGAGACGATTGAAAAGGCCGTCGCTGGTCACTACCATGACAACTGCCTCGATGTAAAGGCGGCGGTGCGGGATGTGGTGAAGCGGTTCGGCTATGAGCGGATGCTCTATGTGCTGGCGAACACGGTGCAGGCCCAGGGCGGGGATGGGCGCGTCTCCCAATCCAACAAAAAATGGGCGCAGTCCATTCCCGTTGTGTTTGAGGGAGGAAGGCGGGATGTTTCCTACCTTATCACGCGCGCTCACTCCGGCCTTCTGGATATGTTCGTCAGTCAGGCGCGGCATGAATTTCTGCTGAGACAGCCCCTCAAGGCGGCGGACATCAAGGCGGAGGCCGAACACATTTTGAAACGGATTCAAGAGGCCCAGGAACCCAACAGCCCCAACGGGACCCACTACATGGCCCAGGTCTCCCCGGACTTTCTGGCGCGGGCCAAGACCAGGGACACGGACCGGCTGATGTCCATGCTCCCCTTCCAGTCCCTGTTCCTCTCCAAGCTGGAGGGCCGGAAGGGGACGTATGCCCTGATTCTCAAAGAGGAAAACCGCTTTCAGCCCTTGGTGCTGCGCCGCCCCTCCGTGAAGAAAAAGCTGCAAGAGAAATCTGCCGTCTCCGCCGCTCCCAGCGTCCCCGGCAAACCCAAGTCCAAGGGGCAGGAGCGATGAAGGCCCCGAACCGTCAGCGGGAGGTCCAGCTGAAATTCCGCGTCACGCCGGAGGAACGGGCGCTGATCGAGCAGAAGATGGAGCAGCTCAGCACGACCAACATGGCGGCATATCTCCGCAAGATGGCCGTGGACGGCTATGTGGTCAATCTGGAATTGCCGGAGCTGCGGGAGATGGTTTCCCTGCTGCGCCGGTCCAGCAACAACCTCAACCAGCTCACCCGCCGCGTCCATGAGACAGGCCGGTTCTATGACGCGGACCTGGAGGAGCTGCGGCAGAGCTATGACGGGCTGTGGGATGCGGCACAGAAAATCCTCACCTCACTGGCAAAGCTCCAATAACGATATAAACCTCCAGGACACGCTTTCCCTGGAGGTGTTTTCGGTAAAATGAAAAGTGTGCAAAAGGGCTTGAAAAAGTTAGCAGTAGGCGAAGGATAAAAAGAGAGCCAT
>ERZ808051.1683-NODE-1683-length-13540-cov-4.702518_pt1 | contig 13540 bp, 10 predicted proteins | sample MGYA00380199_ERZ808051 | MGnify/ENA primary metagenome ERZ808051 (study PRJEB31490, sample SAMN06133391) | mouse gut metagenome | isolation source: J11 | host: mice | place: China: Chengdu | collected 2015-05 ...
CTTACTGTCATTTCAGCCCACAGCTCAAAGATGGGTTGGGCCTCCTTTCAATAAAGGCTCGCACCGGCCGCCTTCCTGCGCTTCAGCCGCTCGATCTCCCGCTTCTGTTCGTCAATGCCCTCCCCGGAAAAAGTCTTGTACTCCTCTTTCAGGCATTTGATGATGCGCTGCCTGTCGGCTATGGCGGCGTCGAAATCCCCCAGCAGTTCATGCACCTGGGCCATGGAGTACAGGCCATCGGCGATCCTGGGCGGTTCCTGCATCTCGAAGCATTTCTCATAGTCCGCCAGGGCCTCCTCATACCGGCCCAGCTTCTTGAATCGGTCTGCCCGGTCGCAGTAGGCCTGCCATCTGCCCGGAAAATGCTCTACCCCTGCGTTCCACCAGGAAATCGCTTTCTCCGGATCCCCCTTGCCCAGCATCACATCGCCTGTGTACACATAGTACTGATGGGTATTTGCCGCCGTACGCATCTGTTCAATATAGGGGACCGCCTCGTCATACCATCCGTCCTTGAGAAGATTCTCGATGATCGCGTAAAGTCCTCTGTAATTGCCCGGATTTTTCTTCAAAAACTCCTTGAAATATTCTGTGACCTCGAAATGATTGTCATACCACTCGTCTCCGCAGACCCCATTGTTGGCTTCCAGATATGCCACCCAGCCCGACTTATCCTCCGGATCCAGATCCAGAACCTTTTTCGCATACTCGCTGGCAATCTCATGATCGCTGTGGGCTCTGTGGTTGTACAGATATGCCAGACAGCTGTAGGCTCTGACATTTCTGGGTTCGTTTCGCAGCACGCCCTCCAGGAATTTCACGCAGTGCTCAAAAGTCTCGGGAGCGATCCGCCTCTCATTCCTGAACATGTTCTCAATGCGCTCGAACCAGGCCTCGTCGGAAAGCTGGAACAGCTCGTCAATGGTAACTCCGAAAAAGATTGCCAGATTCGGCAGCAGCGAGATATCCGGCACACTGGAACCCGTCTCCCATTTCGACACAGCCTGAACGGACACCCCCAGGTATTGCGCTAGCTCCTCCTGCTTCACTTCCTTTTCCAGCCGCAGGGCCCTGATCTTTTTACCGATTTCCATTCTGTTTCCTCCATTCAACCAATATTTGATCCATAATGCTATGTCAGCTGACAAAACCAGTATAAATCATATAAATTTGATTATCAATCGAGGCATATTCAATTTCATTCTACCAACGGTTGACCGGCCGGCTTCGCCGCTTATAGCAACGTAATATCAGTACCGCCAGGCGTTTTCCCGCATACGCCGCTTGCCCTGTATCGATGAAAGCCCTCCTCCGAATCTCCCCCACGGAATTCACCCCGGAGACGTCTCTGCCCCCGGTCGGTGAAAATGCGGCGCATTGATATCGCCGGCAGTGAATTATACCGAAACCAAAAGTGGGCAGCGAAAGCCAAAATCCCGATGAAAGTCCAGTATTTATGAAAAACACGCGGGAGAGGTCTCCGCATCTTGGTCCCTCAGCCTGCGGCATATCCTGCGGTAAAAGAAAAGGGACATTCCCGTGGCCACGGTCCAGCCCACAGGCCAGGAACACCATATGCCCAGGGCAGAGCCCGTCCAGCCGGACAGGAGGAACGATAAGACCACCCGCAGGATCAGATCCGTGAACGTGGCGGCCATGAACTGGCGCATGGCGCTGGCGCCCCGAAGGATCCCGTCCGCCACCAGCTTCACGGACACCACAAAGTAGAACGGAGCCAGGATCCATAGAAACTGCCTGCCTGTCAGAAGCGCCGTCCCAGATCCGCTGTCCAGGAAAAGCAGCAGCAGATATCTGCCCAACGCCATATAAGCTATGCAGAAAGGAACGCACAGGCACCACACCAGCTTCCGGCCGGCCCGAAAGCCGTCACGGATCCGTCCCGGCTGTCCGGCTCCCAGGTTCTGTGCCGCAAAGTTGGATATCCCGTTGCCGATGGTGGTGAAAGAGGTGATCACCAGGTTGTTCAGCTTCACCGCAGCGGAATACCCGGCAGCCACGCTGACCCCAAAGCTGTTGATGCGGCCCTGAATCAGCATATTCCCCACAGAGATGAAAGACTGCTGCAGGATGCTGGGGACAGCCACCACCGCTATCTTTCCCAGCAGTTCCCAGGAGAAGACCGGAATCTTCCCCTCCGTCCGGATATCCCGCAGCCGCAGCAGCACCAGTGCCAGGGACAGGACGCAGCTGACCCCCTGGCAGAGGAATGTGGCCCAGGCCACCCCGGCGACGCCCATGGAGAAGCCTTTCACGAAGAGGATGTCCATGAGGATATTGGCCGTGGAGGACAGGGCCAGGAAGAGGAACGGCGTCCTGGAATCCCCCAGGGCCGAGAAGATGCCCGTGGCGATATTATAGAAGAACAGAAACGGCAGGCCCCAGATGTAGATGTCCAGGTACAGCGCAGAATCCGCCATGACCTCCGGCTGGGTCTTCATGAGCCGCAGCAGTTCCCCGCAGGATGCAAGGCCGCAGAGCATCAGGACACTGCAGAGGACGCCGCTGGCGATCAGCGCCGTGTAGACGCAGGATTTCATGGTCCGGTAGTCTCTGGCTCCGAACAGCCGGGATACAATGACGGAACAGCCTATATTGCATCCAAAGGCAAAGGCGATGAAGATAAGCGTGATGTTATAGCTGTTCCCCACTGCCGCCAGGGCGTTCTCGCCGATAAATTTCCCTGCCACCAGCGAATCCGCGATGTTATAAAGCTGCTGGAACACAATGCTGCCGAACATGGGCAGGCAGAATGCCCACAGCACTTTCCGGGGATCCCCCTGTGTCAAATCCTTGTTCATATGTCCTCCGTCCTTTCCGTTTCTCCGGTTCTTTTTTACATTTTTCCTGTTTCTCTTTACATTTCTCCGGAAAGCTATTATACTACAGGCTGAAGAATACGAAAAATATATATATGATATATGAGGTATCTAAAATAGATATGGATGTGGACTTTGAGTATTTCAAGATATTCTACTATGTGGCAAAGTACGGAAATATCACCAAAGCGGCGGCGGCCCTGGGAAACAGCCAGCCCAATGTGACCCGGGTGATGAAGCTTCTGGAGGCCCAGCTGGGCTGCAGACTGATCCTGCGGGAGACCAGGGGCGTCAGCCTGACGGAGGAGGGCGAACTGCTGTATTCCCATGTGGAGGCCGCCTGCCGGCACCTATGGAGCGCCCAGGCGGAAATCCGCGGCAGAGATTCCCTCCGAAGCGGCATTGTGGAAATCGGCGCCACCGAGACGGCGCTGCACCTGTTTTTGCTGGACGCGCTCCAGGACTTTCGGCGCAGGCACCCGGCCGTCAGAATCAAGATACACAACCACACCACACCGGAAATCCTTAAGCGCCTCACGGACGGAAAGCTGGACTTCGCGGTGGTCACCACGCCCCATTCCATGCCGTCATCGATTCAATGTGAGAAAATACTTGATTTCACGGAAATATTGACAGGAGGGACAGAATACAGAAGCCTGTCCAGAACCCCGTCCAGGCTCATGGACCTCCAGAACTGTCCCTGGGTCGGACTGGGCCGGGGAAGTGCCACCTATGAGTTCTATCGGGATTTCTTCGCAGCCCAGGGACTGGATCTGGAACTGGACATGGAAGTCGCCACCTCCGATCTGCTACTGCCGCTCATTCTGGACAATCTGGGCATAGGCTTCGTGCCGGAGCAGCTTGCGCTGCCCCTGATAAAGGAAAAGCGGCTGGTGCAAGTGCCCCTGGACTGTTCCCTCCCGAGACGGGCCGTACAGATTGTCTCTGACCGCGGACACGGCATGGGGCTTGCGGCGGACGCTTTCTACCGGTATCTGAGAGACCGCTGAACTCCGCATTGCCGCCGCAGGAAGAGTATGTTACAATGACTTTATTCCCGGCGCAATACGGCCCAACGGCCATCCTGCCATGTGCGCCGCTGTGCCAATGGCATGGTGCACATCCAAATCTTCCGAAAGGCGGTGACCTTATGGCTATCCGCATAGCCATATGCGATGATGATGAAGAACAGCTCCAGGCCCTGAACGCCCTGCTCTCAAACTGGGCCCGCAGCCAGGGTGTGGCTGCCCGGGTGCTCCTCTTCCCCTCGGCGGAGGCTTTCCTCTTTGCCTATGAGGAGGACAGCGCCTACGACATCCTGGTGCTGGACGTAGAGATGAAAGAAATCTCCGGCATAGAGCTGGCAAGGCGTGTCCGGAAAGAAGACAGACGCGTAGAGATTCTGTTCATCACCTCCCACTTCGAGTTTATCAGCGAGGGCTACGAGGTGGACGCGCTGCACTACCTGACCAAGCCCGTGGCCCGGGACAAGCTGTATGCCGTCCTGTCCAGGGCCCTGGACAGGCTGTGTGCGGAGCCGCCCTCCGTCATCATCTCCTGCGAGGGAGAGACCGTGAAGCTCCATGAGCCCGACATCCTGTATGTGGAAGCCTTTCTGCACTACATTTCCATACACACGCCGGAGCAGGAATACAGAATAAAGGAGAGTATCTCCTCTTTTGAGAAGCGCCTCACGGATGATTTCTTCCGCATCCACCGTTCCTATCTGGTCTCGCTGAAAAAAGTCATCCGGATCACCCACAGGGAAGTCGCTCTGGAGGACGGAACGCTCCTGCCCCTGGCCAGGGGAAAATATGATGCGGTGAACCGGGCCTTTATCGAGAGGAACTGATTCTACCGACTATGAATAAGGGCAATAGCAGATAACAGGAAAGAAGCAGCATGAGAAACAAGACTTACCTAAAGCTCATAGAATACCAGACCGAGCAGTCCAGACAGCACCTGGGAGAGGTCCAGGGCATCTACCGGGAGATGCGTGGCTACAAGCATGACTTCCACCACCACCTCCAGGCCCTGAAAGGTCAGCTGGAGGCAGGGGAGACCGGGCGGGCCCTGGCCTATATCGCCCAGCTCGACCAGCAGCTCATGAGTGTGGACACATTGCTCAAGACAGGCAACGTGGCGCTGGACGCCATCCTGTCCGCCAAAATCGCCCAGGCCAAGGCTGCGGGCATCGCCGTCACCGTAAAGGCCAATGTCCCCGACCGGCTCCTGCTCTCCGACCTGGAGCTTGGCATCATCGTAGGGAATCTCCTGGAGAACGCCATCGAGGCCTGCCAGCGCGCCCAAGGGCAGCGCTTCCTGCGCCTCTACATGGGAATGAAAGGAAAGATGCTCTACTTCTCCATGCTCAATTCCGCAGGCGCCAAAGCCTCTAAAAGGGGAAAACTGTTCTCCTCCCGCAAGACAGGCCTCCACGGCTTCGGCCTGCGCCGGGCGGAGGGCATCCTGGAGGCCCACGGGGGCTGGTGCAAATACAACAGCGAGGACGGAGCGTTCACCTCCGAGTTCCTGGTGCCCGCCGTGGAATAGCGGCAAAAATGCTTGACGTTAGGTCAGGCATTTTTATTTTCCCCTCTCTGCAATTCATGCCCTGTCAAACGCAATTCGTGCACGGATTGTATTTTCCCGCTTTTCTGCGATACAATAAAAAGCATAAGGAAGTGTCACACAACTTTGGAAAACCAGACAGGAGACGATGCCTCATGAAAGAAAATAAGAAACCAAAGACCAAGCCCTACCGCTCCACCCTGGACAATGCCCTCTGGAGCTTTTCCAAGATTCTCAAAGAAGCGCCAGTGTGCTTTCTGCTCCTGGCACTGGAGGTGCCGCTGAACATATGCCTCTCCTACACAGAAGTCTATCTCCCCTCCCTTGCGGTGGCCGAAGTCACAGCAGGGGCGTCCTTTAGCCATATGGCCCTCAGGGTAGGCCTTGTCATCGGGCTGATGCTCACAGCAAACGTTCTGCGCACCTTTTGCCAGCATCTGTCCGAAATCTATTACCTGTCGTTATACAGTTTCCGGAAAAGCGTGGAAACGGACAGAAAGTCCGTGACCTGCTTCTTCCAGGACTATGAGCGCAAGGATATCCGGGACTTAAGCGACAGGGCCGCCATGGCCACACAGCAGTGGAACGGCGTGCGGCCCGTGTCGGACGTGCCCAGGCGCAGCATGAAGCTGATCGAGAATGTCCTCTGCTATCTGCTGTTCGGGTCCATCATCTCATATGTCAGTCCTCTGCTGGTGCCGATCCTGACCATTGCTCCCCTGGTCAGCTGGTTCTGCGCCAGAGCCTACCGAAACTGGGAGTATGCCCACCGGGAGAAATGGACCGACATCGACCGGAGGCTGTGGTATGTCCAGGGGGAAACCTCTGATTTCAAGGCGGGCAAGGACATCCGTATCTATGGAATGGCCGGTTGGCTTGGGCAGGTTTACTCCGACCTGTGCGCCCGGCGCTCTTTCTGGAACAGGCAGCTTGTCTGGAGGAGCTTCCTCTCCCGGATAGCGGACTTGTTGGTCATCCTGCTGCGGGACGGCGCTGCCTATGCGCTGTTGATCAAAATGACGCTTCAGGGGGAGCTTACCGTAGACAGGTTTCTGCTGTACTTCTCGGCTATCTCCATGTTCGCCTCTTTCATCGGCAACATTATGACCGAGTGGAGCGGCATCCACTCCACCAGCCTGGCCCTGTGCGACTACAGGCAGTACCTGGATCTGCCGGGGCAGGACGGCACCGGGGAGGCGGATGCAGAAGACTATCTGCACGGCGCTCCCGAGATTGCTTTCGAGCATGTGTCTTTCCGCTATAAAGGAGCCGAAGCAGATACCCTGGCAGACTTGGAATTGACCATAAAGCCCGGGGAGAAAGTGGCCCTGGTAGGCTTAAACGGCGCGGGCAAGTCCACTCTGGTAAAGCTCCTGTGCGGCCTCTATCTGCCCACGGAGGGCGATATCAAAATAGACGGCGTCTCTTTTCGGAAATTCCGCCGGGACGATTACTACCGCCTGTTCTCCCCCGTGTTCCAGGACGTGCAGACCGGGTTCTTCACTTTGGCGGAGACGGTCTCCGGGCAAATCGGGAACGGCACGGACTATGCCCGGGCCAAACATTGCATGGAGCTTGCAGGACTGGGCGAAAAGCTTTCCTCCCTCCCCCAGGGCATCCGCACCAGGCTGGACAAACAGCTCTACCCGGACGCTGTCGAACTCTCCGGCGGCGAGGCCCAGAAACTGATGCTGGCCAGGGCCCTCTACAAGGACGCCCCCATTTTGGTGCTGGACGAACCCACCGCGGCCCTAGACCCCATTGCAGAGAATCAGATCTATCTGCAGTATCAGAAAATGACCCAGGGCAAGACCTCCCTGTTCATCTCCCACAGACTGGCCTCCACCCAGTTCTGTGACAGAATCCTCTACCTGAAAGACGGGCGCATCGCGGAGGAGGGCACCCACCAGGAGCTGATAGCTCTGGGGGGCGAATACGCAGAGCTCTACGAAAAGCAGAGCTGCTGGTACAAGTGTGAAAGAAATCACTAAGCCCGAAAGTACCTCGCTGAGTGATTTCAAATAAGAATTCTGTTGTGTGTGTCGGCGTGAAAGGAAGCATGAGCGAAATGATGCATATTTTTAACAGCGCATTATAGTGCGCAGGAGGGTGTATTTATGAAATTATCAGAACATATCCGGATATCCAAAAGAGCCATAAGGCATCTCTTTACCCTGAGCAGATCCTATGCCGCATGCCTTATCCTGAACGCTTTTCTACAGAGCCTGATGCCCTATGTGCCGATCTACTTTTCGGCCCGGCTCATAGACGGGCTGTACGAAAAGCAGCCCGTGCAGACGCTGGCCCTCTATGTGGGGCTTACGGTGGGAATCGTATTCCTGCTGAGCCTCCTAAGCGCCTATCTGTCCTCCAGACGGGACATAGCCGACAATGAATTAAATTTAAGCGAGCAGTGGACCTTTTCTCAAAAAGCCATGCAGATGGCCTACGCCTCCATCGAAGATCCGGAAGTGACGCTCCTGCGCAAGAGGATTGCCATGGAATCCCAGACAGGCTATGACCTGTGGTATCTGACATCCTCTACGGAAAGGCTGGTCTTCAGCGTGACCAGGATTCTCGCTTCCCTTTCCATGACACTGTCTTTCTTCTTTCTGGAGGGGATTCCCCTGTTCATGAAGCTGGGATTCGCAGGCGGTATCCTGCTCACCATACTGTGCGGGGCTTTCGCCTCCAGGAAGAGCGAAGCCATTTTCAGCCGCTTTCTGGACACTGCCGTCCATCTGAATGTCTTCCAGGGAAAATACTATGACTATATCGGCCACTACAGCAGCGGCAAGGATATCCGCCTCTATGACATGGCCAAAGGTCTGCTGGACTTCAATGTGGGAACCATGACGGAATTCAACCGACACGCCCTGGCTATGTGCCAAAAGCAGGCAGCTCTGAAAGCGGCAGACATAGCGCTGAGCCATGTGCTGCGATTCTGCGTCTACCTGATCCTCCTCTACGCGGCGCTCTCGGGCCGGATCACCCTGGGCTCCATCGCCCGCTATGTATCCTGCGTCATGCTGCTGCTCACCGCCGCCTCCGAGGCGGTGGCCAACTTCCAGAGGGCTCTGGTGAACCATACCTATTTAAAGCGCTATTTCTCCTACCTGGACATCCAAAACCCCATGTACCAGGGCTCCCTGACTGTGGAGAAACGGGATGACAACGAGTATTTCGTGGAATTTTGTGATGTGTCTTTCCGCTATCCGAACACGGAAACTTACGCCCTGCGCCATGTAAATCTGAAGTTCAAGATTGGGGAGAAGCTGGCCATCGTCGGCAAAAACGGCAGCGGCAAGACCACTTTCATCAAGCTCATGTGCCGCCTTTATGACCCCACGGAGGGGAAGATTCTGCTCAACGGCGTGGACATCCGGAAGTACGATTACGATGAATATATGTCCATCTTCTCCATCGTGTTCCAGGATTTCAGGCTCTTTGGCTTCCGACTGGGGGAGAACGTGGCCGCAAGTCCCTCCTATGATCCGGGGCGGGCCGCCCACTGCCTGGAGCAGGCCGGCTTCGGAAAACGCCTGGCCGCTATGCCTGAGGGCGCGGACAGCTTCCTGTTCAAGGAGTTCGACGACAGCGGCATAGAGATCTCCGGCGGGGAAGCACAGAAAATCGCCCTGGCCAGGGCCCTGTACAAGGACGCGCCTTTCCTCATCTTAGACGAGCCCACCTCGGCCTTAGATCCCGTGTCCGAGTACGAGGTGTACAGCAGCTTCAACGAGATCGCCGGGGACAAGACGGCCATTTACATCAGTCACAGGCTGGCCTCCTGCCGCTTCTGCGACAAGATTGCGGTGTTCGATGCCGGCAGTATCGTGCAGACAGGCAGCCACGAGGCGTTGATCCGCCAGAACCAAGGCCTGTATCACCGGCTCTGGCACGCCCAGGCACAGTACTATACGAAAGATGCGGCAGGAGTCTGACATCGTGGGAGTCCAGGCCCAAAAACAGGAAACCCCCGCTGCCCCCGGATTCCGGGCATATGCCGCAGCTGCGCCAGGGCGCAGCCGGCTCCTGGGCATCGCAGCCCTGGCCACGCCTGGGATGCCCGGGAGAATCCTTTCAGTGTTCCCGGGCAAATCTTTCCATTCAAAATTTTCCCACGAAAAAGAGCCACTCGTTGCGAATGGCCCCCCTGACTGCACTCTACGCCATGCTGCTGTGCTGGTGCAGGTATTTCTCCTTTGTGGCAAGCCCTCCCCTGATATGGCGCTCGGATTTGTTCAGATCCAGCACTTTCCTGGCCTCCGTGGCCAGGGTGGGGTTGACCTGCATCAGGCGTTCTGTTACGTCCTTATGTACCGTGCTTTTCGATACGCCGAAAGTCTTTGCTGTCTGTCTCACCGTGGCATTATTGTCGATGATATAGTTGGCGATGCTGACGGCACGCTCTTCAATATAATCCTTCAAAGGAATACCCCGTGGGATGTTTTTTACTATTGTATGAAAGATTTCTGGGTGGTATGACTGAAATTTCGCCAATTCTTCCACCAGCTCATATAGCTTAGTCTCTGGTGCAATCTCGGGCAAGTGATTCCAACTCTTCTTCAAAAAAAGCAAGCTCTTTTATCATTTCCGCTGTCATCCTATCTGTATTTACCATAATATTACCACCCAATCAAAATACTATTGTTCTAGAACTCTCTTTATCACTCATCATCCGGCTTTCCCAATCAGAACCTTTTTCCCGCAGAACGCAAAACCATACTTTTTAATTCGTTTTGCCGGAATACCTCTTGCCCGCAATATAGCTTCATACTGTTTTTCCTCAATCTGCTTCAGCGCTTCCTTCACCGTATCAGCCAGCTCCGCTTCTGTATCCGAGTCCTGCACCTTAAATTCTATAATAATCGCATCCCTTTCAAGATTATTCGCAGTTGCTTCCAGACCTGAAGTGTACAGGCTTTCGGCTCCCTGCCTTGGCTCCAGCATCACATCATATCTGCCGAATCCGCTCTCACGATTGGAAGTCAGCACATACTTGTCTGCCAGTTCCACCATCATCCCCAGTACAAAACCATGGTAAAACCGTTCCGGCTCCTGCTCAGAAGCATTGGCCCCTGTATCAAAGTAACTGAATGTCTGTAAGGCAACTTTATTCATATAGGTATTCATCGCTTTCAAATCTCCCATAAGCAATGCTTTCAAAAATGCGTTATTGACATGGCTGCATCTCCCAAACCATCCCTCTATCAGCCTCTCGAACATCACCTGGACTTCCAGGTTTGTCAGTTTCAGTTCATATACTTCCTTTCTCAAAAGAGCGTTGAACGTATGTTGAACCACTTTCAGATAACCGCTGGCAAGCAGGAGGCTCCACACCGCCTCATCTCCCTGCTCTAATTCGCTGAATACAATCTGTTCATTAAGATTAATGGCAAAGGTCTCTCCCCGCAGCAGTTTTTCCATGGTCATCTTCAACTCGGGGCTTCCCTCCCGCACCAGCTTGCCGGCCAGGCTGTTGGAACTGGTGTTAATCCAGTATAGACCTAATTTCCCTTTATCCAGATAATTGATAATGGACCAGGGATTGTAAATATCCGAAATGCTTCCGAAAATGAAGCCGTCATACCACTCCTTCACCTCTTCTTTTCTGTCCGACAAACCAAACTCATTCAGGGCAGTGAACATTTCTTCTTCCGTGAACCCAAAACTGTCCATGTATTTTTCCGAGGTTACCATCACTACCTCCAGATTATTCAAATCCGAGAACATGGACTCTCTGCTGACTCTTGTAATCCCTGTCATGAGCGCACGCTCCAGATAAGGATTTGTCTTGAATGTAGCATTAAACAGACTTCTGGTAAAGGAAGCAATTTCCTCCCAATACCCATTTACGTAGGCCTCCTGCATAGGTGTGTCATATTCATCCAGAAGCACTATTACCTTTTTCCCATAATACCGAAAGAGGATTTCTGATAAAACGCCTATGGCATCCGTGGCAACATATTCTTCCATGTCCATGGAAATCTTTCGGAAATATTCCTTTTCCTGCTCATTCAGTTTTTCCCTGTCCAGCAGATAGCAGAAATGATTGTAAACCGACGCGATAATCTGGCACATTTTCTTTTGGGCATTCCGGTATGTTGTCTCCTTCACTTTGGCAAAACTGAGCATGATGACCGGGTAAGTGCCCTGAAGAGCCCTGTATTTCTCCTCTTCCCATATGCACAGTCCTTGGAACAAATCTTCCCTGCCCGCATATTCTACGGAAAAGAATTTCTCCAACATATTCATATTCAATGTCTTGCCGAATCTTCTGGGACGGTTAATCAATGTTACACTGTCCCCACACTCCCACCATTCTTTGATGAAGTGGGTCTTGTCCACATAAAAATAGTTTTCTCTCCGAATCGATTCAAAATCCTGATTTCCTATACTTACTGTCCTTGCCATGCATACCCCTTTCCCCACAGGCTTTCTCCCATACGCCCACAGCAAACCTGTCACATGTCTTCAGTATATCGGATTCATGCTGTAAACGCAATGGGGAGTTTCGTTTCCATTTTAAAAGGAGCATTTAGAAGTTCTCCAACAGCTCTTCTAAATACCCCTTCGCCAGATTATCTATTTTATTCTCCACATATACCGTTCCATTTTGTTACAACCATATGTACCGTGCTTTTCGATACGCCGAAAGTCTTTGCTGTCTGTCTCACCGTGGCATTATTGTCAATGATATCCCTTTGATTACAGGGTTCGCGTAGCGGTTCCTGTAATATAGTTGGCGATGCTGACGGCACGCTCTTCAATATAATCCTTCAAAGGAATACCCCGTGGGATGTTTTTTACGATTGTATGAAAGTTTTCATTTATATTTTTCCATCAATGCCTCCACACTCTCATTCATCGGTAAATACTTGAAAAAATCCTGTAAAACAGTTGCGCTTCCATGGGTAAGAATATTCAGCCTTGATTCATAATTCATCATATCCTGAAGAAGGGCTTTTCCTATAAAACAAGTCTCCGTTTCTCCATATTGGTACTCTGTGATTCTGGCTTTCATTTTACAGATATCGTTCAGCACGCTTTTTTCATAATCGGCAGGAACACATATGATAAAATTCTGCCATGGCTCCAATATTTCTACAGCTGCATCATCCAATGCTTTTTTCAGTGCGATCGGAACTAATTTGCGGAAATCGGCAGGTGTGCCCATTACACTGTCATAATCTGCCTCCAAAAAAGTTATTTTGACATCAATCACTTCATGTCCCTGGGCCCCCTCATTCAATGCAATCCTTATCCCATCCATAACCGCGTTCTGAAAGGGCTTCTCAAGATAGCCATAGGAAACCAGATTTTCGTATTGAAATCCGCTTCCCAATGGCAGCGGCTCGACCTGAAACACCACTCCCGCATAATAAGGATTCTTCCGATCCCCGATTCTCATGGAACAATACCCCTCTTTGGTTGGATGTTCCTTGTAAATATTTGCTAAAGGTCCAAACGATATGTCCAACCCAAATCGGTTCTTTAAGATTTCTCCCAGGATCTCCATCTGCAAAGGTCCGTACAAAGAAATGATAATATCCTCTGTCATCGAACTGATTTCAAATTTCAGCTGTGGGTCTTCCTGCCATAAGGTATTCAATGCATTCAATAACCGATACCTTTCATTATTGTCTTTGGCCACAATATTGGCATGGAATAAGGGCTCCTTTAGCTTCGCCTTACTGACATCCCCATTATTCCCGCCTATAACCGTGCCAACTTTCAGCAGCTCTTCATCATAAATAATTCCCACATCCCCACATGCAACGCTCCTGGCAGAAATGATTTTTCCGTTTTCAAAATATGCCAAATTACGTACCAGCATTTTCTGAGACTCCTCATTCCTGATATATACATTTTGCCGGACCGTAACGGTTCCGCTGAAAACCCTGAAAAAAATCCGTTTTTGTCCTTTCTGGTCAAAATCCACCTTAAAGACATAGGCTGACAATTTATCCGTTTGGGGCTTAATATCTGCCATGATTTTTGTCAGCATGTCCATCAGGCTGGTAATTCCCTGATTTTTTAATGCCACTCCGCCCATCACGGGATATAATTTCCCGCCTCGAATCAGACGGATCAATTCTGTTTCATACTCTTTTGTGGTTATCTCCTGG
>ERZ808051.1685-NODE-1685-length-13524-cov-8.237823_pt1 | contig 13524 bp, 16 predicted proteins | sample MGYA00380199_ERZ808051 | MGnify/ENA primary metagenome ERZ808051 (study PRJEB31490, sample SAMN06133391) | mouse gut metagenome | isolation source: J11 | host: mice | place: China: Chengdu | collected 2015-05 ...
GCGTCAACGACCGCGTTCTCAATGACTATTGCCTGCAGAGCCTGAAAATACGCGGCAGGGATCATTTCTCATTCTGGTGTATGCTCATTGGCATCTGTATACACCTTGATGCCAGATATAAAGCGGCACATTTGTACGATGCCTAATCTATTATAAATGCCATAAACAAACCCTCTGCTTATCCTGTTAAAAAACGGATTTCTAACAGGCTTACTACTCTATGCCCTTTTTTCAGACCGCTTCTCCTGAATAATTTTAAAATGATCATTTTTTCTCTCCACTTGCTAAACTCTTTCATACTGCTTTATTTTCTATTGCGGTTTCAGCGACTTTCCGAGACCACTCTTAATTTTCATATTAAAAATAATACTTTTTTGCTATAAATTAAAACTAATTTTTGATTATCCTTTTATAAGTTCTTATATGCCGGTATAGCCTGTATTTTCAGGCTTTCCCGGCATTTCCCATGTGGAAGAAACTCACAAATACTTTTATATCCTCTCATGTTTTCGCTTTCAAAAGTAGTATAAGTAGTAGTAAAACCGCCTCGTACTACTAAGCCGCCAGCCGATCCATCTCTGCCTTTGCGGAATCGAATGTTGCATGAGCGTAATAGTTCAGCGTCATGGTGATGTTGGAGTGGCCCATAAGATACTGTAATGCTTTCGGGTTCATTCCCTTATTTGCCATATTCGTGCAGAACGTATGCCGTAAGGTGTGGGGCGTCATTACCTTGGGTAATGCTTCTTCATGGGTCTTGTTGTATTTCTTGGCAAGTCCCTTAAACATGCTGTCATAATTGACTGCAACTTTCGGCAGGCCGTCCCGATTCAAAAACAGGAAATTGCCGTACCCATCAATGATAATGGGTTTTGCACCTTTGCGGTTCTGCAACACTCGCTTGAACGCCTGATACACTTTGTCGCTCATGGGAATCTGTCTGACGCCGCTTTCCGTCTTGGGGACTTCAACATAGTAGCCAATCTTTGAGCTTTTCAAAAGCTGGTGGTCTACGTTGATGATCCGGTTATTAAAGTCAATGTCGGTATCAGTCAATCCGCATAATTCAGAAATACGAAGCCCTGTCCCCAATAGGATAATGAGTTCATCATAATACTTCTGATAAACCTTGTCACCTTGGGCAAAGGACAGGAAACTTTCTTCCTGTGCTGGTGTGAGAGGCACCTTTGGTTCCGTATTGTCTTTCAGGACGGTATTCAGCTTGAAGTCAAAAGGATTTTTCCTGATACAATCGTCCTGTATGGCGGTATAAAACGCCGCTTTCAAGGAGCGCTTGTCGTTGCTGATGGTCTTAAAGGAATAGCCTTTCTCTTTCATTCTAAGCGCCCATTCTTTCGCGTCTGACAGCTTCACACTCTCAATGCTGCAAGAACCGAGCTTATCCTGTTCGAGAATCTTCATCAACCGCGCACGTCCATTTTCGGTGTTGTGCCTGACGTTTCCCCTCTGCCTGATCTGCTTTGCATAAAGCTGGCAGACGGTCATTTTCTTTCCTATGGGGTCGATCCCGTCGTTAAGGTCTTTCAGTAAAATTGCTTCCTTTTCCCTCAACGATATATCGTCGCGTTTTCCTGCCGGAATCTTGTCCGTAGGCGTCAATTTCCACGAATAAAGGAACTTCGGTTTACCAAAGGTATCTGTATATTTGTAAGCATATCTTCCGTCTTTTCTCCGGCTCTCTCCGGACTGCAATAATCTATTTTTGCTGTCCCGTCTTTTCTCTGACATAGTGCGTCATGCTCCTTTCCCTGTCGGAAAGAGCCTTGATATGCCTACACCTATTATAGCATATTCAAGGACAAATTACATCATATTACGTCCAAAGTATCAATTATTTTTTCAAACTGTTTCCGCTTGATCTGAATCCGATTACCGTTGAAAATCACCCAGCCGGACTTGGTGTTTTCCTCCGCCAGCTTACGCAATTTGTTCTCCCCGATACGGAAATATTTAGACGCTTCCTCAATGGTAAGCGTGTATTTTTCCCAGATAGGCACATCAGTTGTTTCCATCATGTTGCCCCCTTTCACGAAGTAGAAAAATGGTTTCCAGTTACAAAAGGGGCATAATAACGGACGGCTGCTGGCACAGCTCCACGGGAATCTCACCCCCGCATGGTTCTCATGCGGCCCTGCTCGTTGCCTGCGACGCTTTTAACGCTCGGACTGCGACGACAAGGGAGTATCATTGTCCCGCCTGCATGTTATCGCCCGCAAGCTGCCACGCTTGCATTACGGCATGGTGTTGGTCGCTCCGCTTTCTCCGTAGGGGAAAGTATCATGGCGCACCCGCCGCCCGGCTCGGTACAGACGGAATGTGTCCGTTTGCCCTATGCTGCGCCGCCGTTGTCTTGCGTCGCTTTCTTTATCAAAGTGCAGCCCTGCGGCCTCCGGGGATCAGGGAAACGTGGAAAGGGTAAGGCCGTTTCCTCTGGCCGGGGGCCGTGTCATCAGGTAGTGATGACGATGGAATGAATGAGCTTAATTTGCAGACGGTGTTTCATAAACTCGTCCACGCGGACATGAGGCTGGCCGTATTCGTCGTAGAGCTTGCGGGTACACAGTTTGTTTATGTAGCCATCGTAGTACCGCAGCACGCGATCCACGGCGTCAGCTTCCCCAGCGCGGGCCGCTTCAATCACCGAATAAGGCAAAAGCTCCCTGCCTTTGTAATTGGGCTGCTTCATACGGTTCAACCTCCCTCCGGCATGATTGCCAATAGTTTTGTCCGAAGCTCTTTCAGCGTTTTCGCCCTGCGCCGTTGGACGGCGCTGCGGCTCATTCCCATAAGGTCGGCTATTTCCTGATCGGTCATATCCAGAACGCAGCGCAGGATCAAGATACTTTGCGCGTCTTTGGACAGACTGGAAAATGCGTCGGCCACAAGCTCATTGTCGATCAATAAGTCGTACCCATGAGAGCTAAAAATATAGCTGTCACTGGGGTAATGATCTTCCGTGCAGAGCTTGTCCATTTCTGCCTGCGGTAGAGCGTCGAACGACGTTTCACGGTCGCGGCGGCGCTGCATTTCCCGCAGGTAGTCAAGGGCCTCATGGTACAGCACCAGCTTACAGTAGCGGTCAAACTGGCACCGTTCGCCATAGTCACGGGGGATAGCTTCCATCTTCTCACCCCCTTTCTATGGGGGTATAGGTGGTTCTCTCCCTTTCCGCCAACAAAGCGAACGGTTTTCCGCCGCCTGCCCGCTAATCGCCTCCTATTTGAAAATTTCTCAAAATATTTATTAAGCGGTGAAGCAGACCGCAGAAAACGACAAAAAACGCCCGGCTGGTGGCAGACCAGCCGGGCGAAGAAAGAAGCGAAACGATATGAAATTACACGATATAGTTCATACTCATATGCGAGCTTATCCCGTGGCGGGGTAAGGCTTTTTTTAAGTGGTTATTGAGTGAATTAGGGCGAAGATAAATAAGCATGGCGGCGTCCTCTCATAAGCCGCCTACTATTGCCTGCTATGAATCGAAAAGCGCAGACAGAAAAAAATGACGGCTCCGATTTCTCAAAGCCGCCGTATATGATAAAAAGCACAGGGAAGTGGCTGCTATACGACGGCTTTTTTTCTCTTGCCGTCGTGCGGCAGTCGTTTATTTATTTTGTTTCATTTTTGCAACACTAATCATTTTTACTTTCACCGGAAAAAGTTGAAGTAATCGGTTTTTTAGTCCCGGAATGATAATTTCTTTATTCTTTTGTAGGCCGCAAAAAGCAATTTGAGCAACTTTTTCCGCTGACATAGCAGTGTGCGGAGTAATAGTCCCCTCTCTATTAAAGAAATTCGTTTTGGTAGCTCCGGGGCATAAAGTGGAAATTACAACACCCTTGGATTTTGCTTCATATCGGATAGCCCTTGTATAGTTCAAAACAAATGCTTTGCTTGCAAAGTATGTTGAAGTATATGGGCCGGGCTGAAAGGCACCTGTTGAAGCAACATTAAGGATTTTACCTGTCCTTTGTTTATACATATCCGGTAGAAATAACTTGCACAACAAAACAAGGTTCGTTACATTTACAGTTATCATCTGTTCATCTTGTCGAAGATCAATTTCGTCTGTTGCTCCCACTAAACCAAATCCTGCATTGTTAATCAATACAGCAATAGAAATTTTTTCCTTTCTTATCTGGTGATATAATTGTTCCGCTGCATCGATTTTGGTCAAGTCTTGTTCAAAGATATAAATTGGAATGGAATAGCTGGTTTCTAAAGAATTTTTTACATTATCTAAATGGTTTTGGTTAGAAGATACTAAAACAAGCCCATAACCATTCTGTGCAAACAATTTTGCCAGTTCAAATCCGATACCACTTGTTGCGCCGGTGATTAATGCAAATTTCAAGCTGAACACCTCCTTTTGAGAATGATTATACTTCTCCAAAAAGCGGCTGTAATTCACCTATGTTAATTCATATCTGGTTTTTCAACTTTTTTCTAATTCTGCTCATAGAAGCAGCCTTAATACCAATATAGGACGCTATATATTTTAGCTGTAACCGCCTCTGCAAGTTTGGATATTCCCTGCAAAAAAATATATAGCGCTCTTCGGCAGTAAGCAGTAAAAGTTTTCTTGTTCTATCCTCCAACTTTCCGATTTCGTTTAAGTACATACTATGAATGAGTTGATTTACGCGTTGATCTATTGACATGATTTTCTGTATTAGAAAATAGGGAAGTTTAATACATTTACATTCTTCCAAACAATCCACAAAAAAAGTCGAAGTGTCTTTGGTACGATAACATTCCGAACCAAAAAAACCATTTTCATAAACAAAACATTTTGTAACCTCATTTCCATCATCATCAATATAATAGCCTCTGACAAGTCCGTAGATAATAAAATAGAAACAATTTATCATTTCGCCCATTTCAATCGGCATAGTACCTTTTTCAAATATTATAATTGAGGCACCTGTATCAATAATATTTTCAACGCTGTTATCAAAATCAATTTTTAGGCATTTTTTAATATATTCACTTGGACTAATAACCATTATATACCTCCTGTTTATGGATACTACTCTCCTACAAGCACGCCCTGTACCGGCCCTAAGAGCAGGCCGGAAAGCAAGCATATCACATTTCCCATATGTAGGCGCATGTTATCTATGACCGTAGGGATTGGTATTTGCAGAAACGCGGAAGCCACATAGACTGCCGCAGCCATAACGCCAACCATAGCAAAAAATTGCGGTAAAGTTCGTCATGGCCTGCCCCAAATTCAGAGCGGGCATTTCCGCAAAGGAATCCACCTTGGAGGCAGCAGCATACGCAGCCATACAGTCGGTTCCAAAACCATTGATTAGAATTTTTATCTGTCATCATGCGGCAGCTATTACACAGAATGATTTATCTTATCTTTCCACTTGCCGGACAATAGCCGACAGGATAGGCTAATGGTACTCACAACAAAGCTCAACGGCCTGCACAGCAGAACACCGACAAAACCAAAGTAATGCGCCAGCACAAAAGCCGAGAACGTGCGGAAACAGAGTTCCAGCAGCGTATTGAACAGTGGATAGGCAATCTCACCGGCTCCACGCAGGAAGTTTGTCAACAGATAGAGGCTTACGCACAGGGGGAACGTCACGGAAATAATACGCAGATATTGAACCCCTATCGGTATGACTGCCATTTCCTTTCCCACCACCAGAACCATGAGCAGCGGCGAAGCAAACCACAGGATTGCCATAGCAAGTGTGGTAAACACCGCCGCGATCTTGAAGCTGTCTTTTAGGCCCTGTCGGGTGCGGTCATATTCCCCGGCCCCTACATTCTGTCCGATATAGACACTTAACGCCACGCCTAAATTGACGGCGGGGATTGTTAAGATACTTTCAATTTTATAGGCCGATGTATAGGCCGATATTTCATTTACACCAAAGGTATTGATAATGCCCTGTATGAAAAACATGCTGATGGCGGAAGCCCCGTTCTGGACAATCCCCGTGATACTAAGCTGCAAGATCGGGACAATCAGCCCGGCACTTGGGGCTGTCCTTATTACCGGGTGTTCCTGCCGGTATAAGTGCAGGCCAACCAATACAGCCGCCAGAGCTTGTGAAAGAACCGTGGCGGACGCAGCCCCGGCAATCCCCCAGCCAAAACAGGCCACAAATAAGTAGTCCAACAGAATATTGAGGACACAGGACAGGCAGATACACCTAATCGGTGTTCGGGAATCCCCTTTTGCCTTAATCAGCGCAGAATAAAAGTTGTAGATTGCCAAAAACGGAATCCCAGCCGCTACAATCCGAAGATAAAGGGCCGCAGGGCTTGTGATTTCCTCCGGTATCTGCATAGCCTTAAAAATCCACCCGGCAAGAGCAAAGAACAGCACAGCCAGCCCGAAGCCCACGGCTACTATCAACGTCTGCACGGAACCATAACATTTACAAATCTGTCCTTTATCCTTGGAGCCGTATAGCTGCGCCACAAGGATAGATATGCCGGAAGCAATCCCTAAAACAATGCTGTTGATGATAAGCGTCGGCACATAGGAGTTACCCACAGCCGCCAGCGCATATTTACCCAGCACATGCCCCACAATGGCCGTGTCGAAGATGTTATAAAGGTTTTGTATCACGCTCCCCGCCAGCAGCGGCAGGGAGAATTTTAACAATGTGTTCAGGGGCTTCCCCGAAGTCATATCCAGTTCCATAGGCTTACTGCAAATATCTTCTTACGGCAGGCCGCAGGGCGATCCCCAGCGGAACAGCCACGATAATAGATACAACGGCGTTGACGCTGGACACAACGGCTTTCTGTGACAGGGTAATCATAACGACCTCCAACGGCAGGCTCAAAACGAAGCGGTGTTCGATGTAGCTCTTTGAAAGATAAAGAAGCACATAGGCAAATGCGCCCAATGCCGAACCGATAATATACCGCTTGTGTGAGCTTATCCCGGAATTTTTGTGAAATGCGAACATGCCGCAAATCCACGCCATAAGAAATTTAAAAACAAAGGTGAACGGCGCGGACGTGATGTAGGCCGGATTCGTCAGGTCAAAGAACATGGAGCCGATCCCCGCCGCAAGCCCACCCTGTACCGGCCCTAAGAGCAGGCCGGAAAGCAGGCACATAACATTTCCCATGTGCAGGCGGGTGTTGTCTATGGCCGTGGGGATTGGTATTTGCAGAAACGCGGAAGCCACATAGACCGCCGCAGCCATAACGCCAACCATAGCAATTTGTTTCAGTGTGATTTTCTTTTCCATCTTGGAACCTCCTTGTGTGTAAAATTTATGCCTCCTTTAGAGCTGCCTGTTTCCTTGCAATATGCCGGAAATACAGGAAGCGGATCAGCAGACCCCCCAGCCAGCCCACGGGTGCGGCAATCCAGATACCGCGATAAGCCAATTCGGTTCCAGACAGCAGGATTGCCGTGGGAACCTGTAAAAGACAGAGGGAACCGATTGACGCAATCATGGGAACCAGTGCTTTCCCATATCCCAGCAGCAGACCGTTCAAAATCTGCATAGCTGCAAAAATCAGATAGAATACCGATACCGTCCGCAGGTAGCCGTTCCCGATCTGGACAACGCCGGGATCACGGTTGAACAGGGAAATAAAGAGGGACGGGAACAGGCATATGACAATGGATATGAGGATTGAGATACCCACCCCCATAGCCAGCGCCGATTTGCCGCCCCTGATTACCCGGTCAATTTTCCCGGCCCCGTAGTTCTGCGCGGTAAAGTTCGTCATGGCCTGCCCCAAATTCAGGGCGGGCATTTCCGCAAAGGAATCCACCTTGGAGGCCGCAGCATACGCAGCCATACAATCGGTTCCAAAGCCATTGATTAGAAACTGTATGGACATAAAACCAACGCTTACAAATACCTGTTGCAGCATGGCGGGCGTTCCGATCACCAGACTTTTCTTCAACTCGTGGCGGTCAAGCTGTAAATCCCAAAGTCGGATAAACAGGTCGGGGTAACGCCGCCGCATGTAAAGCATACAGGTAATGAATGAAAAAGCCTGCGCGGTCACGGTCGCAACCGCAGCCCCGGCCACACCCCATTTCAGGGCGGTAATGAAGAAAATATCCAGCACGATATTGATAAGCGTTGCCGCAATCAGAATATAAGTCGGTGTCTTGGAATCCCCGACGCCTCTAAGGATATTCGTCAGGGAATTGTATGCGAATGTGGGGATCACACCGATAAATATAATCTTCAAGTAAGTATCTGCTATCGTCAGCAGATTTTCAGGCACCCGGAACAGCACTAAAATCTGATAGGAAAAGCAGGCACCGGCTGCCGCTATGACAAGGGAAAGAACCGCTGAAAACAGAAAGCCGGTATCAACCACCTTTTTCACCTGCCGCATATCTCTGGCTCCAAAGTAACGGGAGGTCAGGACGCTTGCGCCCAGAGAAATCCCCGTGGACAGCGCAATCAGCAGGAAATTGATCTGATAGCTGAATCCCACCGCCGCAAGGCTTTCTTTCCCCAAAAAGTTTCCGACAATCACGCTGTCGGCCACGTTATAAAGCTGCTGAAATAAGTTTCCTACCAGAATCGGCAGGGAAAAGTAAAAGATCGTTTTCAGCTCGCTTCCCTGTGTTAAATCTTTCATTGACATTCTCCTGTGTTTCCGTGCAAGTCACCATGTTGTTGTAATATCTCTTTTAGCTTTATCAGCAGACAGTCCATTTCCTGATCCGTTCCCACCGCAATACGGAGGTAATCGGAAATGCGCTCCGGCTTGGAAAAATGGCGCACATAAATCCCAGCGGCCCGCAGGCTTTCGTAAATCACACCGGCCTTTACAGACGGGTGCGTAACGAACAGAAAATTGCTTTTGGAATCCTGAAAGGAAAAGCCTAACTGCTTCAATTCCCGCTTTATACGCTCTCTGGTTGCGATAATCAGGGCGTTTGTTCGCTCAAAGTATTCCCTATCCCGGACTGCCGCCGCGCCCAGTGTTTGCGTCAGGCGGTTCATGGTATAAGAGTTAAAGGAGTTCCTGACATCGTTTAAGTAGCTGATAAGCTGCGGGCTTCCAAACGCATAGCCGACACGCAGGCCGGCAAGGGCGCGGGATTTTGAAACGGTCTGGATAATCAGCAGGTTATCGTATTTATCCAGCAGCGGGAACGCGGATATGCCGCCGAAATCAATATAAGCCTCGTCCACGATCACCACCACGTCCTGATTGTGGCTGATAATATCCTCTATCTCCGGTAAGCCCATCAATATCCCTGTGGGGGCGTTGGGGTTAGGAAAGACTACGCCTCCGTTCTCCCGGAAATAATCACTTTTCCTGATCTGAAATTCACCGTCTAAGGGAATCTGCTCAAACGGTATCTGAAACAGCCGCGCCCACACGTCATAAAAGGAATAGGTAATATCCGGGAACAGCACAGGTTTCCCGGAATTAAAAAAGGTCAGAAATGATACGGCCAGCACATCGTCAGAGCCGACACCTACAAATATCCGGCTACGGTCAATCTGGTAGAAATCCGCAAGGGCCTCCACCAGAATATTAGAATCCGGGTCGGGATATAGCCGGAGTTCCCCTGTCTGGAATTGTTCCAGTGTTTCGGCCACACGGGGAGAGGGCGGGTAGGGATTCTCATTCGTATTCAGTTTGATGATGTCCGCCTGTTTGGGCTGTTCGCCCGGTATGTAGGGAAGCACTTGGCGGATATTCTTTTCCCACGTTTTCATAAGCAGCCCCTTTCTAAGTCCGGTACCGGGACAGGAACCGGAAAATCCGGTTGACGGCTTCTTTCAGGTTTTGCAGGGAAGCCGCATAGGAAATCCGTACAAAGCCCTCCCCACACTCACCAAAGGAATCGCCGGGGACAACCGCCACCTTTTCCTCTTTCAGCAGCTTCAACGCAAATTCGCCGCTGGATAAACCAAACTCCCGGATATTGGGGAACATATAAAATGCTCCCTGCGGTTCAAAACAGGGCAGGCCCAGCCTTTGCAGCTCATGGTAGAGGAATTTTCTTCTCTGGTCGTAGGATTCACGCATGGCTTCTATATCCCCGTCCCCCTGTTCCATCGCTTCGATGGCCGCATACTGGCTGATGGTAGGTGCACACATTACCGCAAACTGATGGATTTTTACCATCTGTTCGATAATCTCATGGTTTCCCAGCGCGTACCCCAGCCGCCAGCCGGTCATGGCAAAGCTCTTGGAAAAACCGTTGATAATTATGGTTCGTTGTTCCATGCCGGGCAATCCGGCGATACTACAATGCTTCACGCCATAGGTAAGCTCCCCGTATATTTCATCGGATATAACAATCAAATCGTGTTTCTGAATGACAGGTAACAGGGCTTCCAAATCCTCCTTTTCCATCACGGCCCCGGTCGGATTGTTGGGGTATGACAGGATCAGCACCTTGCTTTTGGGTGTAACCGCCGCCTCCAACTGCTCCGGCTTCAGACGGAACCGGTTTTCCTCTGTCAAGCGGATTGGGACGGGAACGCCGTCAGCCAGCTTAATACAGGGGTAATAGGAAACAAAGCCCGGTTCCAGATAGATCACTTCGTCCCCTGCATTAAGCAGCGCCCGCAGCGCAAGGTCAATGGCCTCGCTGCCGCCAACCGTGACAATGATCTGGTTTTCAGGATTGTAAGTAAGCCCGGTTTTCCGTTTGGTGTAGCTGCTGATTGCAGCCCGAAGTTCTTGCAGCCCCGCATTGGACGTATAAAAGGTTTTGCCGGACTGCAACGCCTGTATGCCTGCCTCCCGGATATGCCACGGGGTATCAAAATCCGGTTCCCCGACGCCGAGGGAAATCACGTCGGGAATTTCGTTCGCCATATCAAAAAAGGCCCGTATGCCGGAAGATTTTAGGTTCAATACTTTTTGTGACAGCTTTTCCCTCATGGCGTCACCACCATTCTTTCGTCCGCCTGCTTTGCCTCAAAGCTCACGCCCAGCTCCTTATATTTTGTCAGCGTGAAATGGGTAGTGGTACTCTGGACTTCCTCAATGGAGGCCAGCTTTCCCGACACGAAAAGGGATATTTCTTTCAGTGTTTTCCCCTTTACCATGACAAGAAAATCGTAAGCCCCGGACATTAAGTACAGCGTCACTACCTGCGGATAGGCATTGATTTTCTCTGCCAGCTTTTGATAGCCCTCGCCGCCCTGCGGCGTAACACGCAGCTCTACCAAAGCGGTCACATCATCATTGACTTTGTTCCAGTCAATCAATGTATGGTAGCCACAGATCACATGCGCTTTTTCCAGACCGGCTATTTCCCTTTGGACTTCTTCTTCCGAAATCCCCAGCATAATTGCAATTTCATGTTCTGTCAGTTTACTATTGTTCTCCAACATGTGAAGAAGCTGCTCCCTGATTACTTGTTCCATGTTCTTACCTCCTTGCGCTGCATATAATCATAACAATTATAACAGTAGCATTGACTTTGTACGGTTTCAATAGTAGAATTGTATGCAAGACAATGTTTTTAAGGAGGTGCGCTATGCCTGTAAACTCGTTTGAAGATTATCCGCTTACATGGAAGCCGAGCAAGGCCCTGTTAAAATTCCCGATGTATATATCCCTTTCAGAGCTTTTGGAACAGGACATTTTAAGCGGGAGGCTTCCGCCCAAAACAAAGCTGCCGCCGCAGCGGGAATTAGCGGACTTTCTGGACGTGAATTTAAGTACCATCACCCGCGCCTTTAAGCTGTGCGAAACAAAAGGCTTAATCTATGCGGCGGTGGGAAGCGGGACGTATGTTTCCCCCAATGCGGCCCTGCCGAATCCAGACACGCAGGAGGAAGCGGAGTACATAGACCTTGGCCCCATCAAGCCCTACTATCAGTTCAATTCCATTGTGGCCGATACCGCACGGGCAATCCTGCAAGGCCCGAAGTCGGAAAAGCTATTTGAGTTCAGCTTTACCTTGGGGACAGCCCACCATAAACAGGTCGCGCAGAAATGGCTTGCCGAGTTCCAGATCAACGCCGCTATGGAGGATATTATTTTAACGTCCGGTACACAAAACGCGCTGGCGATTGCGCTTCTTTCCCTGTTTCGGGCCGGAGATAAGATTGCCACTGATACCTATACTTATTCCAATTTCATCACTCTTGCAAAGCAGCTTAATATCCAGTTGATACCGATAGAGGCCGACGGACAGGGTATGCTGCCGGACGCGCTGGAAAAGCAGAGGAAGCTGCATGAAATAAAGGGGATTTATTTAATGCCCTCCTGCACAAATCCCACGGGGATCACCATGCCGTCAGAGCGCCGGAAAGCAATCAGCCAGATTATCAGCAGTCAGGACATGGTTCTGATTGAAGATGATACCTACGGCTTTATCGCGGACGATAAAATCCCGCCGATGGCAACCATGATCCCCGCGCACACCATTTACCTGCACGGAATTTCAAAATCCCTGTCTGCCGGGCTGCGGATCGCTTATCTGGTGTTTCCGCACCGCTTCCAGAAAACCTTTTTGAATACGGCCAATAACATTAACCTGAAAATCCCGCTGCTCAACGCGGAGATTGCAAGTGAGCTGATTGCAGGCGGGGCCGCGCGGGAGATCATCGACAAGAAGTGTATGCTGTCAGAGGAACGGGGCCGCCTGTATACCAGATACTTTCCAGAACAGCCGCCAACGAATCCGTACAGCTTCTTTAGGTGGCTTCCGCTCCCCGCAGGCTGCAACGGCTACAACTTTGAAGTGCAGGCAAAAAATCACGGCGTAAAGGTATTGTGTTCAGACCGTTTTGCGGTGGGGAATACCGCCCAATTCGCCGCGATCCGGCTGGCTACCTGCTCCCCCCGGACAATGGCCGATCTGGAAAACGGTTTGCAGATTATTCAAACGCTTATAAAGGAAAATCAGACGGTGATCCAGCGGGAGGAATTTATCATTTGAGTTGACACGACAACAGGAATTATAAACTGTAATAAAAGTGCATATTACGTCATTCCCCGCGCATAGTATGAACTATACAATGTAAAGGGGTGAAATGATATGGCGAAAGGAACAGAATATCCCGGTTTTGAAACGCTTGGAGCGGACATCAAAGAAGCGCGGAAAGCATTGGGATTGTCCCGCAGGGCATTGGCTGAACAAGTCAGTATTGATCCCCGGTATCTTGCAAATATAGAAAACAGCGGCGATCTTCCCAGCGTCCCGGTACTTTATGAGCTGGCGAGGATATGCAACTCCCCATAGAACGCTACTTCCACCCGGAAGCAGAGCCAGAGGGCAGCGAACAGCGCCAGAGGGTCGGCCACAAATTAAAGCTGTGTCCCGAACCGTATTTGCCGATTATCGAGGGAGCCATTGACGGAGCTATCAAAATCAAAGAGTAGAGGACGTGAAAAGCGTTCTCTATTTTTTGTGCTTTTATCGCTTCCAGCCCGCATTTGGCGGGCATTTTTTTGTGGCGGAAACGCCTTATAGACGTAGAAACGGTAACGTAGCAAGCATAGGAAAAGAGTACCCTTTTCCGTATTTCTGCCCGCCCGGTCGGTCAGAAATTGCTTGTTGGGAAG
>ERZ808051.1686-NODE-1686-length-13521-cov-6.119682_pt1 | contig 13521 bp, 16 predicted proteins | sample MGYA00380199_ERZ808051 | MGnify/ENA primary metagenome ERZ808051 (study PRJEB31490, sample SAMN06133391) | mouse gut metagenome | isolation source: J11 | host: mice | place: China: Chengdu | collected 2015-05 ...
ACACTAGTGATACCATGCAACCAGTATTTCCTTCTTATGGTATAGACGCTTCTAGGGTTATAGCCAAAGTTCTCTGCTACGGTCGCTATAGGATGACCTTGACTCAGTTGATGCAGCATGAGCAGTCTGATTCTCGCTCTGGCATTGCCTTCTGTTTTAGATAATTGCAGAAAATCGTGGTCTGTGAGTTTATGATTTCTAAGGGTCTTTTTCGGCATATGATTCTATTATGTTGTTGAGTTGGTTGTATTGTACCTTATTTTTTGGAATTGATATTATTTTTATAGCCAGCATTTTTTGCGTTATCGTTTTCCTGGATAGCCTTTAACATGCTCTCCACGTCATCAACCATTGAGGTTTTGGCCACAACAATAGCCGCTTCCAACCTGCGTCGTTTCCAGTCATAAACGCCTTGAGTGGTTGGCATGCACCACTGCCTAAAGTCTCTTAGTTTCATGGCCCATGCCAGCTGCAAGCACTCAAGCGGTGATAGTAGTCGTTTTGTCTTGCTCATTGCTCAACCCTTAATTAAAGACCACGGAATCTATCAACAATACTGATGCGCTCTTCTTGTCTATCTGACTTGCCAGCCGCTTTATCTAGCTCGCTTATGCGTAAATCTGCGTCTGATGTACTGCCAATATGAAAGCTATCCCATTGGGCCTTAATTTCATCAAACGGCTTAGAAGGGCAAATTAGGCTGTCGTAAATATCTAATTCTCGCTGCTTCTTACGCTCTAACACTTTTTGACGGCGCATTTCTGCATTGATCAAAGCGTCCTGGGCTGCTAGTGCTTCACGCTGATAATGGCTTACCAGTGACTCTGAATGTAGGGCTGTTTGCATTGAGTCGTATTGAGCAATGATGATGCGCTCTAAGGCCTCTTTTAAAACAAGCTGATCTTGTGGTAACTCCACCAAGCCATCAAAACATGCCTCGCCTTCGGTATAGGCGCCATTCAAGATACTATCGAACATACCATCGCCTTTATTTGTGGCATAGTTTGGCGTTCTCACATAGTCAAAGCCATGAAAGCCGGTGACCTCATAAAACCCGTCTGGCTTACGTCTGCGGTTAATAGCACTGCTAAACCCGCCAGCTTTATTCGCGTATAAGCGTGCGGCAAATTGGCCGTCGTCTGTATCTAAAAACTCATGCTGGGTAACAACGTTTCCATCGTCATCTGCTTCAAGTCGAATTGTGCGTAAGGCTGGCTGGATTTTAATAATACGGCCCGTCTTTTCATCCACCCATTGGTCTGGTGGGTACATGCCAAAACGAGCACGTATCTCATGGCCATTAAAGCCAAACAAATCACCACTGCTAACAAGCTCTTGAACCTCTGGTGAATTAATCTTGTTAACCATTGAGCGAATATCTAAATCTGATCTATCCTGGCCATTGTATTTGCGACCACGGTCCGCCAGGTTGTATGTAATAACTTTAGTTTTCTTAGCCATGAAAAAACCCCTTAAACAAGGCATAAATATTAATAATATGCCTTAGTTTAAGGGGTTAAGCCGTTTTGCCTTTGGGGTGTTCCTTTGAAATGTAGCCCAACAAATATATATAAGCTACTGATTCAATATGTACTTAACTTCGTTATCTAGCTCAAGGCGTCTATCGTATGTATAGTTTGTGGTGCAGCTATTAAATTCCACAGCATACATACTGCCACCTTGAAAATGACGAGCACTAAACTTGCATGAGCTTTCTTTGAATTTAATCCAAGCCAACTGAGCTTGCTTTAGTTGATTTTTTTCTTTGTTTTCAAGTAGTTTCATTAATGACTTATAAGACATATTAAGCTTACTATCTTCGTAGTGAAGATTGCGAGATGTGCAGCTCACTAGATCAACAGTCGTATAATCACCACTATCACAAAAATCTACAGGCTGAGCGCTAGCAGCAACCATCATGCTAGCAGCTAAACTAACTCCAATACCTACTTTCACCCAACCCGCCAGTAATCGCATGTGCAAGCCCTCTATCTGAAACATTTTGACCTATATTATCATTATTAGACTGAACTATGATAGGCTTATCCAGACCACTACCTGCCAGCGGCAATCTAAACGAAGGCATATCAGGTACATTCAATACGCTTTTAAGCATAGAAGCCCCTAACTCAAGACCTAATGACTTGCTGGCCGGTTGGTAAGCTGGCGTGTTACCTGCAACAAAGTTATTGGCCAAGCCACCAACATTAACACCTAATACACTGTTAGTTGTTTTGGTTTTTTGTTGAGCCGACTGAACCGCTGTATTGTTATAGATGCCCTGTGCGATTTGTCCTCGCTCTTTCTTTTCAGCTTCTACTGCACCTGGTCGCTCATAGAACTCTGATACAATCGCACCAGCCTGGTCCGCTGTTGTGGCCTTTTTAAGCTTATTACCAGCTGACTTCTCTTTACCCTTCGTTAGCTCATACTGAATGAAAGCTAACTGCTCTTCGAACGACGCTTGCTGTACTGACTTACCCATAACGCTACGGAAGTCTGCAAGTCTGCTATCTCGCCATTGAGCTAAGCCATGCGCCCTATATACACCGTTTTTATCTTTATCCCCTTGAGCTCTAGGGTCAAACCTACTTTCTTTTTGAATGTTACCGACAATACCAGCGGCTTGCTGCTTAGTCCAACCTTGAGACACGAAGTATTGCATAGCCTCGTCACGCTTGGCTTGCTGATCCTTTGTTGTTAATCTGCTTGAGCTAACATCAACCGCACCGCCGCCGCTTAACTGGCCTCTAAGCTCTTTGTAAGGATCAACTACTGTTACCCCAAATTGACGGCCATTAAGGTTTTTGACGTACTCGCTAAGCTCTGTTTTTCTTACACCACTTTTACCATCCTTGCCTTTAGCTGATGTAGATTCAGAAACGTATTTAACGCCGTTTTCTTCAATGATCTGCACAATATGGCCGATGTTTTTATGCCGTCCTTTGGCATGCTCCCCACGTGACTCACCGATAACCATGCCAGCCTGCAACTTATTGATATCTAGTTGAGCCCAGCTGTTCGCCGTGGCTACCAGGTGCCCTTTCTTTTCCTCTGACTGAATAATACCGGCTGCACCATTGCCTGCATTAATACGAGCACGTTTAGCCGCCTCTGGCCCTAGCTGCTCTTCAATCTGTCTTACGGTATCTTTGTTTAATTGATCAACCCAGCCTGAACAATCAATAACACCGCCGCTAAAGTTTTTAGCACCCATTTTATAGGTAACGCCGTCTTTGGCTGATGTTAACCCTGAACCAAAATCAACCTTCCAGCCGCCCGAACCATCACCACCACCAAAAAAGCTACCAACCCCATCGCTCATTCTGGATAGCCACGACTTCATACCGCCGGCCGCCTCACTTAGCTTAGAAAGAACCGGTGCTAATCCGGACTCCCACTTATATTGCATTTTTTGAGGTAAATTATAAGCCTTAATGCTATCGGTCCATGACTTGATATGAGGCGAAGCTGTACGGCCTAAAACCTCGCCACCCTCACTACCTATCCAGCCACCCACGGCCGCCCCAATGGCGGTACCTACCACCGGAATTGGTATCAATGCCGTACCAAGTGCTCCACCAGCAACGGCACCGACACTACCGCCTGCCAGGCCACCTATATCTTCTGATTTCTCTTTGTGGTCAAGCTCTTTCCACTGGCCAATCAAGTTGCCCATGCCAACCGCCGTCGCTAACGGCCCTAACACTTTAGCACTACCAACTACTTTGGCTGCCTTCTTGACACCCTCACCGCCAATCTTGCCAGCGCCTAAAACAGCCGCACCAGCTCCACCAGCCAAGATAGACTTAATACCCTTGCCTTTACTTTTATTGCCTTTGCGGTCCTTATCCTTGCCTTTGCCTTTACCTTTGCCACCACCTAAAAGACCTAAGCCACGCCCCAACTTACCTAACAGTGAACCTTCACTGCCTGGCATTCTCTTTAGGATCTCGCCTAGCGTTTCCTCGTTCTGCTTATTGTGTCTTGCCTGCTCTTTTGGTAATGGCTCTTTACGCTTTAAGCTTTTGTATTTAGATAATGAGAACCTGCCGGCCTTTAAGGCCGCCTTTCCAGCTGCGCCGCCCATCTTGCCAGCTTTCATGGCCATATTAAAAATAGGCGATGCAATGTCTTTTACCTCGTTCGCCGAGGCAATCAACGGATCAATGTTTTGAGCACTGCCATAACTGCCATAACCTGTACGGCCACTCTTGGCTATTTTAGATAGTGAGTCAAACAGCGTTTTTTCTTTGGCTGTAAAACGGCCTAGCTCGTCACGATCGCTGTCTTTTTGCTTCTTCTCACGCCCATTTTTGCCAGTAGGATTGTTTGTCTTGCGAGATGCACCAGTTGCACCAGGTACGCTGCCAGCGGCGTTATTTGCCGCTTCTGGGCTCTGGGCTCCACCTCTACCAGCACTTGACCTATTGGCACCGCTTGAGCCGCTATCGCTTTGATTGTTAGCTCTATTGGCCAGCGTTGAACCTGATTTGATTTTAGCGCTTGAGGTGACATTACTAAGCGTGTCGCTACTCTTCCTGCCAGCGGCCCTTGCCTCTTTTTGGGCTGGCTGGCTTGTGCTACTTAATTTCTGCCTGTGTTGCTGCTTTGACTGCGCCTGGCTTTGCATGCTTGGCTGGCTGGCATTGTTACGCCCTGGGCTTGTGGGATCGTAAGTAGGCACCACGCCCTTAATACGCATAGACTTTTTATTTGCTATACGCTCATTAGACTTGGCTATACGGTTTAGCACCGTCTGATTAATCTGATTTTGTGATTTGAGTATCTGTATGATCTCTTGGGTATCTTCACCGATTGACTTAATACCGCTTTCTAGCCGTCTTGTGCCAACGATAAAACCCTGATCATCATAGTTAAGATAAGTTGCCATGATAAAGCCTTAATACTGTACGTGTGGCTTGAATTATGGTATTGCTGGCGGGTTGTAACTTTGAGTGTTCCTAGAGGCATGAAAAAGCCCCAATCGTAAAATTGGAGCTTTTGAAATATTTCAGAAAAGAGCGGCTAAATATTGGACGTTTCTAGGGGGTGGGGGAAATCCTCACAAATACCCAAAAAACACTCAAGCTACTCTATTATCCATTTTTATTTAAGTCGGCCAGAATGTCATTTATAGCGCGCAGTACACTGTCCATGAACTCCGAGCTATTAATTACCTTGTTGTAATGCCATATATGACGTGGGCAACTCTTTAGATACCACAGAAAGGCGTTTAGCTGATAGTTTTCTCTTAAGGGTATCCCAATCAGTTTGATTTAAACGTGCCAAACGGTCTATCTGCTCGACTAAGATCACATCGCCCTCAGAAGCATCATCAATGAGCTGTATTAGTTGTGGACGTTCTAGCGTCACTCCTGATTCGTTTTCAGTATAGAATGCTGCGATTTTATGGCCATGCTCTCTAGTAAAAGCAATAAGCTCATCTTTAGCACGATTGGCGTCTTGATCTTTAGTTGAGGCACGAAGGTAGGCCCTAATAAACATAAATACCCAAAATAGTCTGTTATAAGCGGTTTTCTTATAACGGTCTGTTCTAGGTAGCCTATTAATAGGTCTAAGGGGTTTTTTAGTTGGTTCCCTTGGGGTATACCTTTAAAATAAAAAACGCCTAAACCTATCACGCTTTATTTGTATTGAATCTGCGCCGATATTCGCTAGGGGTCAAACCAACAATGCGCTTAAATATCTTACGAAACGCACTGACATCACTATAACCCACCTTCCACGCAATTTGCTCAACAGGCGTTAAAGAGAACTGTAGAAAATCTTTTGCCTCTCCGATGCGTAATCGCTGACAGTATTCCGTTGATGTCATGCCCGTCGCCTTATGGAAACGGCGCAGAAAAGTACGCTCCTCTAACTGTGCACAATTAGCTAGGGTGGATAAATCAATATCCTGTGCCTCTGTTTTTTGTAGCCAATGCTGCACCTTTAGTATGGCCGCGTCACCATGGGTGAGGTTGGGTGAGAACGCACTGTAATAGCATTGTTCACGCCTTGAGGGGTCAATTAACAATGCACGAGCGGTCTCATTCATCACTTGTGAGCCAAGAAAGCGATCTACCATTCTAAGTCCTAAATCTGTCCAAGCCATCGCGCCACCAGCGGTCACAATATCGCCGTCTTCGATAATAATGCGATCCACATCAAGATCCACATCAGAAAAGCGCTGCTTAAAATCCTCTGCATAACCCCAATGCGTAGTCGCCTTGCGCTTAGATAGTAGTCCTGTTTCGCCCAACAAAAAAGCACCGGCGCAAACAGATGACATTATCACACCTCCTGAATGATGCTCTTTTAGCCATTCAAGCCAAGGTGCTGCTGCTTGCTTTGCAGTAGGCGCCTCTAACGTGGGTGGAATGATGACGGCTTTTAATTTTCCTACACTATCGGGATTGCTCGAAAAAGTGCAGGTAGGCTGCTGCTCAGAACCCGTAATCTCCCAGTGACTGACCTGTAAAGGCAGTTCGGTTGTATCTTGACGTTCGGCAGCGATTTTACTGGCCACCATCAGTAAATCAGTCAGCCCAAGGATGGCCGCCATTTGTGCTTTCTCATAGACAATTAAGCCGATTTCAATAGCATATTTTTGATTCATATGTCGTTATTAACCTCTTATATGTCGATGTAGCCACTCGTTAGTGTAGCATAGAGCTTGTAAAATATACGCCTATACAGTCACTTTGATAAAAAAAGGAATCATCATGAGCACAAAAGCACTGATCGTTGTAGATATTCAAAATGAGTATTTTCCGCAAGGTAAATTATCACTCGTAGGTATCAATGAAGCCGCTGATAATGCAGCTTTGGTTATTGCGTCTGCTAGAGAAAAAGGCCATACCGTCATTCATATCCGCCATGAAATGCCCTCTATTGATGCGCCGATATTTACGCCTAATACCGATGGTGTAGAAATCCATGAGAAGGTAAAACCGATAGAGGGTGAAGTCGTCGTTGTGAAGCATTATGCCAATTCATTCCGTGAGACGACTCTGAAAGAGCTGTTAGATAAAGAAGGCATTAAAGAGGTGACCGTAATTGGCGCCATGAGCCACATGTGTATTGATGCAACCGTTCGCGCGGCAGTGGACTTTGGTTATACCACGACCACGATTCATGATGCTTGTGCCACGCTTGATCTTGAATTTAATGGAACGACCGTACCCGCAGCGCAGGTTCATGCCACTATTATGGCAGCCATTGAGTTTATGTATGGCGAAGTGATTGATACCCAAACCTGGATTGCACGTTAATACTGAGTGTTTAACCAAACCCTCATTAAGTCGTAAAACAGACTCATCAACAAGAATCTCATTAACAAGGTATCAAATTATGAATATAGCGAAATCGCTCACCAGTACTACACTATTAAGTGGTGTCATGTTGTTAACCGCATGTACCACCTTTGCCAGTCCAGCGTCCAATTCTAACGCGGTAAAACAGACGGCGACCAATACCGTTCAATTTCAGCAAATCCGTAATGCCACGATTAAGCTTGATTATGACGGTACCACGTTTTTAGTGGATCCTATGCTCGCGGCTAAAAACGCTTATCCAGGGTTTGAAGGCACAGTAAATAGCCAAATACGCTATCCAATGGTCGATTTGCCTATATCCGTTGAAGAGGTGCTTAAGGCGGATGCTATTATTTTGACCCATTTACATGCTGATCATTGGGATGATGCTGCACGTAACTTAGTGCCTCGTGACATGCCAATTTTTACCCAAGATGAAGCCGATGCAGCAATCGTACGTAAAGATGGCTTTACCGATGTCAGAGTATTGACAGAGCAAGGTGTGGTGTTTAAAGGCACTAAAATCAATAAAACCATCGGACAGCATGGCACTGATGCGATGTATAAAGTTCCAGCGCTTGCTCAGTTACTTGGCAAAACGATGGGAATTGTGTTCCAAAAGCCAAACTATAAGACGGTCTATGTAGTAGGAGATACCATTTGGGATAAGGAAGTAGAAGATGCACTTACTCGCTACAAGCCTGATGCGGTTATCTTGAATACAGGCTATGCACAGCTGACTACCTTTGTCGATGATTCTATCATCATGGGTAAAGACGATGTATATCGTGCGTATAAATTCTCTCCTAATGCTCAGATCGTGAGCGTACATATGGATACGGTTAATCATGCCACACTCACGAAGGCAGAGCTGCGCCGTTTTATCGAAGAAAAACACTTAGACAAACAGCGTGCGCTTGTTCCTAATGATGGTCAAACCTATAAATTCTAGTTCTTTAGAAGTCAATTTTTAGAAGCTTCCCTGTGTGGCAATGCTCAAAGTGTGTTGCCACATATAATAAACACTGCATAACTGAGACAGTTTATGAATATGCCAAATAATTCTGGCAACGCACCTTTCGTTCTCTCGGTACTCGACAATGCCTTCACCGGCGTTGGCCACATAGTAGAGAACACCTTTCAAGAGATGATTGCGCTTGCGAAACTGGCGGATAAAAGGGGCTTACAGCGGTTTTGGATGTCTGAACATCATGCCATGCCTGGCGCCGCGGTTCCTTCGCCGCAGATAATGATCCAAAAGCTCACTGGATGTACACAACGAAGTACACTGCGATTACCTAAATAACTCAATATATCGATATCATTAGCCCACAGCCAAAGATTCAAGTCCTCACTAGTGAACCGAACCAAGTAAAGCATCTGATTGGTTCCCTTAGGGTATACCCATATAATATCCATTATATTCTTAGCATTTTTCTTTGGTTTAAAAGCTATTAACGATCAAAAATTTCATCTAAACATCAAGAATGATGCAGGTTGTGGTGGCATGGGCATATAATTTGCCATCAGGCCCTACAATTTTGCCTTCAGCAGTCGCTGTTCTCCGACCAGCATGAATGACTTTGCCTTCAGCCCGTACTAAAGGTGTTGCCACTGTCAAAGCTCGCACCATATTTACTTTTATCTCTAAAGTTGTGTAGGTTTTTCCTGCTGGCAAAAGGGTATGGACAGCGCAGCCAACAGCGGAATCTAAAAGCGTGCAGAACCAGCCGCCGTGGACTGTACCCAATGGGTTGTAATGATGAAGCTTTGGACGCCCTTGAAAAACGGCAATACCTTTTTCCATATGGATAGGAGTGTAGTCAAGTGTCAGACCAATAGGAGGATGAGGCAGCTCTCCTGCAAACATAGCATTAAAAATATCCATACCACTGCGAGTGGTTAAGTCTGATAATGGAATAACATCAGCGTTACCTAGCTTTTCTCTAATACGTGCTTCTTCTGCTTCCCATGTTGCTATTGTTTCTTCAACATTCATTTTCAATTCCTTAAAACGATAAATAAGAGGTTAGGCTATTTTTATAAAGGCTAAAGTTTCACCAATTAGTACTCTTAATGCCCACTTTTATTTTTAAAGTACATCGTTACATAGGCGATTAACCAAAAGGCACAAATTGCTTGAAACCAGATAAGACTGTGCATAGTAACAGTCATGATATTATCAGTCTCTATGTTGTAGTGCAGTAACGACAACAACCCCATTAAGGCGTACAAATAAAGCCACCAACGTCCTTTGGTCATCTGGCTTTTGACAGCCACAATCAGGCCATAGATACCAATTGGTGTCATGACGAACCAGAAGGCATCTACAAGCTGAGGAGATAACCAATCAGGCTCAGGATAGTGATCGAAATAAATCACATTATGAACATAGTGTAAAATGCTCGAAAACACATTAAGTAATACAATGAAAATCAGGGTTTTATAATGTTTGTAACGGTTTATCATGATGTACCTTGTTGATCGTCTCTAAAATATCTTGCCAAATATGAGTGTTTTTACTTCTAAAGTAGCCAAAATGTCCAACTGATTGGTCTGAGCCCCTGCCCCTGCCAATGCTATAGCGTTTAAAAGTGATGGGTTGATCGCTAGTCACATTTTTCCAAAAATTATGCAGGTTGCGTTCAGTACAGATTTCATCATCATCGGCAGTGAAGACGAAAGTTGGCACATTAAAATTTTTGTAAGTACCAAGGGGAATGGTTTTCCCATAGAATTTATCTGAGAAAAAAAGCTCTTTTTCTCGGCACCAAGCACCCCATTCCTCTGTAAAACCAGCTGGCAAATCTTCCATGAGTTTGAAGTTTTTAGCCGGCACATAATTAAAGACTTTATTACTAAGCGGTGCTAAAAAACGGAAAAAGAAGTTAGCCTTAAGACGATAGCGAAGCGGCATATAGCTAAAGTATCCTGCTGAGACAGCCACTGCGATTAAAGCATCCAATTGATCAGCATTATGAGCAAGGCCAACTTGTTGACCTCCAGCGCTATGCCCTACGCAATACAAGGGTAAGTCATTGAACAGGCGCTTGGCTGTATCGATAACAGCTGGAATGTCGTACCGTCCGATATCAGAATACTGATAATGACAATCCTTTAGATGACTCACTTTAGAATCGCAAAACCCTCTGTAATTCCATAGAATAACATGGAAACCATGCTCTCTTAAATATTTAGCAAAAGGTAAATAATAAGAAGTATTGGTAGCGGTTCCTGGGTTTATTAGAACAACGGCTTTAGGGTTATTAGCTTTATAGAGGGTTGCACGCAGCTCGACGTTGTCGTCCGTCAGAATATTTATATCCATAAAAGAACCTACTTGTTGTTAATTAACGCCTACTATAAACTATGGACATTACTCCATAGTCAAGCGTTAATTGAGGGTGCTCGATAATGAATACAAAAGAATTAACTGAAATAGTCGGATTAAGCAGAGATACAATTCGTTTTTATGAGAGAGAAGGGTTGATATTGCCACCATCTAGAACAGCTAATGGCTATAGAAACTATACTAATAAGACAGTCGACCAGCTTAATATGATCTCCATGGCGAAAGAGTTAGGTTTTACCTTAAAAGAGATTAAAGAGTTAACAGAGCTACTGTATACAAACAACCTGACCCAATCACAAATGGGTGAAAAGCTTCTAGAAAAAAACAAGCAAATTGAAGTTAAGATTCTAGAGTTATCTAAAATGAAAGCGTTGATAGATGATGCATTAAAAGGCATGTGTGAATATAAGGATAAGTTGGCGCTTTGAGACCTTCCTAAATTTTGTGTAAGTATTTAATCTAAACGTCAGTTACACAGAATCTGGGATGGTCTCGTTTGGTTGCCTTTTAGCTACTAGTCCATGTTATGTGAAATAATGATTGAGATTATGGCACCGCTGGTCCCTCCAGTTGTTTCAGGCCTATAGTTCTCAGTCTTCCTTGGTCATCAACTTCCTTAATAACCAACAACCACTCCTCATTAATCGCCACCGTATCGCCTGCTACGGGTACCATCTTTAAGCTATCTTTAATGTATTCGGAAACCGTTTGTTCCCACATATTTTTTGAGCCTCCTTTATTTTCTGTAATTAGCCCATCTTCTAGAGGTTCGGATTTCATCCTATCGGTAAAGAATGGCACATCTTTAAGCTTCACACTCGGCGATAGCATCCAATCGCCATAAAAATCATCGATGGCTCTACGGTCTAACGTCGTGTCATTAAAAATATCCGCAATCTGACCCGCATAATCGCCACTCATAGCATACCAAACGTTATCGCCAACTTTGAGATTAGTCTCTTCATTAACTGTCAAGATTTGCTGACCACGAACCAAGGCAAAAACTTGGATTTCCTCAGGGCTGATGCGCGTAGAGATATTCCTCGGATGACGACCAATTGCAAACGCGCCTGACTTTACTTCAAATTCATATAGCATAATACTTGCTCTATCTGATACCCACACTTCATGCTCTTCTTTTGGGTCTTTATTGTTTGGGATACGCACCTTAAATAGATTGGCCATGAACGGTATGGTTGTTCCTTGTAATACAAGCGATAAGACCACCACGCCAAAAGCAATATCAAATAGCATAAAAGCATTATCTACCCCTGCAATCACTGGTAACATGGCAAGAGTAATGGGTACCGCACCGCGTAATCCAACCCAAGAAATAAAGCCGATCTCTCTATTTTTAAACTTAAACGGCAAAACACTGGTATAGACCGCAAGAGGGCGAGCCACTAAAATCATAAAAGCGGCAATTGTCACTGAATAAGGCCAAACATCAAGAACGTTTGATGGCGTCACCAATAAGCCCAATACCACAAATAATACCGCTTGCGATAACCATGCAAAGCCATCCATTACCCGCATGACATGCTCAGTTGAACGTACCTTATGGTTACCAATTAAAATACCCGCGACAAAGACCGCTAAAAAGCCACTTCCGCCTAGTAAGTTGGTGGCAGCAAACACCGCTAAGCCAGCCGACAGTATCAAAATAGCATACATGCCTTCTGCCAAATGTATCTTGGGTAATAACCGAGATAGGAAATAACCAAAGAACAAGCCCATTCCTAGACCAAAGCTAAGCTGCTGCAAGAGTAGCCCTAAAAAGCCTAGCGCTGTTTGACCGGCTGGATCTACATTTAATGCAATCAATCCAGTGACTAACAAAATCGCTAATGGGTCGTTGGCGCCCGACTCTAATTCAAGCGTGGCTTGGACACGATCATTTAGCTTGACACCACCATTACGCAATAGTGAAAATACCGCTGCCGCATCGGTCGAACCCACGATTGCTGCCAGTAATAAACCAAAGCGCCAATCGACATCAAGCAGCCATGTGACGAATACTCCCAGTATCATGACGGTCGCAAGTACGCCCCAAGTGGCAAGAGTGATTGCTGGTTTTAGTCCAACACGAAACGACTTGAACGAGGTGCGTAGCCCACCATCTAACAAAATACAAGCCAATGCCGCCTGCCCGACAAAATTGGCGATCTCATACTGAGAAAACTCAATACCCAGGATACCCTCTTCACCGGCAAGTATCCCGACAACTAAAAACAAAAGCAAAAGTGGGACGCCCAATCGCGCCGATAACGTACTTGCCATAATACTGGCAAAAATTAATACTGCTCCTACGAGATACAGTATATTTAAGGTATCCATATTTTATTAAGCCCTATTTTATAATACTAAGCTGATTTAACCAGAACGGAAGCATCATCTACTCATTGCTTTCTCCCGTTAATTATTGTTTTAACCTATTTCTTAAGAATAACTTAGATATCTATGCTTGTCTTTTGGTAAATATATTATTCTATTATTACTAAGCGAGTCATGTTATGAAAAAACAAACGCTGAAAGGATTGTCTATTATTTCATTTGCAGCACTGTATATTTGGATTCAAACCGACAGCAAACCCTCTGATGAAAAAATCAATACTGAGCTCGTACAAGCTCAAAAAACATCAAAGGCTGCATTGCTAACGAAGTGCCAAGAAGGAGTACATCCTATGCTTAAAGACTTTAAGCCCATAGACATTAAACGCAAGAATACAGACTACAGACGGTTAAGTAATGGTAACTTTGTATAATACTCCCAGAAAACTAGACCAAAAAATTGTAGCAAATAAGATAGAATAACCTTTAGAAAAAGAGGTCTATCTAATGACAAAAGTA
>ERZ808051.1687-NODE-1687-length-13521-cov-5.606218_pt1 | contig 13521 bp, 14 predicted proteins | sample MGYA00380199_ERZ808051 | MGnify/ENA primary metagenome ERZ808051 (study PRJEB31490, sample SAMN06133391) | mouse gut metagenome | isolation source: J11 | host: mice | place: China: Chengdu | collected 2015-05 ...
AGAACCTTTACCTTTACACCAAGATGCGGAACGTGGGCGGCATCGCCCAGACCGAAGCCCAGAAGTCAAGCGATTTGTTTATGAAGTGCCGCTATCTGGATGAAATCACGGGCAACCGTGGCGTGATTTTTGCAACGGGGACGCCCATCAGTAACTCGATGGTCGAGATGTATTCCGTGCAGCGGTACTTGCAGTATGACACCCTCGCAAGGAACGGATTGCAGCATTTTGACAGTTGGGCTTCCACGTTCGGAGAAACGGTCACGGCTCTGGAACTCGCCCCAGAGGGGACGAATTACCGAGCAAAGACAAGGTTTGCAAAGTTCTACAACCTGCCAGAATTGATGCAGATGTTCCGTGAGGTTGCGGACATCCAGACCGCCGATATGCTAAAGCTGCCCGTGCCAAAGGTCAATTACCACAATATCAAGACCAAGCCGAGCCAAATCCAGATGGAAATGGTGGCGGGGCTTGCCAAGCGGGCGGAGAAAGTAAGGGCTAGGCTTGTAAAGCCACAATCCGACAATATGCTCAAAATCACGAATGACGGGCGGAAACTGGCACTCGACCAGAGATTGATTGACCCGATGCTGCCAGACGACCCGAACAGCAAAGTCAACGCCTGCGTGGACAATATTTACCGCATCTGGGAGGGACACGCCGACACAAAGGCGGCACAATTATTGTTCTGCGACCTCAGCACACCGAAAAATGACGGCATGTTCAACGTCTACGACGACATGAGGGAGAAGCTGATACGGCGTGGAATCCCTGCGGAGCAGGTGCGTTTCATCCATGAAGCGAATACCGACGCACAGAAAAAGGAGCTGTTCGCAAAGGTAAGGAGCGGCGAGGTGCGTATATTGTTCGGCTCTACCCAGAAGATGGGCGCAGGTACAAACGTGCAGGACAGACTGATTGCCATCCATAACCTCGACTGCCCGTGGAAACCGTCGTGCTTAGAACAGCGGCAGGGGAGGATTGAAAGGCAGGGCAATATGTTCCCAGAGGTGGAAGTCTACCGCTATGTGACGGAACAGACATTTGATGCCTACCTCTATCAGCTCGTGGAGGGAAAGCAGAAATTTATTTCCCAGATAATGACGAGCAAAAGCCCCGTGCGTTCTGCCGAGGACGTGGACGAGGTTGCCCTCTCTTTTGCGGAGGTGAAAATGCTGGCTACGGGCGACGAGCGTTTCAAGGAAAAAATGGATTTGGATATGCAGGTGGCGAAGCTGAAAGTCTTGAAGCAGAGCTACCTTTCCGAGCATTACGACCTTGAGGACAGGATACTGAAACACTTTCCGAGGGAGATAAAGGAGCTTGAGGAACGCATTGTCGGCTATGAAAGCGATGCCGCCCTTGCCGAACAGCACAAGCCGCAGGGCGAGGATAAGTTCTGCCCCATGACCTTAAAGGGCATGACCTACACCGAGAAAGCGGATGCAGGCGAGATGCTCCTTGCCGTCTGCAAGGAAAACCCGCTGTCAAATCCCGTGGAAATCGGCAGCTACCGAGGTTTCAAGATGGAGGTTTATTACGACAGCTTTAATGCCCATTACTGTCTTAACCTCTGCGGAAAGGCAAAGCACAAGGTTGATTTAGGCACTGATGCTCTGGGAAATCTGACCCGTATTGAAAACGAGATTGGAAAAATCCCTGCCAGACTGGAAGCCGCCAAGACCCGAAAGGCAGAAACTCTGGAGCAGCTTGCCAACGCAAAGACCGAGGTGTTAAAGCCCTTTGCCTTTGAAGATGAGCTAAAAGAAAAGACCGACAGGCTGAACGCCCTCAATATTGAGCTGAATTTAGACGAGAAAGACACTCCTGTTATGGATACCGAGCCAGAGCAGACAGAGGAACAGCCCGAAAAGAGAACACAGGACAGGGAGCGTTAAATCCCATTTGCACATTTGTATTGCTGAAATCTGGGCAGTATAATAGGTGACGATAAGAAAAATCGGAGGTGAGGAAAATGTCTGATGCGTTCAGATTTGAAACTTTTGTAGATGTTCACGGCAATATCTTCAACGAATATCTAAGCTCTGTCGTTGCCAGACTGTCAAAAGAGGACGAGGAATACAAAGCCCTGCAAGCTAAGATTGAGGGTATCTATGAGAAGTATCCCAAGGTTTTAGCCGTATTTGACAGCGAAACGGAAAGCGAGCTGACCGAAAAAGAATGTGCGGCTCTCATTGAAGTGATGGAGTTAAAGAATCAGCTCACGGATATGGAGATGCAGGCGGTGTACTTCCGTGGCTGCTATGACAGCGTAGGGTATCTGAAAAAAGCAGGGATTTTATGACGGACTAACCGAAGAAAAAGGCGGCGTTGGCGTGAAGCTGATGCCGTCTTTTTGTTATCAAAAAAAAATTGACAAGACACCATGTAGTTAATATAATATAAAATATAGATTCAATTTAGAATATGATTTGATTTTTTTATGTTAATGTCATTGAGGTGATGGAAGATTGATTGATAATATAAATATTTCTGAAAACATATGGGAGTCGTTTGAGCCTTCTGAGTATTCTTTATGGATGATGAATTTCAAAGAAATATATGCGATGATTTGTGAGGTGCTGCCGCCCAGAAATACTCCTTTTTTAGGATTATCGTTAGAAAATGCTGTAGGATGCGAAATTATCTGTTCGGCGATTTGTCATCAAATTAATTGGGATTTTTTAAGAGAGACTGTTTATGATTCGGTTAAGAAAGATACTACATGGATTACTCCCAAAGAACTTTCAAAAATATCTGTTGAGAAAGTAAAGCAATTATTGGGGAAATATGATAAACCAGAACGCATACGAGAAAAGGAGCGTTGTTCCCTTTTACGTTCTATTGGTAATAGCTTAATGGAAATGAATTATACATATCTTGATATTTTTTTTTCAGATAATTTTAGTATTAGAAGTGAAAAAGAAATTATCGCAATAATTAATTCTATAAAAGCATTTTCTGGTGACCCAGAAGGGAAGAAATTACAATTACTTTTACAAAATTTATCAGAATACGATGAACTATCGTTGTTGTCAGACTATTGTAAACCAGCAATTGATTACCATATTATTAGAGAGTTTTTGAGAAGAGGATTGGTGATTCCTATTAATCAACAAGCTTATGACTTTATTTTTAATCCCGAAATTGAGAGAAAAGAGAGAACTGTAGCGGGATTGCGAAAAGTATGTTCAGAATTTTTTTATACATTACAGTGGATTACATCCTGCAATATAACTACACTTAATACAATTGAATGGTGGATTGGGCGTTCGGTTTGCTTAAGAGAAATGCCTGACTGTGAACTAAAAGGCAGTGCTTCGCAATGGCTTAAGCCCTGTTTTAATAAATGTCCATTTTATGAGAGTTGCTATGCCATTCAAGCTAATAAGGATTTTTTAAAAGTTGTTGAGCCGAATTATCAAGGAAGTAGCTATTAAAAATATCGAATGGAGGGGAAGAATATGGCAACTTCTAATATTAAATTAGTAGGATATGATACTTTAGGAGTTGGGGGAAGTGACGGAATACGGTATGCGTGGAAACATGAATCCTCTTCTCATTATGTTGAAAGTGCTGCTTTTGTACAACGAACAAAGGCAGTAAAAGATAGAGTTTGTGGTTATACAACTTCGGTTAGCAGTGGTTGTATACTAAAAGCCATGGGTTTAGCGTGTAAATTTTGTAGGACGGGAACATTATTGCCATTTGGAGAACGTTTGACGGCATTTGAAATTGCAAAACAGAATGTATTTATGGTTCTTTCGGATATGAATTGTTCTGACCATGCTGATTTAAGAAATAAACATCGAGAGTTTGCATATATGGGACAAGGAGAACCAGGGTTTTCATATCATCAAGTTCGACATGCTATTCAATTAACAAATATAGCTATGGAGGAATTAGGTCAAACAGTGTTTAGGCATATTATTGCAACAAGTGGAATTCCAGAAATGATTAAGGAATATGTAAATGATTTAAAAGATGATTTTTTCTCTTCTCGAACAACATTGCATTTTTCGCTGCATGGAACAACAAGGCGTAGTGAGATTATGCCTATCAATTCACGTTTTTCGTATGAAGAATCATTAAATGCAATGTCAGAAATATCTGTAATATCGGACGAAAAGCCTTGTATAGGTATTTTACTTTTAAATAATTTTACTCCGTTGGAGTCGAATAAGTCCTATACAACAGATTTTAATACAGTGAAAGATATGTTGAAACAATTGAATCCTAATCAAGTAAGACTAAGCTTTTGTGAATTTAATGGTTCATCAGATGTAGGCACATATGACATTTATGAGGAAAAACTTAGTAAGCAAATATTAGAGTATGCGAAAAGTATAGGATTTGAGGCAAAGCTGTTTTCTTCTTTCGGTAAGGAGGAGGTTACTGCTTGTGGTATGCTCGGAGGTAGAGAGCCGAAAGAGAGAGCATCGGAAAAATGGTTAGAATTAGAACAAGAAGCAGAAAATATTATTTTATCTGCATCTAACAAGTTGAAAATGTAAAGGGGGAATTAGAAATGGGAACCAGTAAATTTGCAAAGGGACAAGTGTATGATAATGTTTTTTTAGTGTTTATTGATGCATCGGGACATTCCAATGTAGTTAAAAACAATCCCAAGGATGTTTCAACTCAGGCGTTTGATTTACTTTTTGAAAAAATAAATGGACGTTTACAGAGAGTAGTCAATAAGAAAAAGTGTGAAATAGGTGTGGTGTGGTCATGGTTAGGCGATGGTGGATTGATTGCAATATATGATTCCAGCGAGAATACTTCATTAAATACTGCTTTAGGATTTGTGCAAGATATTATAAAATTGGATTTGCCTACCACACAATCAGAATTCGAGAATGAAAAAATCAATGGGGAACTTCATATTCGTATTGCAGTTCACAAAGGAACAATTAAGTATACGGATGATGGACAACAAGGATTTATTCATTCATCCGATATTAATTGGGGTGCACATTTGGAAAAAGTAACACCTAAAGATTCTGTCTCAATATCAAAGGATATATACAGTATTTTACCAAATAACGAAAAAGAGACTTTTATTGCAGTGGGAAAATTTGAAGAAAATGAAATATATATATGGTCTCCAAATGTTGATAGAAAACTTGTTAAATTAAATTGGAGAGCAATGCAAGGGTTTGAAAATGCACAAAAAGTTCAGTGTTATCTTGAAAGAATAAGTCAAAAAGATAAAGCAGAGCTAATAGACTCTGCCCAGAATACAGTTATAGATTTTGGGACAACTTTAAATACTTGTTCAAATTATTTATTTTCTACTGAACGTCCAGTGCCATACCGTGATGCAGTATGCAGGTTGTTGGAAAGAGGTGGCAGGTTTATATGCTATATGTTGAAACCTGACTCAAATGGCTCGCGACAGTTAGTAGAATTACGGAAGGAAGATACAAATGAAAAATTGAGAACCAGCATAGAGAGATTTAAGGAATTCAAGGATAGAAATGCTGAACATGCGAATGAATTTAAAGTGTTTCAGTTTGAGGAAAATCCTAATTTGGCGGCTATGATTATTGACCCAGATTCAGAAGATTCGATTTGTTTATATTCGCCTTATTTAAACGGTATTTCTAATAGAGGAGATGGCCTTGAACGTGCAGATATGCCACATTATTTAGTGAGCAAAAAAGAGCATATGATGTATGAGTATATTTGGAAGTATGTTTCTGCATATATGGAAATAGCTATGCAAGTTTTATAATTATTATAGTAAACGAAATATTTCTTTGCGCTTTGTGTCCAAATCCATATTAAATCTATAGTAACTATAAAAAGTTAAAAACGCAGATGTTAAATGCGTTTACTATACATAGCCGAGAGGTTTTCTTAACGGAAAGCACCTCGGCTAAATCTATTTCTGGAGGTGATTTTATTTGAATGGCAAGTAACGGCTATGTGCAGTTTGACCCCGCCGTGATTGAGCAGGCACGGCAAATCGACCTGCTCTCCTACCTGCAACGGTACGAGCCGAGCAACCTAAAGCGTGTGGCAGGCAATGTCTACTGCACAAGGGAACACGACAGCTTGAAGATTTCCAACGGCAAATGGTACTGGTGGTCAAGGGGCATCGGCGGCTATTCCGCTCTTGATTATCTGATGAAAGTGCGGGAGCTTGGCTTCGTGGAAGCCGTGCAGACCCTTACGGGGGACATGGGCGACTGGAAGCCGCCGCCCCCTGCCGTGAAAAAGGACGAGCCGAAAGTGCTGCTTTTGCCAGAGAAAAATGCAGACTGCGATAAGGTGACAGAGTATCTTTTCGGGCGTGGCATTGATTATCAGCTCATACAGGACTGCATCGCAGAGGGCATTATCTTTGAGAGCAGGCAGTACCATAACGCCGTCTTTGTGGGTAAGGACGAAAGCGGAAAGCCAAAGTATGCGGCTCTCAGGAGTACGCTTGGCAGCTCTTTTAGACAGGACGCATCGGGCAGCGACAAACGGTATTCGTTCCGACTTCTGGCAAGAGAGCCGACAGACAAGGTGCATTTATTTGAAGCCGCCATTGATTTACTGTCCTATGCCACCTACCTCAAATGCGAGGGAAAGGACTATAGGGCGGCAAACCTGCTCTCTTTATCGGGCGTGTATCAGCCCAAAAAGAAACTTTCGGAGAGCAAAATCCCCATTGCCCTGTCCTCTTACCTGCAAAAAAATCCGCAAATCAAGACCGTTATCCTGCACTTGGATAACGACAGGACAGGCAGGCTTTGTACCGCCGCCCTCAAAGAACTGTTGCAGAAAGACTATAAAATCGTTGACGCCCCGCCGCCAGTCGGCAAGGATGTCAACGATTTTTTAATGTCCTATCTGGGGATTGCAAGGCAGAAGCCGAGCCGTGAAAGGAGGGATGCCCGTTGATTGTGTGAGAGATTTATCCCCTTGCAGCACAGAAACCACCACGAAATTTAAGACCGAAAGTGAGGAAAGAATGATTGAAAAAGTATGAAGTGACCCTTACCGCCCACTACGAAAAGACCATTTCCGTCTATGCGGAAGGCCCCGAAGAAGCAAGGGAGAAGCTCAAGACCGTGCTTTTTGATACCGACCTTGTGAGCTTTTCCGATGCGGATTTTGTCTGCGGCGAAGCCGACATTACCGCCTCTTTGAAGAACGGAAGCGAAGAAACGGACATCGAGGACGAGTGTCTGGAGCATGAGGAATGTTCGGGCTGTCCCTATTACTGCCCCGTGTGCGGAGAATGTATGTATGAGGACGGGGACTAAGTAATGTCTTACCAAGCACTGAATTTGGCTAACCAAATTCGCTTGTTAGGGGATGCCCCCTAATACCCCATAAAAAGGATGCCGCCAAGGAAGCGGTCAGAAGAAAGGAGCTATAAGAATGAGCGAATTACTGTTCTTTATCATCGGCGTGACCCTCGGCGGTCTGAGCGGCGTCATGCTGATGTGCTGTTTGCAGATTAACAGGCTCTCCGACAGGGAGGTGAAGAAAAGTGAGAAACCGAAAGGTACAGATACTTTTCCGTTTGACTGATGACGAAGCCGAGCAGCTCCATGAGCTTGTGCGGAAGTCTGGACGCTCCAGAGAAGCGTTCCTCAGAGAGATGGTGAAAGGCTATCGGCTCTGCGAGAAGCCCGACCCCGAATTTTACAAAATCATGCGGGAGCTGTCCGCCATCGGCAACCGCATCAACCAGCTTGCGGCGAAAGCAAACGCCCTCGGCTTTGTGGATACGCCCATGCTGAACGAGGAAGCGAGGAAGTGGCACGAGTTTCAAATCGACATCCGAAAGAAGTACCTGCTCCCCCGCAGGGCATCGTGATGGCGGTCTGCGAGATATGGGATGTGAAAGGCAGGCTCGACCACCCAATCGACTATGCCGAAAACCCAGAAAAGACCGCCAACCCTAAGTACAGCGAAAGCGATTTGCAGGCGATGGTGGATGTCATGGAATACGCCACCAATAAGGACAAGACCGAGCAGAGGTTTTTCGTCAGCGGCGTGAACTGCGACCCGACCACCGCAAGGGACGAAATGATGATAGCCAAAGCCCAATGGAACGACACGAGCGAGATTGTCTGCTACCACGGCTTCCAGAGCTTCAAGGCGGGCGAGGTCACGCCAGAGCAGGCACACGAGGTAGGCGTGAAGCTGGCGGAGAGGATGTGGGGCGACAGGTTCCAAGTGATTGTCGCCACCCACTTGAATACCGAGTGCCTGCACAACCACTTTGTTGTCAACTCCGTTTCCTTTACGGACGGCAAGCACTACCACGACAACAAGAAAAACCTGCGGCTGCTCCGCAGGCGTTCCGATGAATTGTGCCGTGAGTATTCCTTATCGGTCATCGAACACCCAAACGGCAGGAAGAAGCCCTATGCCCTCTACCAAGCCGAGAAGCAGGGCTTACCCACAAGGGACACCGTGGCACGGCAGGCGGTGGATGAAGCCATCAGCAAATCCTACACGCTGAAAGACTTTGACCGCCAGATGGCAGAGATGGGCTACCGCATCAATTTCGACCCCAACCGCAAATACTGGACGATTATCTGCAAAGGCTGGGACAGACCCAAGCGGCTCTATCAGCTCGGTGACGATTACACCAACGAGAGGGTTACGGAACGCATACGGGAAAATTCCTATGCGGTGAAGTTCTCCCGCTTTGCCGAGCCGACAAAGGCGGTCAAGGTCATAAGGGTAAAAGGCACATTAAAGGATGCCAAGAAAATCGGCGGCTTGCGTGGGCTGTATCTCCACTACTGCTATAAGCTCGGCATCCTGCCAAAGAAGAAACAACCGAATTATGCACGGCTTCACTATCTCCTAAAGGACGACCTTATGAAGATGGAAGCCATCACGCAGGAAACAAGGCTGCTCTGCCGCAACCACATTGATACGGCACAGCAGCTCTTGTCATATAAAGGCTCTCTGGAAACGGAGATAACGGAGCTGACCGAACAGCGAAAGGGGCTTTACTCCCAGAGCCGCAGATTAAGCGGCGAAGAAAAAGAAGCGGTCAAGGCTCAAATCTCCGAAATCACGGGGCGGCTCAAAACAGCCAGAAAGGAGGTCAGATTGTGCGAGGGTGTCCTTGCCCGAAGCGATACCCTCAAAGAAAAGTTACAGACCATACGGGCAGATGAAAAAGAACAGCAAAGAAAGGAGCTGATGAAGCATGAACACAGGCGGCGAAGCGGCGGAGCAAATCGTCCGAATGAGCTTGGAGGGATTTGAAGTCGCTGCCAAAATCACGGGGGCAGGTGCGAAGAACATCGCCATCCTGCTCTATTCCATTCTGAAAGAGGAAAAGAAAACCAAGGGCAAGGCACGGCTCACCTCGATGCTCCGTTCTGGCAAGGAGCTGAAAGTCTTTACGGTGAAGAACGCCGACCTCAAAAAGTTCACGCAGGAAGCAAAGAAATACGGCGTACTCTACTGCGTCCTTGCAGACCGTAAGAACAAAGACCCCAATGCGGAGGTGGATGTGATTGCCCGTGCGGAGGACGCATCGAAAATCAGCCGCATCGTGGAACGCTTTGACCTTGCATCGGTGGATACCGCATCCATCGTCACCGAAGCGGAGAAAAGCAGGGATGCCAAGGACGGACAGCCAGAGCCAGAAATCGGCGTGCAGGAAAAGGCGGAGAAAGACAAGCTGCTTGACGCACTCATGGGAAAGCCCATGCAGAAAGAGGAAAACGCCCCAAACCCCTCGGTGGCAAAGACGGAAAAATCCCCTCTGTCCGAGCCTACCTCAGAGCAGCCAAGGAAGTCCGCAGAGGGGGCTACTATGACTAAGGACGAGAAACCGTCGGTCAGGGAAGAACTGCGGAAAATCAAGGAGAGCCGAAAGGAGCAGGAAACCGATGCTTCCCCGACCCTTGATAAAGAGAAATTTTCCGACAGGGCAAAGAAGCCGTCCGCAGGAAAGACGGAGCATAAGCAGCCCCAGAGGAAGAAACCCAAGAAAGCGAAAGGAGCAAGATAATGAGTATCTATGATGTATTCAGCGGTGGCAACAGACCCTTTGACAAAGCGGAATGGGCTGCCGCAAAGCAGGCACAGCGGAATGAAGCCTATGGGCTGATTGACACAACCTGCGAAAAGATGATGACGGACGGCGGGACATTCAGACAGTACCTTGATGTGCAGGGGCGGTTTGACCGCTACTCCGTCAACAACGCCATTCTGGTGTCGGCACAGAAGCCCGAAGCGACACAGCTCAAGGAAAAGACGGCTTGGAAGCAGAGCCGTGTCTATGTGAACAAGGACGCACAGAAAGTCGTTATCCTTGAGCCGAGCAAGGAATATACCCGTGATGACGGCAGCAAGGCTGTCGGGTATAACGCCAAGGAAGTTTTCGATATTTCCGAAACCTCTGCGAAAGACAGGCAGCAGCCGCAGGAAGCCAAGACCATGCGTGAGCTTGTGTCGGCAATGATTGATGCCAGTCCCGTTGATTTCCAGCCCGTGGCGGAGCTTGAAATCCCCGCCTACTATGACAGTTCTCAGCAGATGATTTTCATTAAGACAGACCTCTCCGAAGAACAGCTCTTTGTCAGCATGGCAAAGGAAGTGTCGGCGGCGGTCTTTGACTTCAAGCACAATGAGAGCCGTGATGCGTCCGAGTTCAAAGCCTACTGCGTGGCGTATATGGTAAGCTCCCGTTACGGCGTGGATACCAGAGGCTTCAGCTTCGACAGGCTCCCCAAGGAGTTTGAGGGCATGGATACGCAGGTGTTCAAGGGCGAGCTTGGCTCCATGCGGGATGTGCTTGGGGAAATCCAGAGCGACATGTATAAGAGCATGGAGAAGAACAAGCCGCCCAAGTCCAAAGAACAGGAACGGTAATCGGAGGTGAAGCCCATGAGAGAAGAACGGTATCACATCGCCCTTGACCGTTACGACAAGAACATCGTCCTCAATGCGTTGAACACGCTCCGCAACCAGCAGATACGGGAGGAACGCCCCACCGACCCCGTGGACGAGCTGATTGAAACGGTGGCAACTGCCAAGAGCAAAAAAGTGAAAGTCGCACCCTGCAAGTGCCGATGCCATGAGGAACGGTGACGACCAGAAAACAGCCGTAATCCTTGCCGCCTGCGGCATCGTGCCTGTCGTGTGGCTTGCCCTGCTGACAGCCCCTTATGTCAGCGGCGGCATCGTGGAGATAATGAACGGTCTGACCGTGGCAATAAACAATCCGTTCCAGATAACGGTATGTGAGGACAGTTTACGGACTGTCCTTATTTTTCTGCTTGCCTACGGCATGGGCATCGGGATTTATCTCTCCACACGCAGGAACTACCGCAAGGGCGAGGAACATGGCTCTGCAAAATGGGGCAACGCAGGTACGCTCAATAAGAAGTACCGAGATAAGGACGCAACGCAAAATAAGCTGCTGACCCAGAATGTCCGCATCGGGCTGAACGGCAAGAAGCACAGGAGAAATCTGAATATCCTTGTATGCGGGGGAAGCGGTGCGGGAAAAACACGCTTCTTCTGCAAACCCAACGCCATGCAGTGCAACACCTCAATGGTGGTTTTAGACCCCAAAGGCGAAATCGTCCGTGATGTGGGCGGTCTTTTGGAGAAGAAAGGCTATGAGGTGCGTGTCCTTGACCTTATCAATATGCACCGCAGCCATTGTTACAATCCCTTTGTCTATCTTCGGAACGACAACGATGTGCAGCGGCTTGTAACCAATCTGTTCAAGGCGACCACGCCGAAAGGAAGCCAGTCCCAAGACCCGTTCTGGGACACGGCGGCGAGTATGCTGCTCCTTTCTCTGGTGTTCTATCTGAAATACGAAGCACCGCCAGACGAGCAGAATTTCCCGATGGTGATGGAGCTATTGCGGGCGGGCGAGGTACGGGAGGACGATGACAGCTATGTAAGCCCCTTAGACGAACTGTTTGACCGTCTGGAGATGGTAAACCCAGAGCATATCGCACTCAAATACTACCGTGATTATCACTCTGGCTCTGCCAAGACCCTAAAGAGCATCCAGATAACCCTTGCCGCAAGGCTTGAAAAGTTCAATCTGGAGAGCCTTGCATCCCTAACCGCAACGGACGAGCTTGATTTACCGAGCCTTGGGGAAAAGAAAGTTGCCCTGTTCGCCTTGATACCCGACAACGACACGAGCTTTAACTTCCTTGTGTCCGTTTTATACACGCAGCTATTCCAACAGCTTTTCTACCTTGCCGACCACAAGTACGGCGGGAGCCTGCCCGTGCATTGCCATTTCATCATGGACGAGTTTGCCAATGTTTCGCTGCCCGATGACTTTGACAAGATTTTGAGCGTCATGCGTTCCAGAGGTGTATCCGTTTCGATTATCCTGCAAAATCTGGCACAGCTCAAAGCATTATTCGAGAAGCAATGGGAAAGCATCGTGGGCAACTGCGATGAATTTCTGTATCTGGGCGGCAACGAGCAAAGCACCCACAAGTATGTGTCGGAGCTTCTGGGCAAGGCGACCATCGACACCAACACCTACGGGAAAAGCTCTGGACGCAGCGGGAACTACTCCACCAACTACCAGATTTCGGGGCGTGAGCTTTTAACGCCAGACGAGGTGCGTATGCTCGATAACCGCTACGCACTTCTTTTTGTGCGTGGGGAACGCCCCGTCATGGATTTTAAGTACGACATCCTAAAGCACCCAAATGTGAAGCTGACGACTGACGGAGGACAGCCGCCCTATCTCCACGGCGAGCCTACGCAGGCTGTCGCAACCCTTGTGTTTGACAGCGACATTCCAAAGAACGCCACGAGCGTTACGGCTGTCAGCACATCCTATGAGCTTCTGTCCGAACAGGACTTGGAAGAAATATATCAAATTTAAGGAGGATTTACCATGAGATTTTTCAACAAGAAAGACACCCAGAAGAAAGCAACCGCAAAGCTGCCCATGACGGGCAAGGTCAAGAAAGGCTTCCGCCACTACTGCGTGGCGGTGCTTGCCCTCACGATGGTGCTTGGCACTTCCATGACTGCCTTTGCCGCCAACGACCCCATACAGGTGGTGAACAACCTCTCCGATTTCATTTTCGGTCTGGTGAGGGCTGTCGGAATGATTATGCTCGGCTTCGGCATCGTGCAGGTGGGCTTGTCGCTGAAATCACACGACCCGTCCCAGAGGGCAAACGGATTCCTCACCCTTGCGGGCGGCGTGGTGATTACCTTTGCCAAGGAGATTTTGACCCTTATCACGGGCTAAGGGAAAAGACAGCTCATTGAAAGACTGACACAAGACAGGGACAACGGGGCAGATCCGCTTTGCGGAACTTGCCCCGTTATCCAATTTTAAGAACGGAGGTGGTCGAATGTCAGATAACTGGATTGTGCAGAACTTAGAGAATGCCCTTAACACATGGAACGAAAAGCTGTCGGAGATATGGCAGCTCATAACCCAGTCCCCAGAACAGTTCAAGGGCGGCACTATCTGGAATGTAATCGTCAATATCCACGGTGCGGTGCAGGCTATCGGGCTTGCCCTGCTCGTGCTGTTCTTTGTCG
>ERZ808051.1688-NODE-1688-length-13517-cov-3.752083_pt1 | contig 13517 bp, 9 predicted proteins | sample MGYA00380199_ERZ808051 | MGnify/ENA primary metagenome ERZ808051 (study PRJEB31490, sample SAMN06133391) | mouse gut metagenome | isolation source: J11 | host: mice | place: China: Chengdu | collected 2015-05 ...
GTTTCAATCGCCCTCAGATCATATGGATTGCCGCATGCCCGCTCTCCGGAAGAAAATCCGCCGGTATTATGAACATCATAGCGCATAATTCCATCCCAGATATTTTCAAATGAAGTACGGTAATCTTCTATGCCTGTGATCGTATAATATTCTTTGATTGTCTCAATCGCGTGTAAGCATTCCCACCGCGTCCGTTTCATCTGATAGAATGGTCTGCCCTCTAATCCATCCTTATAGTAGTTTCCGCCAAAAACACCTTCAAATGTATCAAACACCTTGTCCGCAATTTTCAGGCAACGTTCGTCTCCTGTCGCCTGATAAAGCAAGGAACAAATATGACCGATTGCAGTATCTGTTCCATCCTTATCCTCATCCAGATTGTTATCCCTGATAATGAAAAATTCATACAGGCAGCCTACCGCTTTGTCCACAATTTCCATGGCCTGTTCATTTCCGGTGGCCTGGTTCCATAAATACAGTCCCAGCATATTGTGATAATGGCTCCAGACATCCCACGTCTTGTTTCCATCCTGGTTCTTTCCTGCTAATTTCTGATCATCCGGCCATACTCCAAGATACCCGTCTTTATCCTGCGCCTTTGCAAGCTGTTCTACGACATAATCTCCTGCCTCCTTCAATTTTGAATTTGGCTCCATCTCATAGCAAAGCGCTGCTGAAGTTAAATATTTTCCTGAAAATTCCCCATACCACGGAACCAATTCCTGATGAGGCTGATTCCGGCGGAAATACATCTGTATCATACCAGGATTTTCGTAAGGAGCCGTCAGAAGCCAGTTTCTCATATTTGCGTCAAATCTCTCTCCCATAACTCCATTAAGCTTCATATAGTTCATATCATTTGTTCCTCCTTTATCCAATGCACATCCTGAAGCAGAAATTAAAAACACTGCTATCAGCATACCTGGCATCCATTTTTTCATGTACACATATCACCCCTTTACCCCACTCATCACAATTCCCTGCACAAAATATTTCTGGCCGATGAAAAAAATAATAATTGTCGGTATTGTCATTACCAAAGCGCTTGCCATTACTGCTCCATAATCGGAACCATAAGAAGAATTAAACAACTGTAATCCCAGTGCAACAGTATATTTCTCCATATCATACAGATAAATCATCGGGCCAAAGAAATCATTCCATGTTCCCATAAAAGTAAACAATGTTACCGATATACATACCGGTTTTAATGCCGGAAGTAAAATCTGCCAGTAAATCCGAAATGCACCGGCCCCATCCAACGTGGCAGCCTCATCCAAGTCTCGCGGAATCGTCATAAAAAACTGTCGGAATAAGAAAATGTTAAATGCGCCGCCACCGAAAAAGCATGGAATAATAAGGGGCCAATAAGTATTCACTGCACCGAAGCTTTTCCAGATCAGGAAACTCGGAATTAATGTCACCGCTCCCGGAATCATCATGGAACTGATACAGATTGCAAACCATCCTTTTTTAAAAGGAAAATCAAACCTCGCAAATCCATAAGCCGCCATGGAAGACGAGACTACCGTTCCTATAATAACCGGAATGACAATCATAATCGTATTCAAAAAATACGAAAAAAACGGAACATCTGCAAAAAATACGGTTTTAAAATTTTCCCATGTGGGATGCTCTGACCACCAGATCGGAGGTAAAGTATAGATTTCCAGCATATTCATAAATGCGGAACGAATCAGCCAGAAAAAGGGCACCAGAGATAAAAATCCTCCCACAAACAATACCAGATATACTAAAAATCTCCCTGCCTTCATTTTTTTCTTTCCCGCTTTATTCATTGATTCTCACTCCCTTCAAAGAAAAGGTGCTTCGTGAATACCTTAAAAAAGACTGCGCTGAACAATATCATAATCAGGAACATGATCCAACCGAGCGCGCATGCATACCCCATCTTATTCTGTTGAAAAGCAACCGAATACAGATAATAGTAAAATAACCGGAGATACCATCGGTATAATTACATGAAACAACTCATGCCGATAGCTTCCACCATCGATTCTGACAGCTTCCAGAAGAGAATCCGATACGCCCTGAATACCGGTGAAACAAAAATCAGCGAAAAAGAACTTGAAATTCAACTCATTCAGTTACAATTTAACCCACACTTTCTATACAATATGCTTAATATATGCAGTTTAATGGCTCTTGAAGCAGATCAGACGGAGATTAGTAATATGCTTTCTAAAATTAGCTATATGATGCGCTATGCCGTCAAAACAACGACTCCTTTCGTTCGATTCCAGGAAGAGCTTCGCTATGTGGAGGCATACATTTCCGCCATGCAGCTACGTACCAATAATCTTTTCACATATGAATCTGATCTGGATCCAAACATAGTAAATGCACTGGTTCCAAAGTTTCTGCTCCAGCCTTTTGTTGAAAATGCCATTCTTCACGGTTTTGGCAAAAAGCAACCCTCTTTCCCTTACCATTTGTACATCACGGCGCATCGGCACGAAAAAGATATTATATTTACCGTTAAGGATAACGGAAGCGGTATAGTAAACGCTATCCATGATTCCCTTTGGAAGAAAAATTCATCTGGTATCGGTATTGCAAACACACACTCAAGAATTCAACTATATTACGGTGAAGCTTACGGCGTACAAATTGATACTGTTCCCACGCAAGGAACAATAGTGACGGTAAAGATTCCATATCAAGAGCCATAATCTGTATCAAACTAAACACTTCTAATAAAGAGCGGATCCATCGATTTTCACCGATAGATCCGCTCTTCCTTATCTTCCTTAAAAACCATATTCCCATTTCCTCAAACTAACTGTTCAGATAATCTTTTACATATATCCCTCACAGCAGAATCTTCCCCTCCGCATCCGCCTCCTTGGGAATCGCCACCATCAGATCAATCAATGTCATGGCAATAGGAAATCCTGACCAAAAAAGCAGGAGATATAAGATTGCCGTGGGATATTGTTTCGCATAAAAGCGATGCCCTCCCATCCAGCCGGTAAAAAGAGCAAGCAGCAGATATTTCTTTCGGACGACAATACTGGGTTCCCTGTTCTCCCTTCTGTCAAAGAAGTTGGAAATTGCTCTGGAGATACGCCCCTCCTTTACCTCCACCCCATATTTCTTTCTGGTTTCGTCAAGTTCCTTCTGCAGGGCCAGATAATCGTCAAAGCTTACGTCGTTCTTCTTTCCATTCAAATTGGACTTTTTTCCCATATTGCTTTTTCCTTTCAAAGAGCGCCGGAATCATGCTTTCCGGCGCTCATATGTTAGTTACCTTCTCTCACATTATAGCTTATTGGGGCAGGGAACGTCAAACTGAATTCTCTGTTTCCTAAGTATTGTATACCTACAGGTCAGTCTCATTCCTTCATGGCCCTTGCTTTGATGGCTGCAATTTCTCCCTGGATTTCTTCCATCTTCTCTTTGGTAAGAGGATAGAACTTCAGGGCCACTACGTTACAGAGACATCCAAGAATGATCATACCGTACATCAGGAACACGCCCACATAATGCAGGGATGTGCTGTAAGGTGTGGTGGCATCAGGAAGAGCCTCCTTAAAACCAATGGCTGAGAACATCAGACCTGCAACCATGGGAGCAAGGGAAGAAATCACCTTATCTACAAAGCTGAACAGAGTTCCCATCATACCAGGCACATACTTACCGGTACGGTATACCTCATAGTCTGCACAGTCTGCAGTCATGGGAATTACGATGTTACCGGCGATTCCCTGGAACCCGCCCATAGCAATGGTCAGAATAATATATGCGATGGTAAAGAATCCGAATGCCAACCCGCCGTTGCCGTTATCCATGCTGGTAGGGCTGCCAAACAGCCACAGAACAGAGAGCAGTCCACACACGATAATTTCTCCCCAGGAACCGATTAACATGGCTTTCCTCTGTCCAAGGGTTGTTGCAAGAGTGCCAACTCCCAGGATCAGCAGAATCGTAGTCGGAATAGAGGTAAAGCCGCTGAGTATTCCATAAAGAGCAAAGTTTCCGGCTACCACACCGAACATAACAGCCGTAACTGCACTGGTTCTTGCGGAAGATGCCAGCTTATCGGTAGATGCAGAAACCACCAGCATCTGGATGGCGCGGTTTCCTTTTAAGGTCTCCCAGTAATCCTTGATGCCGATCTTAACCGGCTTACCGGTTCCGAAGAATTCGCTTCTATCCTTGGGCGCTATGGAGAACACAGCGATAGCCGTACAGATAGCGGATGCAATTGCAGTAAATACCCAGAAGTCATGGAAAAATCCTGCCTCATAGAAAGAGCCGCCGTAGTTGGCGCTGATCTTGGCTACAAGAATCGCAAGGCCGGTAAAGATAAGGGTATTGTATACACCGTCAAAGATCGTGAACAGCGGCCTCTGCTTGGGATCATTGGTCAGACAGGTCTGAGCGGATTTGGTAACCACGCACTGGAATGTATAACCAATGTAATAAATAGCCGATACGATCATGAAGAACGTGAAACGCACTGCCGTATTTTCAGGAAGCATATGTGTTACGTGGAACAAAATAAAGCTGGTTACGCATAAGATCACCTGCCCAATCACCATAAAGGGGCGGTTCTTACCGAACTTACCGTTGGTCTTGTCAACTACAAATCCTATAAAGGGGTCTGTCACGCCGTCCCACAGACGCATGATCATGGAAAAGCTGGATGCCGCCACTACCGCAATCCCTACAAAACCTGTCAGATAGTAAGCAACATAACCCATAAAGAACAGGTAAAGGTTCGTTGCGGAATTGTTCAGCGCGAATCCCGCGATGCGCCACAGCGGAACACGGTGAGTACCGTTCGCGCCGTAATACTTTGAGGTGTCATTTTTCATAGTAAATCTCCTTCTCTAAAAAGTTGTTAGTCTTTGCCCGATGCCAAACCCCTGCGACTACGGCTTGAATACAGGGCCCCATATAGTTGGGTAATTTACTCTAATACGACTACTAAAACTATATCATTTTTGTACATATATGTCAAACAATTATTAATTATTCATAAACTAGTAATTTATTTAGATGTTTTGTGCCTTACTTCCAAATCTCTCTCACGCAAAATTTGTACATTTTATATAATATATTCCCGCTCCGGCTTTTCTAACCCACATTCTTCCGCCAATTATTGTGTAATTTCACAGTTCTTCCCCCTTTTGGAGAAAGATTGATACCTGGATTATTTTTAGGTTCCTGTCGAACTTTCACACATACTGATGATTTTTAGGATTTATAGGATATTTTTTAGAATACCTTGATTTTTTTGATATAATGTATGAAAATATATTTAATAAAAGTATCCAAAGAAAAATACTTCGGGTGATTTATATGAAATATGAAGCAGAGCTGAATTTTGTAAAGGCGCTCCTAAACAATTTTCACTTATCATTCACTACCTTCAAAAGTCCAATGATGCTGCCTTTTTCACCTGTGGATTACGGACTGCGGCAGCTTTTTTGTTCTGATTATGACTATCCGGAATTGTCTGTGAAATTTGAGGAGATTTGCCAGCCTAATACCATTTACCGGATCAAGGATTTTTCCTTTTGCCATTATCTTTTGTTTCAGGTTCCGGATGAGAGGGAAAGCGTTTTCGCAACGATTGGCCCTTATACCCTCACTGCAATTTCTCAAAAAGTGATCTTGGATATTTTCAGTAAATTTTCTTACCCTCCTGAAATTCTTTCCCAGCTTGAAAAGTACTACCAGGAGGTACCCCTTATTCTCAACGAAAGTCAGATTCTCACTCTGGTTTATACCCTGGGTACTAAGCTTTGGGGGCATGAAAAAAACTTTTCCTTTCAGGATATTCCCTCCGCTCTGCTCTCAGACCCGACTCCGGAGCGTCAGAAATTATCCCGCTCCGCAAAAGAGCTTATGGATCCGCAGAAGCATTCCGAAAAACCCTCGGAGCCTTTCCTGTCCATGAAAGTGCTGGAAAAAAGATATTCTGACGAAAACGAACTGATCAAGGCTGTGAGCACAGGACAGAGCCACAAAGCCATCGTGCTCTACAACAGCTTTCTCACCCGACAGTTGGAGCAGCGTCTGGCCGATCCCCTGCGCAATGCCAAAAATTATATGATCATACTAAACACCCTGCTGCGCAAGGCGGCGGAGCAGGCCTCTGTCCATCCTCTGCACATCGACAGTATTTCTTCCTTATACGCACGGAAGATCGAGCTTTGTGTCTCCCCTAACGGAGTGGATGCCTTGGGAAAGGACATGGTGCATAATTACTGTCTTCTGGTTCAAAATTACTCTCTCAAAAGCTATTCCCTGCTTGTCCAGAAGGTGCTGACCCAGATTGACACTGACCTAACGGCGGATTTGAGCTTAAACGCCCAGGCAAGCCTTTTAAACGTTAATTCCAGCTATCTGTCCACCCTTTTTAAGAAAGAGACAGGCACCACCCTGACGGAATATGTAAACAAAAAAAGAATCAGGCACGCCGTTTTCCTTCTGAACACAACCACCATGCAGATTCAGATGGTAGCCCAGCACTGCGGTATCCCTGACGTGAATTACTTCACCAAAACCTTCAAAAAATATATCGGTAAAACTCCAAAGGAGTACAGAGATTTCATAAAAGGGAAGTCTGCGTTATCCTCAAAATAATTTGACTTTGCCAGCGCTTCAGGTAACGCAGTTTTGCCGGATTCGCTTTTACCAGCAATAACACTAACTGTTATTCAGTAGCTTCGTTTCGGGGGATACTGTAACAGTTTCCTGCGTTATCGCTAATTGTAATATTGTTTTCTGATGCGGCAAGGTGAATATCAGTCGGGATTGCAAGGCGTATTTCGTCCATCTTACTGATAGGCGGTTTGATGTACTTAATAATGTACTTGCCCATCTCTCTTCCTGCCCGATCGGTAAGCATATTCCACGCATCTTCGCCTATTGCATATCGACCACCTTCCTCTTCATATTTTGCTTTTAGGCGGTCTAACAACGCAGATGGTGTTGGATCAAAAACAATAAGTATGGGGGTAAGCCCCGCCATTCTTGCCTCATAAGGAAAACTCATTTCCTCATTAAAACGGCCTTGTCCACTGGCTGCAATTGTTACACGAAGTTTTAATTCATACGCTTCTCTGGAATCCTCAATATAGCAGTCTATCTGTCGTCCTTCGGCTGTAGGATTCCCATTATCATCAATTCGCTTTACGGGCGAATGTCTGTGAGATACCGACTCTCCGCCCAAACAACTGGCTAAAATCGGCTCAAAGAGGTATCCCGTTTCTTGTGCGCTTCGATTATCAATATCATAAATGAGTTTTCGCCAACTCATCCAAGAGAATAGCAAAGCGTCCTCGCAGTTCCCATATTCCAGCAAACATCGTGGTCCTATTTGTTCGGTTAATGGAAACGGCTGGGTTTTTAAGATGTTGTAAAACTTAAATCTTCTGCGCCAAAGTTCTGAAAGATTTTTCAAGTAAAGATATATCACATTTTCGGTATTGGCCGCCCCGGAAAGCTGCAAATAGTTTACAGCTTCCCCAACCGATACACTCGGAAGTGCTTCGACTTTTTCTGGGGTTATTGTATAAAAACTCTCTTTTGCAAGTCTGCAGAATGGGGCAGAGAACCACGCCGGTTCACTCTCAAAAATATCCAAATATGCAATATGAATAAGCAGTACAACATCTTTAGGTTCAATTTCCACCAGAGCAGAACCAGCGCCGTGTTGTGAAAATGTCTTATAGAAAACTCTTTGTTGACGGGTTATCGGCATATTATTATACCTCCATTTTTAATTGTTCAAATTCTGGGATTTGCAGTGTACTCAGCATACTACAGGTTTTTTGTAAAGACGGACTTTTAGCTGTTGCCTTAGTGACATCAAATTTTGCCAAAGATGGCGGCATTCTTTTGGCTGTGTTTGCATCGCATCGAATAATTTGTTTCGCCATCAGTTCTGCAAATACAGGCGGGATTGCGTTTCCAATTTGAAGCATTTTCTGTGCATCAGTTCCATAAAATTTGAAAGAATCCGGAAAAGTCTGTACTCGAGCGCACTCCCGGATCGTAAGCGTCCTGTTTTGAGTAGGATGGACAAATTCTGAAGGTGCAGCACTTGTTATAGTCAAGCACGGTTCGTTATATGATAACCGCTTTAAGCCAGAGGGCGCACCTCCTCTTTTCTCTGTAGGGGTTCCGTCACATACTCGTCTTGATGCTCTGCGCTTAAAAGAATCGTGCTGCAAATGTTCTGGTAAATCTTTCATTGTCTGCCCAACTTTTAGTGTTGCAATTCTTTCTAACTGTATCCCGGTTTCTTTTTTTCGAATATGGTCAATTTCGGGCATATCACGCGATTCCAAATCACTTATTGCTTCTTGCAATGTAAATGAGGATTTTTTGTATATCGCCCCCGAAGCCTTTTCAACAGGATCCGGAAAATCAAAGTCTTTTCCTTCCCGATTACCAACGATAATCACTCGTTTCCTTCTCTGAGGTACTGCATATTCTTGCAAATACATCTTCCTCAAATAAACTGTATATCCAAGAGTAATCATTCTCCTTATACACTCTACAACATAAGCACCTGCAGCCGTTGTAAGTATCCCTTCTACATTTTCCATCATAAACCAGCGGGGATAAAACACCTCCAATGCCTGTGCGTAGTTTTGCACTAACTTATTACGAGGATCATCCCAAAAGCGATTTCCTGCCGTTGTGAACCCTTGGCACGGGGGGCCGCCAATAATTAAGTCCAATTCTCCGTGCCGTAATCCGAGCTCATTTCTTAGCTGGAGAAAATCACAAATTTCTAAATCGACATTATGGCAACGATTTGCTCCAAAATTTGCATTGTAAGTTGCAATAGCAGGTTCTGCATTTTCAAAAGCTGCAATAATGTCAACACCAGCCTTTTTAAAGCCTAATGAACAACCGCCCGCTCCTGCAAATAAGCTAATTGCTTTCCATTGTTTTTTTCGTGTATCCATCAGCTTTGATCTCCATTAAAGTCTTGTTAAATATATAATATCACGAAAACGTGAATATTCCAACGAAAGAAGAATGATTTTCAAAGAATCTTTTCCTCATTTAAATTACTATACCCCGTGACAACGGAAAAATCGCTGGGCCCCAGTAAACACAAGGGATACAGCGATTTTTTTGATTTCCAACTGTCAAAGATGGGATTATACCACTTTGGGTCTTTCACTGTTTTACGGCTACTGCCAGAAGGACATGGCCATTACTTTTTTACCGGTATTTTCATCTCAAATTCCTCATAGGGAACGGTTACGCTCTTAAATCCGCCGGCATAGGCGGCCAGCGCATAGGGCGGGAAATAAAAGCAGATTCCCTCCTCCTCAAGATAAAAATCAGAAGCAAGACTTATTCCCTCCCGCACCACAGTCAGTGCGTCTTCCCAAAATTCCCCGGGCGCTTCCGATATACAGGCATCAAAATATCTGACCACAATCTCCTTTAACTCTTCTTCACTGTTACCGATCACATCCGAGAGAAGAAGCCTCTGCCCGGTATGGAGGTCAAAGGTAAATCCCACCCATAACGGCATGCCATGGGCTCCTCCCGTATAGTCATAATCCTGCTGGTAAAAGCTGAACCTGTCCCCGTCAAAATAGGTGATCTCTGAGGGATAGCTGGAACAGCTATAGCTCAGGGTCGCCGGAGGCTCATCCTCCCCCCATCCAGCAATTTCCTCCTCCCTCCAGTTAATATCCTCCTCATTGGTTCCATAGCTCACGATACTGTCCTGATAAGCGGATAAAATCCGGTTGATCTTCGCCGCTCCCTCATATTTCTCATCCACCACAAGACGTTCTAAATCCATTTCCATAAGGACAAAATCCGGCTCCGCCTTACTGAAGATCTGCTCATAATAGCTCTCTACCTTCCCCACCTGGGCGATGCCGGTGTCCAAAAAGGCATCCCCCAGGATTTCGCCGCCGGATTCACCGGATTTACTTAGCTCCTCAGCCCCGGCATTCTCTTCCGGCTCTTCAAGGCTTTTCCGCATCAGATACATCCTGTAATCCATCACCTCTGTGTAGTAAATATATCCGTCCCGAATGACTGCGCCTCCTGCATGATAAGGCAGGCTTCCCTTCACTCCCGTCCGTATGTCCAGCCGAAGCACCTGTCTGCGCTCCCCGCTTTCTAAGTCGATCTGTTCATACAAATTCGTTTCTCCGGAAGGCTCTTTCACATTTTCCGCTACTACATAGACAGAATCCCCATCCATATCAAGAACCCTGATCCCATAACTATCCGGGTATTCCTCCTCTTTGTAAGCGGCCAGGAAACGTACCTCCAAACTGCTGGCATCCATAAGATAAAGCTCCTCCTGCTGCTCCCCATACTTCATAAACAGGAGATAATCCCGGTTAAAGGAGCGCAGATGCCCCTCTGAAAACAGCAGACTTTCCTCTCCGGTCCGGGGATCAACCCTTACAAGCTCCATCTCCTCATTTTCCAAAACAGCATAGCCGAACAGATGCACACTCTCCAATGCGCTTAAATACCTGCTTCCGCCCTGCATGACGGCCGGAAAGGTATACGCCCCGGGTATTTCAAAATAAATCTCCTCGGGCTTGGCGGCAAGGGGGTATTCGCCCTCTGTCTGCGGGGAATAACGTTTGATACTGCCCTCTGACTCCAGATACAATCCATTGTCACAGTAATAAAAGGCCTTCGGGAAATCCTCCAGCTCTGCCACCCTGCAGTACCCGGTGCCGTCGGTCTTTATCACAGATAAGCTTCGCTTCTCTTCCCGGCCTGCACCTGTGCCTCCTTCCTCCAGGAAATAGATGAAATCCTCTATAAGAAGGGCCTTTCCTTCCATATAAAAGAAGGCTTCCCCGGCCTTCTCACTCTTCTCCCACAAAATCCGGCTGCTGCCGCTTTCCTTTTCTATCCTTCGGATTCTTTCTGTGCCGCAGATGTAAACTGCTTCCTCATCCTCCAAAATCATGCTTCCCTGCAAAATCCGGCCCTGCAGAATATCCGGCCGCTCACCGTCCGCACCGTCCGTCTCATCCCCGCTCTCTGCAGCCGCCTCATTTCCGGGCTCATCCTCCTGCGCCTTTTGCGTCTGTGTCTCCTCTGCTTCCGCCTCCTGCGCCTCTTCTCCCAGCGTTTCCTCTTCTATTGTCTCTTCCTGCGCCGGTTTTTTCTGCGTATTTCCCATACCGCCGCACCCTGTCAGTGCTGCCGTAAGCAAAAGAAGGACTGTAAGCTGTTTTCTTCTCATAACGTCTCTCCCCTTAACCTCTTTCGTTCCCGCATTTTTAACAGACCGCCCGGCCTTTGGCCGGACTGCTATAGAATCTGCCCGATTAACGCCCTACATCATCAGGGATCTCGACGCCAAAAAGGCCGATATTCCGATCATCAGCGCCCACAAAAGGAACCTGCCCGCTGCAAGCAGCCGCTTCTTTTCCCTGTTTTCCTCATCCATCTCTATTTCAATCTGCATTATTTTCTCATCCTTTCCCGGCCGCAAAAGCGCCGTCTGTTCCCTTTTGCTTTATCACAAGTTTACCCGTATTCCCCGCAAAATAACCGTTATGTCTCCTTTGTTCCTTTTTATTTTATCTTTTTCATGCATCATAGTTTCATCATTTTTGCATCATAGTTGCATATTCTTCAGTGCGCTTCCCGGGAAAGACCTAAGAGCGCCACTCTAAAGAAAATTCTCAATCCTGGGCAGATTCCACTTGAACCTGATCGCCAGAAACCGCATGACAACCACACACGCCGCACCGGCCATCATAGCCGCCTCCTCCCCGGTTCTGTTCCAGAGGAAGGCGCAGACAAAAGCGCCCAGGATACAGGCGCTGGCATACACATGCTTGACAAAAATATAAGGACGGTCGCCGGCCATCATGTCGCGCAAAAGCCCGCCTCCCACTCCGGTAATTGTCCCCAGAAAAACCGGCAGAAAATAATTTATCCCCATCTGATTGTCAAAGGCCGCCCGCACCCCTGCCACGGTAAAGACCGCCAGCCCCAGGGTATCCGCCGTCATCAGAACCTGCTGGAAATAAACGCCGGATATTTCCTGATAGCCCTTCACATGAAAATAAATGATCACAAAAATAAGTCCTGAGGTCACAAGCGCGCTTATGGCATAAACCGGTTCCCGAAACGCCACAGGCGGCAGAATGCCAAGGACAATGTCCCTGATCATTCCCCCGCCTACGGCTGTCACCATTCCAAGAATCAGCACCCCAAGAATATCCATTTTCTTTTTGATGGCCGTCATGGCCCCCGAAAGCGCAAAGGCCACTGTTCCGATCATATCCAACACAAAAAGCATATATTCCATGAGTCTGCTCCATCTATCAAACCTATTCCCGGGCCCCCGTGATTTCCATAATGGCTCCGCAAAGCTCTCCTGACACGCCCAGGGCCTGCAGCTCCCCGAACAGGGCTGCAGGACGGTTTTTGTCTCTGCGGACAATCTCGTCGATCCTGTCCTTTTGCTCGAAGGCAATTTCCGCCCGGTTTAAAATCTCGGCAGCCATCTCCTCCACCGGATTTTCTGTAATTTCTATTCCATCCTCAAAGAGAATCTCCGCCCGGTCCTTTGGCGTTACAGGCGGCAGCGTCACTGTCAGCGTATCTGCGCTCCATTCCGTATCTGCGCTCTGCACGGCTCCGTTTATGACCACCGCAACACTCTTTGCACGAATCTTGTGGAACCGCACCTTAAAGGTACGCTCCCCGGGCAGCAGGGAAGCATCCCCCTCCACCGGTTCTATAATAAAGCGTCTGCCGCTCCAGTCCAGCCTCATCCTGGTCTTGGCCCAGACATCCTGCTGATACCCGGTGGATACATTGTCGTCCTCATACAGGGTGAATGTATTGTCCGCGCCGGGATATACCTGCACCGTAAGCTCCTTCGGATTACAGAGCGCCTGCTCCGCCCCAAAGTCCTTTGTCATGGGAAGGATGGCTCCTGCCTTTGCCAGTACCGGGATTTTGTCAATGCTGCGGTACATACACAGGCTGCGGCCTCCCTCATAGACAAGATCCGTAAAAAGGTCAAACCACAACCCCTGGGGAAGATAGGCCTTTACCTGCGCCATATTCAGCTCCGGGATATTGGGCGTTGTGATCGGAGCAACCATCAGCTCGCTGCCGAAGAAATACTGATTCCTGCAGGTATACGCCTCCCGTTTGCCCGGATATTCATAATACAGGGGCTGGCAGATCGGAAGATCCTCCTTCCACGCCCGGTAATTCATGGTATAGAGGTAGGGAATCATCTGATGGCGGAGCCTTAAGAACTCCTTCATGGTTTCACAGACCTCTCTTCTGAATCTCCAGGGCTCCTTCACAATGTATTCGTTCTGGGTGCTGTGAAGACGGGTAACAGGCGCAAATACCCCGTACTGATACCATCTTGCTTCCAGCTCGTCGCTTCTGGTTCCCTGCATATGCCCGCCAATGTCATGGCTCCACCAGCCGTACCCGATATTAGAGGCCGTGTTGGTAAAGTATGGCTGGAAAGCAAGGCTTTCCCAGGAAATCAC
>ERZ808051.1689-NODE-1689-length-13511-cov-10.363927_pt1 | contig 13511 bp, 15 predicted proteins | sample MGYA00380199_ERZ808051 | MGnify/ENA primary metagenome ERZ808051 (study PRJEB31490, sample SAMN06133391) | mouse gut metagenome | isolation source: J11 | host: mice | place: China: Chengdu | collected 2015-05 ...
GTTACCGTTTTTCTGCAAATTTCACGACTTCGCTTGACGACTGAACCGTATCTAGTATATACTGTTACTGTCTATGCAATTTATTGTGAAAACGATACTGTGGTATGTTTCAGAGCAGTAAGAAATTATGTGATAAAGACGAAAGGATGTTAACGATCATGGCAGACGAAAAGACATTATTAGACCAGTGGAGAGGGATGGCTTACAACGAGCAGACAGATAAGAACACGCTGCAGAAGCTCTGGATCGACTATTTCCAGAAGGAGAAAGAGATCTACCAGCAGCTTTTGACCAACCCGGACGAGGAAGTGCGGGGAACTGTAAAGGGACTTGCAGAGAAGTACAGTGTGGATATCATGACGATGACGGGATTCCTTGATGGTATCAATGAAAGCTTAAAGACGGCGAACCCGATCGAGGAGATGAACGAGGACACAGAGGTAAGCCTTGGATTTGATAAGGAGCTGCTCTATAAAAACATGGTGGCTGCGGAAGCCGACTGGTTGTATAACCTTGAGGAGTGGAATGCCATTTTTGACGAGGAGACGAAGAAAACGCTGTACAAAGAACAGAAATCCTCGACAACCATCGTCAAGGAGACCAAGATCTACCCGAACGATCCCTGCCCGTGCGGAAGCGGAAAGAAATACAAAAAGTGCTGCGGAAAAAATAAATGATTTTTTGGGATGAAACGCTTTACATTTTGCGGATTAGGGGATAATATATTTAGTAAGTGAATAAATCAACACGTTGATGAGACGAGTAGGATATTGCAATGCAGCAGAGAGAAGCGCCGTCTGTGCTGAAAGCGCTTTTGCAGGAGGTATCTGAAGACTACCTCGGAGTGACCCTGATCCGGTCCGGTGATTCCGTTATCATCTATGAGTGGTCTGCAGAGAAGACATGCAGCAGGATTGCATTTTGGCGCAGACAAGCAGGGTGGAACCGCGTTGACACGTCCCATGCATTACAGGAATGTAGTGTGTGGGATTTTTTGTGCACACGGGCACCCAGAGGAAACATGTCAGCAGAAGCTGAAAGGAAGATGGAAACTGTTGAATTCGCAAAATAATTATAAAGGAGAGTATTCATTATGGAAGAGATCAAAGTGGAAGAGATCAAGACAAAGTATGCGGCGTATCTGCTGCCGGCACTGTGTTTCGTGGTAGGGATCCTGATCGGATTTCTGCTGTCACCAGTAAAAAGCGGCAAAATATCGGTGCTTGCCAACAACACGATCGGATCTGGCAATGGCTGCGGCAACAAAGCCGAAGACATGATGATCGGGGCACAGAAAAGCGGTGCTTCGAAGGCATAGGAATAACAGGATGAGCAAAAGGAGAGAGGACAATGAAGATAACATTAAAAGACGGCTCTGTGAAAGAGTACAGTGAGGCGAGATCGGTCATCGATATCGCAAAGGATATCAGCGAGGGACTTGCGCGCGTGGCGTGTGCAGGGGAGATCAACGGGGAGATGGCAGATTTGAGGACTGTGGTCGGGGAGGACTGCGAGCTCAACATCATCACGGCGACAGATCCCAAAGCCCTGCATGTCATCAGGCACACGGCGTCGCATGTGCTTGCGGAGGCGGTGAAGCGCTTGTTCCCGGACGCAAAAGTGACGATCGGACCGGCGATCGATGATGGTTTTTACTATGATTTTGATGCGGATCCATTTTCGAGGGAAGATCTCGACAAGATCGAGGCGGAGATGAAAAAGATCATCAAGGAAGGGCATGAGATCACTCGCTTTGAGCTTCCGAGGGCGGAGGCGATCAAATATATGGAGGAAAAAGGCGAACCGTTTAAGGTAGAGCTGATACAGGACCTGCCGGAGGACGCGAAGATCAGCTTCTATGACCAGGGCGGTTTTGTGGATCTGTGCGCGGGACCGCATCTGATGAGCACGAAGGGGGTCAAGGCATTTAAGCTGACCTCCTCATCCATGGCGTACTGGAGGGGCGATTCCAACAAGGCGCGCCTGCAGCGCATCTACGGTACAGCCTACAACAAAAAGGAGGAGCTTGCGGAGCATTTGGAGCGCATGGAGGACGCAAAGCGCCGCGACCACAACAGGCTGGGGCGTGAGATGGATCTGTTCACGACAGTTGACGTGATCGGACAGGGACTTCCGCTGTTCACACCGAAGGGAACAAAGATGATCATGAAGCTCCAGAGATGGATCGAGGATCTCGAGGACAATGAGTGGGGTTATATGCGCACGAGAACACCGCTCATGGCAAAGTCTGATCTCTACAGGATCTCCGGGCACTGGGATCACTACAAGGAAGGCATGTTCGTGTTCGGCGATGAGGAGAAGGACAAGGAAGTGTATGCGCTGCGTCCGATGACCTGTCCGTTCCAGTACTATGTGTACAAGAATTCCCAGAAATCCTACCGCGACCTGCCGTGCAGGTACAGCGAGACATCCACGCTCTTTAGGAACGAGGATTCCGGCGAGATGCACGGACTGACCAGAGTGCGCCAGTTTACGATCTCGGAGGGGCATCTGATCGTCAGACCCGACCAGATGGTGGATGAGTTCAAGGGCTGTCTTGCGCTTGCAAAGTACTGCCTTGAGACACTCGGCGTCAACGGGGACGTGACCTACCATCTGTCAAAGTGGGATCCCGAAAACAAAGAGAAATACATCGGCGAGCCGGAGGTCTGGAATGAGACCGAACAGCATATCAGGGATATTCTGACAGAGCTTGACATCCCGTTCGTGGAGGATGTCGGGGAGGCGGCGTTCTACGGTCCCAAGGTGGATATCAATGCCAGGAATGTCTACGGCAAGGAAGACACGATGATCACCATCCAGTGGGATGCACTGCTCGCGGAGCAGTTTGACATGTACTATATCGACCAGAATGGTGACAAAGTGCGTCCTTATATCATTCACAGGACTTCCATGGGCTGCTATGAGCGCACGCTTGCATGGCTGATCGAAAAATATGCCGGAAAGTTCCCGACATGGCTCTGCGCGGAGCAGGTGCGCGTGCTTCCGATCTCCGACAAATATGAGGACTATGCACAGAGCGTGTGCAGGGAGCTGAAAAAAGCCGGGATCGACGCCACAGTCGACAGCCGCTCGGAGAAGATCGGATTCAAGATCCGCGAGGCAAGGCTGGATAAACTGCCGTATATGCTCGTCGTGGGACAGCAGGAGGAGGCGGATCGCACGGTATCCGTCAGAAGCCGTTTTGCAGGTGACGAGGGCGCGAAACCGCTGGCGGATTTCATTGCGGATATCACGGAGGAGATCAGGAATAAGACGATCCGCGAGGAGTCGGTATCGGAGGAAAATAAATAACTAAAAAAATCAGAATAACACAGGCTGATTACAGACATACTAAGTATGAGTTTTTGATCCTTTGAGCTGGGAAGAAACTCACCGGGGACTGCCACAGAATGACAGAGCGGTACAGCGAGTCTTGCGGCGGCAGTTCCTTACTGCTGTGAAAATATGTGATAGTAATAGGAGGAAACGAAGTATGTCTGAATTAACCTGTGGAGTAAGCAATTGTACCTATAACAAAGACCGCTGCTGCTGCAAGGGCGATATCATGGTAGGAGGGAAACACTCCTGTGACTGTGAGGACACCTGCTGCGAAAGCTTTCACAAGAGGAGCGGCGACAGCTTCACGAGCGCGGTTTCACACCCGAGCCAGCACATCAGCATCGACTGCGAGGCAGTAAAGTGCATGTACAATACGGATTACCGCTGCCATGCAGAGCATGTTGACATCAAAGGAAATCATGCAGGCACGAGCGGAGAGACGCTCTGCGCGACTTTCCGTGAAAAATAGGATAAATAAAATTCAAAATGTAGTTGACAGGGAATGGATGTTGTGATAGAGTATTAGTGTTTGAGACAGCTCAGACAGATACAGGAAAGCAGAGTATCCACTCTCACCCTATGGCGATCGGGCTTATAGGTGTTCATGATTTTGATTTTATTTGATTGTGTCTTTTGCGTGCATAGATTAGATAAAAATGAGAAATGAAGTGGATAATCCTGCGATTATCCACTTTTTGAGTGCGCGCACGGTTGTGCCGGCGCTCAGCATAATATATTTTCTTATGATTTAATTTATGGAGGTGTAAGGTTATTAGCGATTTAATGATTAACGAACAAATTAGGGACAGAGAGGTGCGCGTGATCGGTGAGGATGGTGAACAGCTTGGGGTCATGTCATCCAGGGAGGCCATGAGACTGGCGGAGGAGGCAGGAGTCGATCTTGTGAAGATAGCGCCCACGGCAAAGCCGCCTGTGTGTAAGATAGTTGATTATGGTAAGTTCAAGTATGAACAGACTAGAAAAGAGAAGGAAGCCAGGAAAAAGCAAAAGGTAATCGACGTAAAAGAGATTCGTTTGTCTCCCAATATCGACACTAATGACTTGAACACGAAGGTAAATGCTGCCCGCAAATTCCTTTCAAAAGGCGACAAGGTAAAGGTCACACTGCGTTTCAGGGGGCGCGAGATGGCTCATATGCAGAACAGCAAGCATATTCTGGTAGATTTCGGCGAGAGCCTGAGTGACATCGCAGTTGTTGAGAAAGAGCCTAAGGTAGAGGGCAGGAGTATGACAATGTTTTTAGCTGAGAAACGATAGGCGGTTTTTGGGAACGGCTTAGGTCAGTTAAAAGATAGAATTATTATGAAGTTTAGGAGGAATCAGTTATGCCAAAAATGAAAACCAGCAGATCAGCTGCAAAGCGCTTTAAAGTGACAGGGACGGGTAAGTTGAAGAGAGCGAAAGCTTATAAGAGCCATATCTTGACAAAGAAGACCACAAAGAGGAAGAGAAATCTCAGAAAGGCTGCGATCACAGATGCGGCAAATGTTAAGAATATGAAGAAGATTTTACCGTATTTATAGGAAGCGGAATTATTTGTTAGGAGGATTTGGAAAATGGCAAGAATTAAAGGCGGTTTAAACGCAAAGAAGAAACATAACAGAACATTGAAGCTTGCAAAGGGCTACAGAGGAGCGAGATCAAAGCAGTACAGAGTGGCAAAACAGTCCGTTATGAGAGCACTGGCTTCCTCATATGCTGGCAGAAAAGAGAGAAAGCGCCAGTTCAGAAGACTCTGGATCGCGCGTATCAATGCCGCTGCAAGGATGAACGGTCTGTCATACAGCAAAATGATGCACGGATTGAAGGTTGCAGGCGTGGAGATCAACAGAAAGATGCTCGCTGAGATGGCTGTCAACGATGCTGAGGGCTTTAAGACGCTCGCCGAGCTCGCAAAGAAGAGCGCATAATATACGTCAAAACGGGATATTATCATGAATGGATTTCATGGTAATATCCTTTTTTATGCGCAGGGGCGCGTAGGGAAATTAGCAGCGAAAGCTGCACGCGCCCCGCGCGACGAGTAGGAAAGGTCTTTCCTGCTCGATTGGGCATGGGCACCCAGAGGAAGAATGTCAGCAAAGGCTGACGGGTAAAAGGTCGTTCCCCTGCTCGATTGTGAAATGTTTATAAAGCTTTTTGAAAACAAGTTTACCATATGCGAATTGTCTGATATATTATGCACAGGGGCAGTGAGCCCCGTCTGATTATGATAGACGTCCACAGCAGATGTGGATGCGGGAGGCTGGATATGAGAGTATTAGAGAACTTAGAACCAAAGAAAGTGTTTTACTATTTTGAGGACATCTGCAATATACCGCACGGATCGGGAAATCTGGATGGGATCAGCAGTTATCTTTCCGGGTTTGCGGCGGACAGGGGATTGTTCCACATCCGGGATGCGAGCAACAATGTGATCATTGTGAAGGAAGCGTCCGCGGGGTATGAGGAGGCTGCGCCCATCATACTGCAAGGGCATATGGATATGGTTGCCGTCAAGAAAAACGGCTGTGATATCGATCTGGAGAGGGATCCGCTTCGCCTGAAAGTGGACGGGGATTTTGTCTGCGCGGAGGGAACAAGTCTCGGCGGTGACGACGGCATCGCCGTCGCATATATCCTCGCGCTGCTCGACTCCGACGACATTGCACATCCGCGTATCGAGGCTGTGATCACGACGGATGAGGAGACGGGTATGGAAGGTGCCACGGCGATCGATCTCTCCATGCTGAAGGCAAAAAGGATGCTGAACATTGATTCCGAGGAGGAGGGGATCCTCCTGACAAGCTGCGCCGGAGGCATGCGGACAGACTGTCACATACCTGTCAGGATGGAGGAGGAGCCGACAGGGGTATATATGGAAGTGACAGTGGGCGGTCTCCTGGGCGGGCATTCCGGCACGGAGATCAACAAGGAGCACGCAAATGCCATCAAATTGCTGGGAATGACCTTAAAACAGGCGCAGAAGGCGGTTCCGTTCCGCCTGTCGGAGATCAGCGGCGGAGAGAAGGACAATGCCATACCGCGCGAGGCGCGCGCGCTGGTCTGCGTGGCAGAGGGGGAGAAGGATCTCCTGATCCGGCAGATCGAACGTATCGAGAGCGAAGAAAAGAAGGAGAACCAGTCCAAGGAGAAAAATCTGTTTATCAGGGTGGCAGAGGCAGAGGGGGCAGGACAGTCGGTATTTGATGCCGACAGCACAGAGCGTGTACTGACGTTCCTGACACTGCTCCCCAATGGCGTTATGGCAATGAGCGCGGATATCGCAGGACTTGTCGAGACTTCGCTCAACGTTGGTGTCCTTGGGACGCGCGGCGGAGAGGTGGTCGCAAGCACTGCGATCAGAAGCGCCGTCGGGACTGCAAAGCACAAGATCAATCTCCAGGTAGACACGCTGACAAAACTTCTGGGGGGGTACACGGAAACGCACGGAGAATACCCGGGGTGGCAGTACGACCCGGACTCAAAGCTGCGGGCTGACATGGTGAGGATCTACCGGGAAATGTTTGGCAGGGAGGTGCAGGTAGAGGCACTCCACGCCGGTCTGGAGTGCGGCATCATGATCTCCAAGATTCCCGGTCTTGACTGTGTGTCATTCGGACCCGATATTCACGATATCCACACGACAGAGGAGCGATTGAGCATCCCGTCTGCAGCCAGGATGTGGGATTACCTGCTTGAGATACTGAAACAGAAATAGCGCATAAGACCGCATCAGTACTGTACAGGTGGTGCTGATGCGGTGAGACAGGAGAGGATAAAATGGCAGAAAACTTTAGGGAATTTAATCCCGGAAATAACCCCGACAACGGGCGGAACACGCAGGAGAAGAACAGGTCCTTTGGCAGACTGGCAGCGGGCATCATCACACTGGTCGTGCTCGCGGTGCTCGCGCTGGAGTCCGTCTATTCCATCGGTGAGCAGGAACAGGGCGTAGTGACCACATTTGGCCATGCGGGCAGCGTGGTGACGTCAGGACTGCACTTTAAGATCCCGTTCGTGCAGCGGGTGACAAAGGTGAACACCACGATCCTGGGATTTCCCATCGGATACAGGTCAGGCGGGGAGGACAGTGCGAGTCAGGAACAGATCGACGATGAGTCTCTCATGATCACTTCGGATTTCAATTTTGTAAATGTGGATTTTTATGTGGAGTACAAGGTGTCTGATCCCGTGAAATACCTCTATAATTCCAGACAGCCCAGGGAGATACTCAAAAACATCGCACAGTCTTGTATCAGGAATATTATCAGCAATTACGTGGTGGATGACGTGATTACCACAGGAAAGAGCAAGATACAGGCCGAGATCAAGGAAATGATCATAGAGAAGCTCGAAGAGCAGGATATCGGACTGATGCTCGTCAACATCTCCATGCAGGATGCGGAGCCGCCCACCGAGGAGGTCATAGAGGCGTTCAAGGCGGTCGAGACGGCAAAACAGGGCAAGGAGACAGCGATCAACAACGCGAACAAATACAGAAACGAAAAGATTCCGGAAGCGAGCGCAAAGGCGGACCAGATCACGCAGGACGCGGAGGCTGCAAGGCAGGAGAGAGTGAACGAAGGTATAGCGCAGGCGGCAAGATTCAATGAGATGTACGCGGAGTATGAGAAGAACCCGGTCCTGACGAAACAGCGGATGTTCTACGAGGCGATGGAGGAGGTGCTTCCGGGTGTGAAGCTCATCATCGATGACGGCAGCGGCGGCCTGAACAAAACGCTGTATCTCGACGAGCTGCAGCTGGAGGATATCACGGCGGACAGGTCAGACACTTCGCCGAGTGACACAGATACACAGGAGGGACATTGAGCATGAAGAAAAAATTTAGCGGGGTAGTCGGCATTGTCATCCTGGCAGTGGCTCTCATCGTGTTGGGAAACTCTGCATTTATCATCAGGGAAAATCAATATGGGCTGATCCGTGAGTTTGGCAGGATCGAGAGGGTGATATCGGATTCCGGACTGTATTTCAAAATACCGTTCATTCAGGAAAAAGATACTGTCTCAAAGGAACTCCTGCTCTATGACATCGCAAAGTCCGATGTCATCACACAGGATAAAAAATCGATGATCGTGGACAGTTTTGTCCTGTGGCGCGTCGTTGATCCCAAGGTCTTTGCACAGACACTCAACACTTCCAGCCAGAATGCTGAGGGCAGGATCAATGTGGCAGTCTACAATTCGATCAAGAATGTGATCAGCAGCATGACACAGTCCGATATCATAGCGGCGAGGGGACAGAAACTCACCAGCCTGATCATGGAAAATGTCACCGGAATCAACCAGTACGGGATCGAGATCACCACGGTCGAGATCAAGCTGCTCGATCTGCCCGAGGACAACAAGAACGCGGTCTTTGAGCGAATGATATCGGAGCGTGAAAATATCGCTGCCACATACACGGCGGAGGGGAACTCCGATGCGCAGAAGATCCGCAATGCGACGGACAAGGAGACGGCGCTGATGCTTTCGGAGGCAAACAAAAATGCTGAAATCCTCAAGGCGGAAGGCGAAGCGGAATATATGAGAGAGATCGCTGCAGCATATGATGGAGATATGAAGGCTGATTTTTACAGTTTTACAAGAAGCCTGGACGCACTGAAAAATTCCATAAAGGGCGGCAATAAGACTGTCATACTTGACAAGGATTCACCGATCACACAGATCTTTTACAACAGATAAAGCGATTTTGGATCAACAGATCCGGTTAAAATAAAAATTATCATGCCTGCAGCAAAAGATTTTCTGCCGCAGGCATGATATAACAAAGACCGATGCCGGTGCGCTATGCCTCTGATGTGGAGTTGCCCAGCCTCATATAGAAGCAGATCAGGTACAGACCGCATACACCCACGAGTGCATAGATGATCCTGGAGAACCATGTCATGCTGCCAAAGACAGCAGCGACAAGATTAAAGTCGAAGAAGCCAATCAATCCCCAGTTTACAGCGCCGATAATCGCAATGGTCAATGCGATGCCATCAATGATTTTATTACCCATATTTTCGCCTCCTCCAAGAATAGGATTACCATATATGCTGGCATTATACATAAAATAAAACATTTTTATTGTCACTTTTGGTCAATCGGAGACCGCGAAAACAGTCGGTTTATAGAATAATTTATTAAATTTATGTAAATAAATTGAAATATGTGAATGAATGTGTTATCATAGTAATGCGTTTAATTTTGCATCGTTTCGAAACCTGTAGAGTGGACTTCACAGACACAGGTGTAAGAGGAGGAGTGCATTATGAAAGGTACTGGCAGTACAAAACAAAAAAATGTCTCCAAGGCAGAGTCGGATTCTGCGTCAGGTTCAAATAAAGCATCCGGAAATTTGGTTTTGGGACAAATAAAATTAGAAGATTTAGAGCAGGAGAGGTTAGAAGTGAGAAAATCAGTAGAAAAGAAATCAACATCAAAGAAACAGGTAGAAAAGAAGACCGTCAGCGCAGCTAAGGCAGAAGTGAAGGCAGCCGAGGTGACAGCGGCGGAGGAGGTAAAGCCTGCTGAGGAGTCAAAGACCGAGGAGCCCGCAGCTGTACAGGAAGAGAAGCCGGCTGAACCGAAGGCAAAGGCAACAAGGACGAGAGCAGCCCGGAAGGAAGATACAAAGGCAGCTGCAAAGGCGACAGCCAAGAAGGAAGAGAAGACAGCTGAGCCAAAGACAAGATCAAGAGCGTCTGCAAAAGCTGCAACAGAGAAGGTTGTTCTGCAGATCGGCGGCAGAGAAGATGTGATCATGAACAACCTGATCGACAGGGTAAAGGCAGCGTATGTCGCTGAGGGTCACAAGGCGGACACGATCAAGAATATCGAGGTTTATATCAAAGTCGATGAGAATATGGCATACTATGTGATCGATGGATATGCTTCCGGTATCAGCCTGTAAGAGTCCGCAATAATAAGGATATACATGCGAAAATATTCTGTATCGTCGGGATAGCTGCCTGCGATCGTGATCGGTAAAGCGATGTGCCAGCTATCCGTTTGGTGCATAAGATACATTGGTACATAAGATATATTTGTATATAAGATATATTTGTATATAAGATACATTGGTACATATGAAATGATATCTCAGAGTCATGCTTGGATGCAGGCTCTGAGATTTTGCATTTGCACGACAAAAAAACTTGCTGTGATGACAGCGAGGGGATGAGAATGTCTGTACAGATCCCTAATCGTCCGTATCCTGTGGGAAGAATATATTGAGAATCTCCAATTCTTCGTCCGTGATATTCGTAAACTGATCCAGGATAATGGAAATATTGCCTTTCTTTGCATTGCATAGAAAGTAGATGATATCTGCAAGCTGCGCAATAATATCTTTCATACGCATGGTGTCGATCTTGGCGCGTTTCGAACTTTGGGTTGATTTCATATTATCAGACTCCGTTTTGTGTGAAAAAAATTTGTAAAACGCTAATTGGAAACAGATTAAAAAATTACATGGTTACTTTGAGATAGTTGTCAAATGCATTGGAATAGATCATCCCATAACATGCTGCCGAAAGTCTGCCAGAACGATACAAGTCATAGGATTCTTTGCAGGCTTCTTTTAATTCCGGAGAATTGCCGTACAGTTCACCGATCTTTCGCATTTATTCAATCTGTTCACATTCCAGTACACTATAGTTCTGAAAAGATCTCATTCTGCAATCATTCCTTTTTGTTTAGAGGATGCACTTTTCATATGATTTGGAAACTCTGAAGAAAATTGTAAAGGTACAAAAGGGATATTTTGTCCTTCTTACTAATAAAATAGCATATTAAGCCCAAATTATCAATACAGAATCTTGATAAAATCGAAAAGGAATACCGCTGGAGCACCAGAGCGTGGATACTGACGGTATATTTGCAAATAAATCCTTGACTTTGGAGATTAATGTCAGTAGGATGGACTTATAGTGCTGTGATCGGCTGCGGCTTGAATGCGCTCAGGGATCACCGGGTTGAGAAAGGAATGTAGGAAAGATGGATAATTTAGAATTGACAAGACGTCCTGTGTATATTGTGGGACACAAAAATCCTGACACGGATTCGATATGTTCAGCGATCGCATATGCATATCTGAAAAATAAATGTGACAGCACATGTGAGTATGTGCCGGCGAGGGCAGGGCAGGTAAACCAGGAAACACAGTATGTGCTGAATGCTTTTCACGCGGATCCGCCGGTCTATCTCCACGATGTCATGACGGATGCCAGGGATATCGATATGAATGATGTGGAAGGTGTGACAGAGGACGTGTCACTCAAAAAGGCGTGGCATCTCATGAGGGATCGTGGAGATGTGACAGTGCCTGTCATTGACAGGGATAAGCTGACGGGTATCATTACCATTGGAGATATCGCAAACGCATATATGGATGTGTACGATAACGGGATCCTGTCGCGCGCTAAGACCTCGTACAAGAATATATTGGAGACGCTTGATGCGGAGATGGTCGTGGGTGATGCCGGCGGCTGTTTTGAGAGCGGAGAAGTGGTCATAGCGACGGCAAATCCGGATGTTCTCGAGGACTACATACATGCCGGGGACATGGTTCTGCTGGGAAACCGCTATGAGACGCAGCTGTGCGCGATCGAGATGGGGGCGGCATGTGTCGTGGTCACAATGGGAGCAAAGATTTCCAAGACGATCCAGATCTTTGCCAGGGAACACGACTGCATACTGATCAGCACACCGTATGATACAGCGACTGTCGCGAGGCTGATCAATCAGAGTATGCCGATCGGCTATTTTATGAGGCGCGAGAAACTCACGACGTTCAAGATCACGGACAAGACAGAGAGTATCAGGGCGATCATGAAAAAGAAGCGGTATCACGATTTCCCCGTGCTCGACGAGGAGGAGCGGTATGTCGGTATGATATCGCGCCGGACTTTGCTGAACCTGCGCAAGAAGCAGCTGATCCTGGTCGATCACAACGAACTGTCGCAGACGGTTGACGGAATAGAGGCAGCCGATATTCTGGAGATCATCGACCACCACAGGATCGGTACACTGGAAACGATGTCGCCGGTCTTCTTCAGGAACCAGCCGCTCGGATGTACTGCAACCATTATTTACCAGATGTATCAGGAAAAAGGAATCGAGATTCCCCCCAATATAGCAGGTCTGATGATGGCTGCGATCATTTCCGACACGCTGATGTTTCATTCCCCGACAGTGACGGAGGCGGATAAAGCTGCCGCCGAAAAGCTCTCGGAGATCTGCGAAGTGGAGATCGAGGAGTTTGCGATCGACATGTTTGGCGCGGGAAGCAGCCTGAGTGATAAGACCGCGGAGGAGATCTTCAATCAGGATTACAAGAATTTCTCGGTGAACGGCTTTGAGTTCAGTGTCGGGCAGATCAATTCGATGAATAGTATCGAGCTGGAAGAGATCAGGGAGAAAATCGAGCCCTATATCAAAGAACAGATGCCGACGCTCCCCGTTGAGATGTGCTTTTTCATGCTGACCAACATCGTTTATGAGAAGACGGAACTGCTGTGCTTTGGCGAGCGGGCGAGGGAGCTGGTGAGAACGTCATTCAAACTGCCAAAGACGCAGAAAAAGTTTGAACTGAAAAACCTGGTGTCGAGAAAAAAGCAGCTGATCCCCGCATTTGTATCAGTGCTGCAGCAGTGGGAGAAATAGTGATATCCCGGTCGGATCAGTAACAAAACGATGCCGTGCAGAAGGTTATTCATTCCGGGCATCTTTGCTTTGCGCTGTCATGGGAGGTTTTCATGGGACGTTTTTAAATAAAGGGAAATGGAAAATTTGCGGAGCTTGCTGCATCAAAAAAGTTTGTTGATAAGACTGATTTGGTGCCAGCTTTGACCAGATGAAGGAATGGTATAATGGGTATAACCTAAATGGCATTGCAATGCATAATCCGCTGTCAGTCGTGAGGGTGCTTTTGGCGAAGCGGTTCCAACAGTACTGGACGACGACAGGTACGTATGGGGATATCGACGATCTGATTAATAAGAATTTGGACGGTCTTCAAATTGGCGGCGTCCCTGTTGTGTGTGCAGACGGGTTTATACAGACGATGCTTTACTTGTTTTGGCTCAGAACGATAAATGGCAAAAGGAGCAAAGTTTATGGCATCATGGATGATACATTTAAGGGTTGCACAGCAACTCTACC
>ERZ808051.1690-NODE-1690-length-13508-cov-5.167821_pt1 | contig 13508 bp, 11 predicted proteins | sample MGYA00380199_ERZ808051 | MGnify/ENA primary metagenome ERZ808051 (study PRJEB31490, sample SAMN06133391) | mouse gut metagenome | isolation source: J11 | host: mice | place: China: Chengdu | collected 2015-05 ...
TTTGGCGCTCGCAAGTCTCGCAAAATTGCATAAGGATGCAATTTTGACTTCGCGGTACTGTATGGCTGAACTGTTACTTCTGCGGTCTGCAGGCGTAAATTTCATACTTGACCCGGGGAAAATTATATGTTAGAGTGAGAAGGAAAGAGAGGTGTAGCAATGTACAATAAGTAATTCGTATGAATTGGATATGGAACATTTCTTCGCGGGGCGGGGGGTGTTTTGTTGCCGAAAAACGGATTACTTATCAAAATATGTATAAATTGGCGGCTGCATAATATGTGCGGCAAGCCTGATTTGGCTATGAGCCTGCTTTGATAGATACCGGTATACGTTTTTGGTGACAGGACAGCCTGCGTCGAAGACGTATTTTTTTATGGCCTTGACCGGCAAATACCTCTTGAGAGCGTTTTGCTCCCTCAGAAGGCGGGAACGGTTATGGCTTGGAAGGGCAGGTGGTCTTATGTTACAGATAAAAAATTTAAATATGACCCACAGAAAGGATCTGCGGGAGATCGTCAAGGATTTTCATGTGGTATTGAACGCCGGGGACAAGGCAGTCATTATCGGGGAGGAGGGCGACGGGAAATCCACGCTTTTAAGGTGGATTTATGACCCGTCGCTGGTAGAGGGATACTGCGAAGCGGAAGGGGAAAATATTTACAGCGGGGAGAGACTGGGGTATCTGCCCCAGGAGCTGCCTCGTGAGGACCTGGGCAAAAGCGTCTGCGGATATCTTTCCGAGGAGCCCTGTTTTTGGGAGGCGGACCCTAAAGAAATCAACAGGCTGACCAGGGAGCTTCAGCTGGAGGAGGGCTTCCTCTACAGTGACCAGAGTCTGGATACGCTGTCTGGCGGAGAGAAGATAAAGGTGCAGATGGCGAGGCTTCTGCTGGCGCAGCCCACGGTGCTGCTTCTCGACGAGCCCTCCAACGATATAGATATCTTTACCCTGGAATGGCTGGAAAAGCTGATTGTGGAATTTGAGCACATTGTCCTTTTTGTCTCCCACGACGAGACCTTGATAGAGGGGACGGCAAATATGGTTATCCATCTGGAGCAGCTCCGCAGAAAAAACGTCAGCCGTTATACGGTGGCAAGGCTGCCCTATACGGAGTATATCAGACGGCGGGGAGAAAGCATGCAGAAGCAGCAACAGGAAGCGCTGAACGACAGACGGGAAGAAAAAGCCAGACAGGAAAAGTGGCAGCGCATTTATCAGAGGGTAGACCATGAGCTGAACACGATTACCAGACAGAACCCCTCGGGTGCAAGACTGCTGAAAAAGAAGATGAAGGCGGTCAAATCCATGGAAAAGCGTTTTGAACGGGAATCCGAAAGCATGACGCAGATGCCGGAGTCCGAGGATGCCATCTTTGTAAAATTCAACGAGGGCTTGTCTGTTCCGGCGGGCAAGGTAGTATTGGACTTTTCTCTTGACTGTCTGGAAGCGCCGTCGGATAACGGGCAGGAGAGGCGGGTGCTTGCCAGGAATGTCTCGCTTTATGTAAAGGGAGGCGAGAAGGTCTGCATCATCGGGAAAAACGGGGCGGGCAAGTCCACGCTGCTCAAGGCGGTGGCGGAGGAGCTTTTGAAAAGGACGGATGTGAAGACCGCATATATGCCCCAAAATTATGAAGAACAGATGGACCTGGAGAAGACCCCGGTGGAGATCCTGAGCGTGACGGGAGACAAGGAGGAGCTGACAAGAATCAGGACCTATCTTGGCTCCATGAAATACACGAAGGAAGAAATGGAACGTCCCGCTTTGGCGCTGTCCGGCGGGCAAAAGGCGAAAATATTCCTGCTCAAATTGAGCATGTCGGGGGCAAACGTACTGCTTTTGGATGAACCCACCAGAAATTTTTCGCCCCTGTCAAACCCGGTGATCCGGCAGGTCCTCAGGGATTTTGGAGGCGCGGTCATCAGCTCCTCCCACGACAGAAAATATATCCGGGAGGTATGCGACAGGGTGTATTGGCTGGATGAGGAAGGTCTGAGGGAATATACCGGGGCTGCGGGCGCTCTGTAGCCTTGGCCGGGAAGCCGTAACGGGCAGGTGTGTCTTCCGGTACGGCTTCCCAAATGGGAGCTTTAGGATTTCTACAGCAGAAAAGAGGAGATTACATGGGAAAATTTTTATATTGGATAGTAGGTCAGGTGGCAAAGATACACAATTATCTTCTTAGGCTGAACGATGCCTATGAGTATAATTTTTCGGACAAGGAGCTTCATTTCCTGATTATCGGCGCTCTTGGGATGGCGATGATATTTGCGGTGCATCCGGTATTCAAGTGGCTTGTAAAGCATAATCACATCATGGTGATAAGCTGGATTTATGTGTTTACCCTGATCATTGTCATCACCTTTGCCATAGAGATCGGCCAGAGGGTTACAAATACGGGGGTGATGGAGTTTAAGGATATCGTGTTCGGCGTGTTTGGGTTTATCTGCATGTTTCTGGTTTTTTCCGCGGTGAGGGGAATTTATCATCTGGTGCTGAGGCTTATGCACAGGAATACATAGATGCCCGTAAAACAGCGCTTGGAAATGATTTTTCAAACACGCTCTGGGGGGGGAAACTGCGGTTATGTAGACTTTCAGGGAAATTGCGGTTACATATTGACATATATATCGGAGCATGATATATTAATAACAGGATATATCGGGAGACGATCTATTATAAGGATTCAATTTTTGTGAAGATCATGTATCTTGTCGGCTTGCTGTGGGGCGGAGGACTTTGAACGTTACGGGCATGGCTTCCGGGGCGGAGGGCCGGGGACGCAGGCGGAATGCACTGGCCAGAAAAAGCGGAGAGGGTGAGAAAGCCATGGAAAAAAATACTCCTTTGACGGAGGCTTTATTCTATATATTACTGTCGGTGAGAGAGCCCAACCATGGTTACGGCATTATTCAGGAGGTGGAAAGGCTGACGGAGGGCAGGGTGGTGCTTGGCCCCGGGACCCTTTACGGAGCCATACAGACCATGACGGAAAGGGGCTGGATTCGTATATTCAGCCAGGAGACGGACTCCCGGAAAAAGAAGCAATATGTGATTACGGAGTTGGGGCGGAGCATTTTTGCCGCAGAGAAGGCGCGTCTGGCAGAGCTGCTGCGGAATGCGGAGCTTATGAAGGGTATATAGCCATGCGTGAGGGGGAGAGGTTATGATTAAATTTCGTTTTTATTTCAACAATGAGAAAGACGTGGAGTGGCTGAACGAGATGTCAAGGCAGGGCTATGCACTGACAGGCTTCTGCATGGGCTTCTACAGCTTCGACAGGTGCCTGCCCGGGGAATATGTCTACCAGATCGATTTGGCGGAAGGAATGTTCAGGGTCAGCACGGACTACAGGCAGTTTATGGCGGAGATGGGCGTGGAGATTGTGTGTCTGTGGGGGATGTGGGTATTTCTGCGCAGGAGAGCATGCGAAGGGGAATTTAAGCTTTATACGGATGTGGAGTCCAAACTCGAGCACTATACGAAAATCAGGAATCTGTTTAGGGCGGTGGTCTGTCTTGAGACCGTGTGCCTGTTTTTTGAAATAATGGAGGCGGTGATGGGAATCGCTGTGGCGGCAATGGCAGCGTGTTTGATTCTTTTGTTAATAATGGCGATGCTCAGGGAGATCACACGCCTTAATGAGATGCTTACAGAGCTTAGGGCGAGAATGGGGGAGCCGACAAAGAAGGACTTGTGCTGCGGCGGGGGAAAGGTGTCGGGCTTTCTGGTTGCAGGGCTGCTGCTCAATGCCTTTGGGCAGCTATTGAAAATTCTTTCTGAGCTTTCCGCGGTCCAAAGCATAAGTCATATTGTGACAGGAGTCGCAATTGTTCTCATGCTGGCAGGAATATGGAGGACTCTGGGGAGGGCATAATGACGATAGAGCCGGGCGGCAGCTTTGCACGCCCGGTTCTTTATGCTCATGGGCATACAAGGGAAGATTGTCAGCAAGGTTGACGGCCCGGCGAAAGAGCAGGGAAAAGAGTTTTCCTTGGCCGACTGCGAACGGACGCGTTAAGGAAAAATGTCAGGGAGGCTTTCAATTTTACATAAATTATGATAGAATATTGACACGAATACCCGGCGGGGTATCCGCCATGCGAGCGTTTATGAGATTGGAGATTGCAATGGATGAATTAATTGAAAACCTTTCCGGCGAAAGGATGCAGTTTGCGGTGTTGATAGACGCCGACAATATAAGCTCAAAGTATGCGGGCACCATCTTTGAGGAGCTGGAGAAATACGGGCTGTCCACCTACAGGCGTATCTATGGCAACTGGTCAAAGGGAAACGGCTGGTCAGAGGGTATGCTTCTGGAGTATTCCATTATGCCGGTGCAGCAGTTTTCTTATACCAGCGGGAAAAATGCCACAGATATGGCGATGGTGATAGACGCTATGGACATTCTTTACAAAAATAAGGTTCAGGGCTTCTGCCTGGTGACAAGCGACAGCGATTTTACCAGGCTTGCCATGCGTCTTCGGGAGGAGAATATGTTTGTGCTGGGCATGGGGGAGTCCAAGACGCCTGTGGCGCTGACCCGCGCCTGTAATAAATTTATCCATTTGAATCTGGTTGCGGAGCAGAACAAGGCCAGCGGAGACAACGATCTGCTCGATACGGAGACTTCGGAGGAGCAGAATGTGACGCCGATTTCCGAGGTACGGCAGGTTATTCTTGCCACGCTCAACGACAACGGCGGGAAGCAGGTGGACCTGGCGCAGGTCGGCAACCGCCTGAACGATAAGTTCTCGGATTTTGACGTGCGAAACTACGGATATTACAAGCTGAGTACCATGGTAGACGAGGAGATGCCGGACTTCACCGTAAAAAAGATCAATAACCAGCATTATGTGGAGAGGAGCAACGCGCTGACCAAGGAGGAGCTGGAGCGGGAGATCTGCCGTATGATAGAAAAGAGCGGCGGAATGATAGAAAACCTGGCATCGCTGAACGACGAGCTGCATAAAAAATACAGGCAGCTGGATTACAGGCAGTTTGGCTACAACAGGATATCCAGCTTCCTGCGGAGCCTGAAGTCGGTGACGGTACATGAAAACCGTGTGACGCTTAAGAAAAGGGATAAGTAGGCAAAACGAATCTGCCTGACGCTTGAGAAAGGGGATATGCAGGCAAAATGGATCTTTTTGAATATATGAGAAGCGCTGACATGGAAAAGGAGTCTCCGCTTGCCGTCAGAATGCGCCCCAGAACCCTTGAGGAGGTGTTGGGGCAGGAGCACATTGTTGGCAGGGACAAGCTGCTTTACCGTGCCATTAAGGCGGATAAGATAAGCTCGGTTATTTTTTACGGGCCTCCGGGAACGGGAAAGACCACACTGGCCAGGGTCATCGCAAATACGACCAGCGCGGAATTTACCCAGATCAACGCCACGGCGGCGGGAAAAAAGGATATGGAGGAGGTGGTGGCGAAGGCCAAGGACAGCCGGGGCATGTACGGCAGGCGCACCATCCTGTTCATTGACGAAATTCACCGTTTTAATAAGGGGCAGCAGGATTATCTGCTTCCGTTTGTGGAGGACGGCACCGTTATCCTGATAGGCGCAACTACGGAAAATCCCTATTTTGAGGTAAACGGGGCACTTTTATCCCGTTCCGTTATCTTTGAGCTGAAGCCTATCCCCAGAGAAGCGGTAAAGGAGCTTATTACAAAAGCGGTCCGGGATGAGGACAGGGGGATGGGCGTTTATAATGCGGTGATAGAGGAGGATGCGCTGGAATTCCTTGCGGATCTTTCGGGAGGGGATGCAAGGCATGCTCTGAATGCCGTGGAGCTGGGCATCCTGACCACGGAGCGCGCGGAGGACGGAAAGATACACCTCACCCTTGAGGTGGCGCAGGAGTGCATTCAGAAGCGTGTTATCCGCTATGACAAAACAGGCGATAACCATTATGACACCATTTCTGCATTTATAAAAAGTATGAGAGGGTCCGACCCGGACGCGGCGGTTTACTACCTGGCGAGAATGCTTCACGCAGGGGAGAACGTGGCGTTTATTGCCAGAAGGATTATGATCTGCGCGGCGGAGGATGTGGGAAACGCGGACCCCAATGCTCTGGTGGTGGCCACAAATGCCTCGCTGGCTGTGGAGCGCATCGGCATGCCGGAGGCACAGATTATCCTGTCCCAGGCGGCTGCCTATGTGGCGTGCGCCCCAAAGAGCAACGCTGCCTGCCAGGCGATTTTTCAGGCGATGAAGGCGGTGGAGCAGACCGGCAATCTGCCAATTCCGGCGCATCTTCAGGATGCCCACTACAAGGGGGCTGCCAAGCTGGGGCGCGGAACCGGTTATAAGTATGCCCACGATTATCCCAACAATTATGTGGAGCAGCAATATCTGCCGTATGAGCTGACAGGACAGGAGTTTTACAGACCGGGCGGAAACGGGTATGAGGTAAAGATCAGAGAGCATATGAAAAGGATTAAGACAGAGGGGCGCTTCACATAAGGAAGCGCCCCTGGCGTTTTCAAAACAACTCTGAAATCAGATGCTGATAGATCTCCTGGTTTTTTTTCTGCCAGTTGTCGCATATGGAGGAGGCGATTTCCTCCGTGGGCACGGACAGGGTGATTTCCACCAGATTTGTCTCCCGGTCCTTGGCGATAAGATGCGCCTCATATTCCCCGGAGGTGGACTTGTAGTAGTTGCCCTGAACGGAGACCTCGTTGCGAAGATCGTACTCGTTTTCCTTAAAATAGGTGTTGATCTCCTCTTTGATTGCAGGGCTGATATGTCCCTCGAAATAGAGCAGGGTCTCTCTGCCCTCCGGTGTGATGGATAAATGGGTGCGATTACGGACGGTCTCGGAGGTGATCAGCCTTGATTCGGTCAAATCGTTGATAACCTGCTGCAGGGTGAGGAAATTGGTATAATCCTTTTCAAGGATAAAATCGCTGACCTGTGCCGCGGTCATGGAGAAGTTGACCCGGTCCAGCATATACAGCACGATCAGCTTATAAAGTGTCAGGGGGTCTTGCAGCATAGCCGCTCCTTTCCGGGCAGTGCACAGGTCATTGGGCAAATGCCCTGGCCTGTATGCCGCCCTTTTTGTTTTATGTCCCAAAGCCTCCGGCGTATGTTTTGCAGGATATTACCGGATATGGGATTTCACGGCCTCCGCCACAAGCTCCGCAACCTTTGGATTAAATGCCTCCGGCATTATGTTTTCATCGCTTAATTCGCTGTCGGGTACCAGCCCCGCGATGGCTGCGGCGGCAGCGAGCTTCATTTCCTCGGTGATCTGTGTGGCGCGTCCCTCCAGGGCTCCTCTGAAAATTCCGGGGAAAGCGACTACATTATTGACCTGGTTGGGAAAATCGCTTCGTCCTGTGCCGATGACCCTTGCTCCCGCCGCCTTTGCCAGGTCCGGCATGATTTCGGGGACGGGATTTGCCATGGCAAAGAGGATGGAGTCGCGGTTCATGGAGGAGACCATTTCGGGGGTCACAATGCCCGGAGCGGACACTCCCACGAAGATGTCCGCGCCCTTTAAGGCGTCGGCAAGCGTACCGGTCTTACCGTTTAGATTTGTGACCTCCGCCATTTTCTGCTGCATCCAGTTCAGTCCTTCCGTGGACCTGGATATAATGCCCATTTTGTCACACATGATAATGTTGGGGAAGCCGTAGGTGAGAAGCAGCTTTGTGATGGCGACGCCGGCGCTGCCCGCGCCGTTTACAACCACCAGGCAGTCCTCCTTCCTTTTGCCGACTACCTTCAGGGCGTTGATGATTCCTGCCAGAACGACGATTGCGGTACCGTGCTGGTCGTCGTGGAATACGGGAATATCAAGGGTTTCCTTCAGGCGTTCCTCGATCTCAAAGCATCTTGGAGCGCTGATATCCTCCAGATTGATACCGCCGAAGGCGGGCGCAAGCCAGGTGACGGCTTTGATGATCTCCTCGGTATCCTGGGTATCCAGGCAGATAGGAACCGCATTGACCCCGCCGAATTCCTTGAACAGTACGGCCTTGCCCTCCATAACGGGCATTGCCGCGTGAGGACCGATATTTCCCAGCCCCAGGACTGCGCTTCCGTCGGAGACGACGGCCACTGTGTTTGCCTTCATGGTATATTTGTAAGCGGCCTCTTTGTCCCCGGCAATCACCCTGCAGGGCTCTGCCACGCCCGGGGTGTAGGCTACGGACAGATCCTCTCTGGATTTTACGGGCGACTTGGATACGGTTTCAAGCTTGCCGTTCCATTTTTCGTGCATCATAAGAGCTTTCTCGCCGATGGTCATTTCTGCTTTCGCTTCGGTTTCTTTTTTTGTTCCTGTTTCCATGCCATTACCTCTTTCCTTATCTTTTCGTTCTTAGTTATTTCGGTAAACAGTTAAGCTGCCGATAACCGGATTAAAAAGCCTCAGCAGCCTTCAGGCTGCCGGTAACCGGCTTCAAAAATCTCGGCAGCATTTAATCTTGTTACATCATATAATAGATTGCGGCGGTTCGCAAGGCAAAAGTGTGAAGATAATTTATAAGTCTGCAAAGTACACAGACTAAGAAATTCTAGGGCTTCACACAGAAGAACGCAAGAGCAGCGTTCTTAATGGATTGTTTGTGTCGGCGGCGCCGGCATGTAAAAACCTCCGTGTTATCATAGACAAGAGGTTATGTACCTTATCTATCATAACAGGAGGCCTTATAATTTAATCGGTTTTTTTGGCTCAGGCTTTTTATAATATAGCCCTACTGCTCGATGTCATACCGGAATTTTCCCACCAGCTCCTTCAGCATATCCGCCTGGCGTGCCAGCTCCTCGGACGCTGCGGCGCTTTCCTCCGAGGTGGCGGAGTTGGATTCGACAACAGCCGATATCTGATTGATTCCCTCTGAGATCTGTGCCGCCGCCTTTGCCTGGTCTTCGGAAGCTATTGCAATTTCGCCCATGGATTCGTTGACCACCTTTGCGTTTTCCACAACGGAAAGCAGGGATTGGGCCGTGGAGCTGGCGAATTGGATACCTTCTTCTACGGCCATGATGGCGTTTTGAATCAGATCCTTCGTATTTCTTGCAGCCTCCGAGCTCTGGTCCGCGAGAGCGCCGACCTGTGTGGCGACGACGCCGAAGCCCCGTCCCTGTTCACCTGCCCTTGCAGCCTCGATTGAAGCGTTCAGGGAAAGCAGAGCCGTCTGGTCGGCAATTTCCTCTATGCTGCTGATAATAACCGCAATTTTATCGGAGGCTTTTCTGATCTTATCCATTGCCTCTGTGTTATTCTTCATATGCTCGTTGCTTTCAATGATCCTGTCGTTCATATTCGCCACGATCGTCCTTGTCTTTTCCGCGTTCTCGGCATTCACCTGTATCTTCTCCGAGATATCCGCGATGGTAGCGGTCAGCTCCGCCACTGCGCTTGCCTGGTCCGTGGCGCCCTCGGCAAGCTGCATGGAAGCGCCTGCCAGATCCTCCGCTCCCTTCTGGACCTGCTTCGCGTTGCAGTCAATATCCTGCATTGCAGAGCACAGCGATGCCACGATTCCCCGGAAGGACTTGCTGATTTCGGAGAAATCACCCTTATAGTCATCATCTATCTGGATGATAAAGTTACCCTCCGAAAGCTCTGCCAGATGAGTGTCGATGTCTGCGATGATGTTTTTCAGATCGCCAATGGTCTGCGACAGGCAGTTCATCAATATTGCGGTCTCGTCATTTGTCACAGGCTCCGGAGTATCGGTATGAAGATCTCCCTGCGCCAGAAGCTCAAGCCGGCTGACCACCATCGTGATGGGGCTTACGACCTTTTTGCCCAGACCAACGCCTCTTTTGATTCCGTACAGCGTAAATAAAATGACAAAAATCACTGTAAATACCAGCGAGAGGTAAAACATTCCCAGGAATTCACTCCGCACTGCCGCAACGCCGATGCTCCATCCGTTTATGCCGGGAACCGGCGAATATGCAATGACCTTTGTGACCCCGCCATAGGAATAGGTTCCCGTTCCGCTTTGGCCCGTTATCATTTGCTTGCAGATTGCACTGTATTTTTTCAGCTTGGGGTTTGTGTCGCCAAGATGGATGCTGTCCTCCACGCCCACAAGCGAAGAATCAATATCCGCGATGGTAATTCCGTTGGAGTCAAGCATGAACGCGGTGCCGCCTTTTCCCACCTTGATAGAACGCATGATATCGTTCAGATATTCTCCGTTGGGGACATAGACCACCGCTCCCACCGCCTTTGTTCCGGGAATTCCGTTTTCCCACAGGGGAGCCGATACCACATAATTAACAGAATTTGTGATATCGCTGTAAGCCGGCGTGGAAATATATGTATTGCCTGCCATGGCTTCACGGAAGAAATCCCTGTCGGAGAAATTCGTCCCCGAGATTATGTCGATACCGCTGCTGTCTAAAAGGTACCCTCTCTCAAAATCGTGGTCCTTGATTCTCTGTTCCAGAATCGCCGCCTTGTCCTCTGCCGGCCGGCTGGAGTCCGCAAGCCGCGCGATGCTTCCTGTTTCATAGGCAACCGCCACATACTGTTGAAGCGCAGCCGCGACATAAAAGGCGGCAACATCAGAAGTATTGTTGATTGTAGAAGAAACCGCATTGATGGAAGAAATGTAACTCAGGACGGAAGTAATCACTCCCAGAACGATACAACAGATCATAATGGTTCTTGCAAAGCATGAAGAAATTTTCTTTTCGATGCTTATAAAGCCCGTGCTTTGATTTTTTGTTTTTGATAGATCGCCGTTGTTTTCATTTTGCATATATTTTCCTCGTTTCCGGCTGCTCCGCCAATCATCCTTTCCGTTATAATATAATTTCCGGGCATCATCCCGAAGAGCCTATTTTATATAATCATATTATATCACCATAATATCCAATTTTCTACCTTTTTGATAAAATATTATAATATTGATAACAAAAACGAGAGCTGTTATTATTTTTAGCATTATTTAAAAAAAAGCTTTCTATTTTTGGCAAGATGTATTATAATGCTTATATTAAAGCATAAGCATTCGATCATAATGTTCAGGAAGCATATTGATGGCGAAATCTGACTGAAACCCCCCGTTTTAGTAAAGAAAAGAATATTCAAAACCTAAGCCGAGCTTTTAAGGCAGAGAATTTTTATAATTTAGGCAGTGTGTCTTAGATTGAAACTTCCATTTCGGAATTGTGTACCCATTCAAAAGTGTGCCCATTCAAAAAGAGCTTTCAAATATGTTTTGTAAATATTTTTACATCAGGATATAAAGCAAAACTCGGTTGATGTTATGAAAGATTTTAAGCAGGCGGAGCTTTTTTACACCTGATATTTCAGATTTTCAGACGTGGGCTTTGCTGTAAGCAAAAGAAATAAATCAGGAGAAAGCGGATAATCACAGGCTTTCGATACAGGGAAACGAAATTTGTAAAAGGGAAAACTTTCCTACAAAATATAAATGAAAAGGTTTTCAAATCAGGAGGAATTTTATGAGGGAAAAATATGAATCGCTGCAGCTTGCCCAGCTAAAGGAGCTGGCGAAGGTACGCGGGTTAAAGGGTACCTCCGCCATGAAAAAGGCGGAGCTGGTAGAGGCGATGCTTGCGGAGGATGAAAGGGTTAAGAAGCTGGAAGACGAGAGCGCGGCAAAAAGCAGCTCCGCCCAGCAGAATACAGACGCTTCACACGGCAGGGAGACTTCCAAGACCCCGGCGCCCCGCAGACGCACGGTTATCACCTCGCCGAAGCGGGACATGCAGAAGAATACTGCGGAGGAACGTGCCGTGAAGGCGGAGGCTTCCGCACAGACCGAGACCGTTCAGAGGGTGGAGGAGAATCCCCGGCCCTATGAAAGTGCGCCTGCACCTGCGGCAGGAGCGGCGCCGGCGGCGCGTGTCAGCCGTCCCCCGGAGGTTTATGACGAAAAGACCTATCCAAAGGAGCTGGACAGCGGCGAGGAGGCCAGCGGTATTCTGGAGGTCATGCCGGACGGATACGGCTTTATCCGCTGTGAAAATTATCTTCCGGGCGAGAACGATGTGTACGTGGCGCCCAGCCAGATCCGCCGTTTCGGCTTAAAGACAGGGGATATCCTGCACGGTAACAAGCGCATCAAGACCCAGCAGGAAAAGTTCAGCGCGCTTTTGTTTATACGCTCTATTAACGGCTATACCACCGAGGAGGCGTCCCAGCGCAAGGCTTTCGAGGACATGACGCCCATATTCCCCAACGAGCGCATCCGGCTGGAGACGTCAGGCTGCAGCGTGGCAATGCGGGTCATGGATCTGGTCAGCCCGGTAGGCAAGGGGCAGCGCGGCATGATCGTATCGCCGCCCAAGGCGGGCAAGACGACGCTGCTGAAGGATGTGGCGAAGTCCATTTTGCGCACGAATCCCCACATGCACATGCTGATTCTGCTGATCGACGAGCGGCCGGAGGAGGTTACGGACATTAAGGAGGCTATTATCGGCAACAATGTGGAGGTGATCTATTCCACCTTTGACGAGCTGCCGGAGCATCATAAAAGAGTCTCGGAAATGGTTATCGAACGCGCAAAGCGTCTGGTGGAGCATAAAAAGGACGTTGTCATCCTGCTTGACAGCATTACCCGTCTGGCAAGAGCATACAATCTGGTGGTGCCGCCCAGCGGGCGCACCCTGTCGGGAGGCCTTGACCCGGCGGCGCTGCACATGCCCAAGAGGTTTTTCGGCGCGGCGAGGAACATGCGCGAGGGCGGCAGTCTGACCATACTTGCCACCGCTTTGGTGGACACGGGAAGCAAGATGGATGACGTGATATACGAGGAGTTCAAGGGTACCGGCAACATGGAGATGATTCTGGACAGAAAGCTCTCCGAAAAGCGCATTTTCCCTGCCATTGATCTGGCGAAATCCGGAACCAGACGGGAGGATCTGCTCTTGAACGGCGAGGAATTCGAGGCCATCAATATCATGCGCAAGGCGTTGAACGGCCTGAAGTCGGACGAGGCCACCGACCGGATTCTGGATATGTTTGCGAAGACGAGAAATAATAACGATTTTGTCCAGACGGTAAAGAAAAACAGGTTCATTTGAGCAGGGTTTGCAGAAAATATAGAGAAAAGATAAAAATTGGCAAAAAAGAAAAATTGTGCTTGCATATAGACAACTCGTATGTTACAATAATACCGCTGTTTGTGGTTCCATAAGCAGTGCGGATGAGAACGCGGAGTACGCTGGCTGCATACGGCTGTGGCAGGTGCCGCAGCGCAATACCGGCTTCGCGATGCCAGAAGGCTGAACTGTTACAGAACAACAAATATATTGCAAGTACTTATAAAGAGGTGAGAGAGATGAAAGAAGGAATCCATCCCCAGTATTATCAGGCTACCGTGACCTGCAACTGTGGCAATACTTTTGTGACAGGTTCCACGAAACCTGAGATCCATGTGGAGGTATGCTCCAAGTGCCATTCATTCTATACCGGTCAGATGAAGACCGCCAGAGCTGATGGACGTATCGAGAAGTTCAACAAGAAATACGGCGTTCAGTAGGAAGCGCAGGGGA
>ERZ808051.1691-NODE-1691-length-13500-cov-4.363630_pt1 | contig 13500 bp, 11 predicted proteins | sample MGYA00380199_ERZ808051 | MGnify/ENA primary metagenome ERZ808051 (study PRJEB31490, sample SAMN06133391) | mouse gut metagenome | isolation source: J11 | host: mice | place: China: Chengdu | collected 2015-05 ...
GAGCCTTCTTTCTATTACAATACCGGAAGCTGCGTCCATCCCCGCTGCATTACCTGCATCGAAATCCAGCGGGGAGAGATGACCCTGGTGAAATGGACTATGAGCGCCCGGACGGACAGCGTTTTGTATGTGGCCAGGGAAGTGGTATCCGGGCCTGTGGAGATACTGGGAACAAAAGAAAGCCGCCGGGGTTAATACAGGCCCCGGCCCCCGGAGCGGGCGGAGAGGAGGCGCCGGTTCCGGGGGAAAATAACATGAGAAAGCATTGACGGCGGAGATACCGCAGTGAGTCGAAAGCCTGTCAGGGGATTTAAGGGGATGCGAACCGGAGAAGCGTCCGGAGGATAAAATGCCGAAAGGCAGGAAGAGAGGATGGTATGGATATGGAAGAAAATTTAGCGCAGCACCCGGGAAATGCGCCGCGGTACGGCCTGGAAAACGCAGGGGAAATCGAGAACAGTCCCCTGCGGGGGAAGCACCTTTGCTTTCTGGGCTCCTCGGTTACGGAGGGAGCCTGCTCCATGGGAATTTCCTTTGTGGAATACATGGCGAAGCGCAACGGTTTCAGCTATGTAAAGGAGGCTGTAAGCGGGACCACGCTCACCGATATGGGGGAGGATTCCTATGTCAGCCGCATGAAAGCCCGGATTGACAGGCAGGAAAATTTTGACGCCTTTATCTGTCAGCTCTCCACAAACGACGGGGCCAGAGGGCTGCCGCTTGGCAGGATAAGCGAGGGACAGGATCCGGAGGCTTTTGACGTCCGTACCGTCACGGGCGCCATGGAGTACATCATTGTGTATGCCAGGGAGACCTGGAACTGTCCCGTGGTGTTCTACACGGGCACGAGATACGACAGCGCTTTGTACCGCGAGATGGTGGACAGGCTTTTGGAGCTGCAGAAAAAATATGGGATAGGCGTGATTGATCTGTGGAATAACAGGGAGATGAACGGGGTGTCCCGGGAGGATTACAGCCTGTACATGCATGATCCCGTCCACCCTGTTCAGGCCGGATATTTAAAATGGTGGACTCCGGTGATGGAGGAGGCTCTCTTTCGCCTGATAGGGCAGGGCTGAAAGCGGCTCCTATCCGGAGACGCTGTACAGCGCTGCCAGCACCGCCTGCTGGGCGAATCCTACCTGATGAATGACATAGGACTCGTTTTGGTCCCAGGTCACTTTCCGGATGGCCTGATAGGGACACAGGCCTGTGGTCTCATCCCGGTTTGCATAGGCGGCGGATACGTTCTGGGCGAATGAATCCATATAGGTGTCCGCAGACGCCAGGCCCCGCTGCCACATTTCATAGTAGGCTTCGGCCAAAATCGCCGCGAACCAGGGATCCCCCTGATAATAATAAGTCTCCGCGGCCGGGTTATAGGTGCGGAAAGTCTTGTACGCGGCATTTGCGGTTTTGAGGGCGTCTTCCATGTAGGCGTCCTTTTTTTCCGTGTCTTTTGTGCAGTCGTACAGAGCCAGATCGGCGAGAATCATACTGCCGGAATTGTAGGAATAGTGAACCCGGTTGATCTCGCCGTCCCGGAAAGCGCCGTTCTCATAGATTGTGTGGATTCCGTTCCAGTAGTCGTGGCTTTCGGGCATGTTCTGCATTCTCTTGCAGAAAGCGTAGAACCGCTCTGCCCATTCAAGGTAGAATCGGCTTTCCTCGGGAGTGGACGCAAGCTGAGAGAGCCTGGCATTGACAATGATACTGCAGGCATTGGCGCTGAGCCCCCGCTCCAGATGCTGCGGGTCGGCGCCGGGAGCCAGCCCGGCTTCGCTCCATACAATGCCTCCCAGGTTCTCGTTCCAGCCCGACAGAACCCAGTTGTTTACCCGCACGGCCTCCTCCAAATACCATTCGTCCTCCAGAATCTCATAGGCCCGCAGATAATTGCGTGCAACCCAGATATTGTCGTCAAAAAAGCAGTCGCCGCTTCCGAGGCCCTCCACGGTGCCTCTGGAGGAATGGTACTTTACGGAGTCCGCCTCCTCAGACCCGGGGGCCGCCTGACGGAAGAACAGAAAGTTATTGATCATTTTGCGGAAAACCTCTTTCTGGGCAGCATCCCGGGGGTAAAGCTTACACATATAATACTGCATGCCCACGCCGCAGAAATTCGACCACAGAAAACCTGACTGAACCCTATCGTGGTATTCGCGCAGATTGATGAAGTCAGTGTCCTCGCTTTTTCCCGAGATTCCGTATTGGTCAAAGATATTCTGAACCATGACCGCAGCCAGCTTCTCCTCCTCGGTAGGGCGTCCGGGGATCCGGGAATCTGCCCCAGCAGCTGCGCACCCTGCCAAAGCGATGACGGAGATGCCCGATATCAGGGAAAAGAGCCGCCTCAGAGAACGTTTGTTACCTGTCATAATGTTCCTTTCCGGATCAATTGATTTCCTTTTTGATTTTTCTCAGTGTACTACATGCATGCCGGAATGTCAAAGAAAACTTAGACCGGATAATTCCGCGGGGATTGTTCGCAGATTACTGTCCGCAGGAGCCTCCGGGAGGTGCTTTCGTGGGCCCGTGGGCATTTTCACGAACAATCCGGAGACTGTAATTGACATATCATTAAATGTAATATATAATGATATATAAGTGTCGGTGGGAAGAATTGACTTTTCGCCGAAAGCCCGGAGGAGACGGAAGCTTTGGAGCGCTTGATAAGTAAGGAGGGGGCATGAAGAGAAAACTTTTATATGAAACCATTTATAACGATTTGCTGGACGGCATCCGCAACGGAACTTATCCGCCCGGAAGCAGGCTGCCTTCGGAGAAAGAGCTTTCGGAGAAATATGATGTGAGCCGCATCACAAGCAAAAAGTCGCTGGAGATGCTGGCGGACGAGAACCTGATTACCAGAATGCCGGGGCGGGGCTCCTATGTATTGGGGGAGGACGACCAGAAGAAGATGGTACAGGAAAGGAAAGAGATACAGCAGCCTGGGGAGCAGAAACATCTGGTGGGCGTGGTAATGGACGCGTTCGGCCCGGTCTTTGGCATAGAGATTTTATTGGGGATTGAGTTCGAATGCCGGAAACGGGGATATGATATGCTTCTGAAATGCACCTACGGAGATATGGAGGAGGAAAACCGTGCGGTCCGCAGAATGGTCGAGCTGGGTGTGGAAGGCATTATTCTGATGTGTGTGCAGGGGGAGAATTACAATGCGGAGATCATGAAGCTGACGATCCAGGGCTTTCCGATGGTGCTGGTAGACCGAAGACTGCGGGGGCTTCCGATTCCCTTTGTGGGAACGGATAACTATCAGGCGGCCAAGGAGCTGACAGACTATCTGATAGAGGAGGGACACAAGAAAATCTGCTTTCTTTCCCAGGAGCTCTCCAGGAGTTCCGCTGTCACGGAGCGCTTTGAGGGCTACCGGGACAGCAATCTGGAGCATGGCATTTTGACCAACGAGAATCTGTGGATGACGGACATCAATGCCCTGCTGCCCCAGATGGAAGACAGGGAGGAGGCGCTGGAGCAGAGCTACGGCAGGATGGAAAAGTATATCCGGGAGAATCCGGACATTACGGCCTTTTTTGCAGTGAACCGGGAAATCGCCTGCTCCGTGTATGAGATCCTGAGGAAGATGGGGCTGGAGGAGAAAAAGGAAGTGGTCTGCTTTGACGGCCTGGAGGAAAGAGGCGTCCCTATATTTACATATGTGAGCCAGGGACAGTACCTGATCGGAGTGAAAGCAGTCAGCATACTGGACAATGAGATAAAGGGAAAAGAGGTATCGGAGAAGCGCTATATTCCGTACCGGATGGTATATGGGAAAGGGCTGCGGCCGGCGGACCAGTGAACTGCCTGGGCGGACAGGAGAGCTGGCCCGACTGATTTGCACTGACAGAGAGAACATAGGGAGAAAAGAGCGGGGAGAAATCCTGGCTCTTTTATTCCCGCGAGCAATGAGTCAAGTGGGCATGCTTGCATGCACATTTGACGAATGCCGCGAGGGTCAAAGACCCCGTTGCTTGCAGCGGGGTCTTTGATTCTCTGATAGTGACAAAGCATCTCCAGACAGCAACCGGTGAACTCCTAAAGCATTTACCGATACAGAAGTGATAGAAAGTAACATTGAAAGTAGCACAGAAAACCGTCATAGTAGCATAGAAAAGTGATGGATTTGAACTTCCCGGTTGAATCCATCCCCGGAAATATCAACCTCTGCGTTCTTGCAGCCCTCTCTTTTTCCGGATATAATGTCCCTAATCAAGGCATGAAACGGCCAAAAAAAGGAGGAATCAAAATGATAGACCGCGAACAGATAGGCATCAGAATAGCAGTCCTGCGCAAGAAAGCAGGCCTGTCCCAGCAGGCGCTGGCGGACAAGCTGGGCGTCAGCGCCCAAGCCGTCAGCAAATGGGAGGGCGGAAAGAATCTGCCGGACATCGACATGTTCCGGGAGCTGGCCTGGCTTTTCCACATGACCATAGACAGCATTGTGGAGGGCGACCTGCTCTTTGCCCAGAAAAGTGTCCAGAAAGAGCTACCCGCCAGCATAGAGGCCCTCTTACCCGATGCCGAAAGGCGCAGACTCCTGCAGAGCCTGTCCACTTACTGCTCCGACGCAGAGCTGGGCGGCATAGCCAGGGAGCTGTCCAGAGGGAACCTGGAGATGTGGGTCCGGGCTGGCATCACCAGGCTGGAGGGAGGAACATTCCAGGAGGAGAAAAAAGTCTCCATTCCCGCCAGTCTGTTGGGAGAGAACACCTTGCGGGAGACAGCCCCCTATTTCGCCAAAACCCTGGGAGAAATGATGGGAAACATGGAGCCGGGGCTGCGGCGGATTCAAGAGCTGATGCGCTGCCCGGATTGCGGAGAACGCCTGTCCAGCGAAAATAGAGACGATAATACGATATATTTCAAATGCAAAAACAACCACTGCTGCGATGTGACGGACGGCGTCATCTATTTCGGTTCCCGGGAGATTCCGGGCGAACTCTGGTCCCTGTACATGAAGAACTATCAGGACTATCTCAGAGAACAGCGCCACCCGGGGAACCCGCGCTATCAGATGGGAGCGGTTCCCTGCAGCGAGTTACGCTGGCAGACTATGAAAAAACTCCGCCCCCGGATCATCCTGGACATTGCCTGCGGCACCTGTAACGGGCTCAAATACGACCTGCAGCGCATCAACTGGCCCTGTCTGGTCATCATGACGGATGTCTCCCACCGCATCCTGAAATATAACAACCGGTACTTCACCGAGGAGATGGCAAACCCTTATGTGGACATTGTCTGTCTGGCCTGCGACTGCGCCCGCCTGCCTATCCGGGACGGCTGTATCGACATGGTGGTGTCCAACGGCGGCTTTGAGAGCATGCAGTCCAAGATGATGGACGGTTTCCGGGAGGCATACCGGGTGCTTAAGCCCGGAGGCCATGCGGTCTACAACATCAGCATCCTGGGAGACCATGCCTCGGAGAATACGAAAAAATGGGAACATCTGTACTATTCCCTGAATGAAAGCTACTCCCTGCACGAGAAGCTTTTCGATATCAGGGAATGGGAAGAAATCTGCAGGGACACGGGATACGCTGCCACTCAGACCAGAGAAATCTATGGGGAGCTGCCCGCTCCGCAGGGGGATATATTTCCTTTTGAAAATGAAATCCTGCAGTGGATGGGGGAGTATCTGTGCGTATCTGAGAAATAATCTGCCGGGAACCTGCCTTTTTGTGTAGAAACTAATTATCGTGAAAGTGCCTTTTTTGAAAAACACTTGAAATGCGGACGCAAAGCATGATATATTTGATGGGAAAGCCAAATGAGGCTGGATGCTTGACTTGCGGGGGATTCGTATGTTAGAGAGGTTTTATCCGGACAATGAGGCGCCGAGCGCTTATGAAATCAACTATAAAGAGTTGTACGAGAGGGGATACAAGGGCATCATCTTCGACATCGACAATACCCTGGTGCCCCACGGCGCGCCTGCGGACGGGGGTGCCGTGGGCCTTTTCGCTGGGCTGCAAATGCTGGGCTTCAGGACCGTGCTTTTGTCTAACAACAAGGAGTCCAGGGTACAGCCCTTTGCGGACAGGGTGGGGTCAAAGTATATCTATAGGGCCGGAAAGCCCGGGCAGGCGGGATATGAGAAAGCCATGGAGCTGATGGGTACCTCGCCGGAGAGCACCCTCTTCGTGGGAGACCAGCTGTTCACGGATGTGTGGGGAGCGAAAAAGGCAGGAATCGTCACTTACCTGGTGAAGCCCATCTATCCTAAGGAAGAGATTCAGATTGTGCTGAAGCGCCGGCTGGAGCGGATCGTTCTTTTTTTCTACCATCGAAAGCCCCATCGCGAACCGATGCCCGGAGCCTTGAAGAATGACGGCTCCGGCTGAAACCGGCACTGACTGGCGGTCTGTCATCAAAAAATTCTGATTGGTATGCGCGCCAAAGCGTGCAGAGAGGTATAAGCATGAAAATAGATGGCTACACCCGCGTCTGTGGGGTGATGGGAAATCCGGTGGAGCATACAATGTCCCCGGCTATCCATAACACTCTGGCTCAGAACCTAAAGGAAAACCTGGTATACGTCCCTTTCCGCGTGCCGGCAGGCGGGGCAGAGGACGCAGTAAAGGGAGCCTACGCCCTGAATCTGCTTGGAGTGAACGTGACGGTTCCTTATAAAAGGGACGTGATTCCTTATCTAAAGGAGATAGATCCTCTGGCGGAAACCATTGGCGCGGTGAACACTTTGGTGCGGAGGCCAGGCGGATTCAAGGGCTATAATACGGATATGCCCGGGCTCTACCGCGCCATGTGCGAGGACGGCGTGAGGATAGAAGAAGAAAGGGTGCTGATCCTGGGCGCAGGAGGCGTGGCCAGGGCCGTGGCCATTCTGGCGGCACAGAAAGGGGCGGCGCAGATCGTGATTTTAAACCGTACCCTAGTGAAAGCGGAGGGCATAGCGGATGAGGTGAACGCCCTGGCAGGCTGCAGACTGGCCCAGGCGCTGAGGCTGGAGGAGTACGGCTCTCTTCCGGAGGAGAGGTATCTTGCCATCCAGGCTACCAATGTAGGGATGTTTCCGAAGACGGAGGCGGCTGTCATCGAGGACGCCGCATTTTATAAAAAGATACATACAGGCTATGATCTTGTCTTTAATCCGGCCAGGACCAGGTTTATGGAGCTGGCGGAGGAAAACGGCGGCAGGGCTTTTGGGGGACTTAAGATGCTGCTGTACCAGGGCATCATAGCCTATGAACTCTGGACGGGAGCTCAGGTGAACCGTACTCTGGCAGAAAAGGCATACGAGGCTATGAAAGAAGCTATGCATATTTCGCAGTGAGGTATCTGATAGGGACTGCCTGGCAGGGCAGGAGAATGATCCAAAGTCCGGGATTCTGGCGCATGCAGCCGGACTGGGGACGCGCCACCGGGCGAGAACAGCGAGGCCGCCGTGTCACCAGGGCAAAGGCACAGAGCCTGTCCGGCTCCGATGGTTCAGGGACAGGAGGAGACGAGCATACATATGAATAAGAAGAATCTGGTGCTGATCGGCTTCATGGGCAGCGGGAAGACCTCCGTGGGACTTAGGATGTCCTACAGGCTGCGCATGCCGGTGGAGGACACGGACAAGCTGATAGTGCGCAGACAGGGGCGCAGCATCAGCGAGATATTTAAAAAAGAGGGAGAGGAATATTTCCGTAACCAAGAGACAAAGCTGCTTATGGAACTGGTGGAAAAAGGCCGCAGGGCCATCTACTCCGTGGGAGGGGGCACGCCCGTGCAGCTTCAGAACAGGGAACTCCTCCGTCAGCTGGGAAAAGTGGTTCTGCTACGGGTGCGGCCCGAGACTGTATACCAGCGGCTGAAAGGGGATACCAGCAGACCGCTCTTACAGTGCGAAGAACCCTTAAAGCGAATCCGGGAGCTGATGGAGAGCCGAAAGGAAGCCTATGAGACCTGCGCCGATGTTATCCTTGACGTGGATGACATGGACATGGAAGATATATTAAAGAGCATTGAAAAGGAGATGAACAGCATGAAGATTTTGGTGATTAATGGCCCTAATATCAATTTCCTGGGAATCCGGGAGAAAAGCATATACGGCGCCCAGGACTATCAATATCTGCTGGATCTCATCCAGAAAAAGGCGAAAGAGACAGAAAGCGACATTGAGGTGTTCCAGAGCAACCACGAGGGGGCCATCATCGACCGCATCCAGGAGGCCTATTTTGACGGCACCCAGGGAATCGTCATCAACCCGGGGGCCTACACCCATTACAGCTACGCCATCCGGGATGCCTTAGCCAGCATCACGGTGCCCAAAGTGGAGATCCATATCTCGGACATCACGAAGCGTGAGGAGTTCAGAAAGGTGTCCGTAACAGCGCCTGTCTGCGACAGACAGATTTACGGGCAGGGCCTTTCGGGGTATCTCAAAGCCATTGACCACATCCTGAACTAAATTTCTTCTATTTTTTTACAAGTTTTTTTCAAAAACAGTTGAAATTTGTACTTGTTTATATTAAACTAGATACGGATTATATTTGTGAGCAAAATTAGGAGGAATATGAAATGATTTCAGCAGGTGATTTCCGGAACGGTATTACCATTGAGTATGATAACAATGTATATCAGATTATTGAATTCCAGCATGTGAAGCCCGGAAAGGGAGCGGCGTTCGTGAGGACGAAGCTGAAGAATATCAAGAGCAGCGGTGTGATCGAGAAATCTTTCCGCCCTACCGAGAAATTCCCTCAGGCGCGCATTGACAGAAAGGACCTGCAGTATCTGTACGAGGACGGAGATCTGTACTATTTCATGGATACCGAGAGCTATGAGCAGATGGCCCTGAGCAAAGACACCGTGGGCGATGCGCTGAAGTTCGTAAAAGAGAACGAGATGTGCAAGATCTGCTCCCACAACGGCAGTGTGTACTCGGTGGAGCCTCCTCTGTTCGTGGAGTTGGAGATCACGGATACCGAGCCTGGATTCAAGGGAGATACCGCCACAGGCGCATCCAAGCCTGCCACCGTGGAGACCGGTGCACAGGTTGCGGTTCCTCTGTTCGTGAATCAGGGGGACAAGATCAAGATCGACACCAGGACCGGCGAATATCTGTCCAGAGTCTGATCGATTTGTATTTCGCTGTGCCATAATATGGATTTATGCTGCTCTTTCTAGTGTCTGCCCAGGCGCAGGCGCTGTTGCGCATGTTGAGAGGAATTGATTTTTTAGACAGCGCAGAAAGAGGGAGAGTATGAATATAAACGAATTTGCAGGGAAAGTCTGCAAAGCGGTGAAAAAGGAACTCGGTGCAGGATACCGGGTGGAATGCAAGGAGGTACGGAAGAACAACGGCGTCATCCTCCACGGACTTCTGGTCCTGGGAGAGAATCAGAACGTGGCTCCGACGATTTATCTGGATACTTTTCTGGAGGCTTATGAGTCGGGTGCGACTTTCAAGTCGGTTCTCCAGAGACTGCTGGATATCTGCAGGGAGGACATGCTGAAAGAAGCCGTTGACATGGAATTTTTCCGGTCCTTTGAACAGGTGCGTGACAGGATCTGTTACCGCCTGATCGGCAGGAAAGGAAATGAAGAACTGTTGGAAGACATACCATATATTGAATTCCTGGATTTGGCCATCTGCTTTTATTATGCCTACCATGGGGAGGCACTGGGAGACGGGACCATTCTCGTCCACAATTCCCACATGGAGCTTTGGGATACCTGTACGGCGGAGCTCTTCGGAATGGCGAAACGCAATACCCAGAAGCTGTTTCCCTGGGTGTGCAGCTCTATCGCGGAGGTTCTGGGTGAGATAGCCGGGGAGGACGAAAGTCCGGAGGCAGAGGAGCAGGAAGCGTTTCTGCAGGAGGTGCCCATGCAGGTCCTGAGCAATGAGAAGAGGACCCAGGGGGCTGTCTGTATGCTTTATCCGGGTGTATTGGACGTACTTGCAGGGGAAGAAAAGCGGAATTTTTACATTCTGCCCAGTTCCGTACATGAGGTGATTCTCCTGGAGGATACAGGCGTTGGCTCTGTACCGGAACTCAAGAAAATGGTCACAGAGGTAAACGCTACCCAGGTCGCTCCGGAGGAGGTCCTTTCTGACAGTCTTTATTACTACGATTCCACCGATAAAAGGGTCAAAATTATTTTCTAAGATTTTCCATAAATTTATAGTAGACATATCAAACTTTTTGTGATATTATAGTCAAAGCGATGTAACAATTTTGTAATATTTGCATCCGTAGTCTAATGGATAGAACGAAGGCCTCCGACGCCTTTAATGCAGGTTCGATTCCTGTCGGATGCATTTACATCGCTTTGGCTTTAATATATACAATAGAAAGCTTTGCTTTCTATTGTATATCAAGCAGCTGAAAGCGAAGCAACTGCTTTCTATTGCTTCGATTCCGGAAGAGAGCCGGCAGATGTCCACCCTGTGTCACGGTACAGCTGTGCAGATGCGCATAGCCGGCCGGATTTTTTGTCTATAAGAAAGGTATGATGATATGTCGAAAGATAATAAAGCGGAAATCCGTCATTTTTTTGTAAAGAATTCCAAGTTTCTGTTTCCGGTGGTTGTGATCATTGTGGCGGCCGTGACGGTTTCCTTTGCACTGGATGCGAACCGCGGCAAGACAGGACAGGAGGAGTCAGTGCCTCAGACGGAAGAATCCATAGTGCCGGTGAGTCTGGAGGAGAGCGTGGAAGCGTCCGAGGAGGCGGATACGCCCAAGGAAACCCCGCTGATTCCCAACGAGAATGAGGGGATACAGACCCTTGTGGCCACATACTATAATTCCATGCAGCTGGGAGACGCCGCAGGGATGGCTGCTCTCTATGATAAATTTACGGAGGAAGAGCAGCTGCGCTGTGAGGAGATGGCAAAGTATGTGGATTATATCTCTAACCTGGAAGTCTATACGAAAGAGGGGCCTCAGGCGGGTGTCACGCTGGCGTATGTGTACTATACGATCTGCTTCCTGAATCATGAGGAGGAAGTTCCGGGGTGGCAGACATTCTATATCTGCGACAACGGGCAGGGAGGCTATTATATCAAGAACGAGAAGAACTTCACGGAAGAAGAGAAGAAGTACGTGGGAGACGTGTCCGGACAGGACGATGTGGTAGAGCTCAACAACCGCGTAAATGTGGAGTACAGGGAGCTGATGGAGGCAACCCCGCAGCTGCTTTCCTATCTGGGGGAACTTGGCAATCAGGTAGACGTGGCCGTGGGCGTAAGACTGGCAGAGCAGGTGGCAAGCAATGCGCCTGCGGAGGGTGACGGAACGGCTCCGGCAGACGGAACGGCTCCGGCCGAGGGCGCTGACCAGCCCGCGGGGGGAGAGCAGACCCCGGCGGACCCGCCGGCCCAGACCGGACCTCAGAGCGCTTTGGCTACCACCACCGTCAATGTCAGAAATTCTGACAGTGAGTTGGCAGACAAGCTGGGGCAGGTAGAGGGCGGCACCAGGGTTCAGGTTCAGGAGGTACGCGCCAACGGTTGGACAAAGATTGTCTACGAGGGCGGGGACGGCTATATTAAGTCCGAGTATCTGCAGATGGAGGAGAGCGCGGAGGGGCAGGAGGCCATCGGCACGGTTACGGCGAATACCAATGTCAATGTGCGCGCCGCCGCCAGCGAGACCGCCGAGCAGGTGGGAATCCTCGTAGGCGGAGATTCCGCAGAACTGCTGGGCAATGAGAACGGATGGTGCAAGATTAAATATGATGGCAAGGTGGGGTATGTGAAAGCGGAATTCGTCACACAATAATGCATAAAATACCATCAAAACGGAAAGCCTTTTACAGAGGACAGCAGGTCCTTTGTAAGAGGCTTTTTTACGCGGGCAGTTTTTGACAGAGAGGAGACACATTTGCGATGAAGTCACAGGAGGCGGCGGTTTACAGAGAAATTCAGAGGAATGCGGATATGGCTATGAAAGCCATCGATACGATTTCAGGCAAGGTGTATGACGATAACCTTGCGCTGCAGATTTCCAGACAGTCCTTAAAATATGCGGAGCTCTATAATGAAGCGTCCAGGCAGCTTATGGAGGGGAAAGCGGAGCGCTACCAGAGCAATGCCCTCACGGACGCCATGCTCAAGACAGGAATCCACTACAATACCATACTCAATACCAGTACGGGACATATCGCGGAGATGATGATCAAGGGAAGCAATAACGGCATTCTGGAGATGGAGAAAGTGCTTAAGCACAACGAGAACGCGGGCGAGGGCCCTAAGGCGCTGGCGAAGCAGCTGATCGACTTTGAGGAGAACAGTATCAAGCGGCTGAAAGAGTACCTGTAAGGGCTTATTGTGCAAATTGATTAAAAAATTCCGAAAAACTTTTGCGATTTAGTGAATTAAAGTGTTGTGCATTCTTTTGATACAGGTTATAATAATAGCGGGACAATATTGTTAAGAAAGCATAGGAGAAGTCCTATGCTTTTTCTAGTATGACAAAAGGAGGAGGATATTGCAATGTCATATGTAGATGAGGTTTTTGAGTACGTAGTGGCCAAGAATCCTGCCCAGCCGGAGTTTCATCAGGCTGTGAAGGAGGTTCTGGAATCTCTTCGCGTGGTAATTGAGGCAAATGAAGAAAAGTACCGCAAGGACGCTCTGTTAGAGAGAATCGTGACGCCGGAGCGCCAGCTGCTTTTCCGCGTGCCCTGGGTGGACGATAAAGGTCAGGTTCAGGTGAACAATGGCTTTAGGGTGCAGTTCAACTCTGCAATCGGACCCTATAAGGGGGGCCTGCGGCTGCATCCCAGCGTGAACCTGGGCATCATCAAATTCCTGGGATTCGAGCAGATATTTAAGAATTCCCTGACCGGACTTCCCATCGGTGGCGGTAAGGGTGGTTCGGACTTTGATCCCAAGGGTAAGTCTGACAGGGAAGTGATGGCGTTTTGCCAGAGCTTTATCACGGAGCTTTATAAGTACATCGGCGCTGATACGGATGTGCCTGCGGGCGATATCGGCACAGGCGCCAGGGAAATCGGCTATATGTACGGCCAGTACAAGAGACTGACAGGCCTGTATGAGGGAGTGCTCACGGGCAAAGGACTGAGCTACGGCGGGTCTAAGGCCAGGACGGAAGCCACGGGCTACGGACTGCTGTACCTGACGGCGGAAATGCTCAAGTGCAACGGCAAGGATATTGCGGGGAAGACCGTGGCGGTATCCGGCGCGGGCAATGTGGCAATCTATGCGATCCAGAAAGCCTGGCAGCTGGGCGCCAAGCCTGTGACTTGTTCCGACTCTACCGGATGGATTTACGACTCCGAAGGCATTGACGTGGCTCTTCTGAAAGAGATAAAGGAAGTGAAGCGGGCAAGGCTCACGGAGTATGCGGCGGCAAGAACCAGCGCCCAGTATCATGAGTGCGCGCCGGGCAGCAATGTGTGGACCGTAAAGTGCGACATTGCGCTTCCCTGTGCCACACAGAACGAGCTGAACCTGGAGGATGCCAAGAACCTGGTGGCAAACGGATGCTTTGCCGTGGCAGA
>ERZ808051.1696-NODE-1696-length-13468-cov-27.835188_pt1 | contig 13468 bp, 16 predicted proteins | sample MGYA00380199_ERZ808051 | MGnify/ENA primary metagenome ERZ808051 (study PRJEB31490, sample SAMN06133391) | mouse gut metagenome | isolation source: J11 | host: mice | place: China: Chengdu | collected 2015-05 ...
CAGGACACCCCCTGCACCCGGGCCCAGGCTGTAAAGTTCATTTGGGAAGCACTTGGCAAACCTTCCGCAACGAAAACCGCCAGCTTTACTGATGTACCCGCCAACGCTGATTATGCCCCGGCGGTATCCTGGGCTGTGGAACAGGGCGTTACCAATGGCTACGGTGGCAATGATACCTTTGCCCCGGACAGGGTTTGCAACCGAGGCGAGATTGTAACCTTCCTCTACCGGGCTTATAACAACTGAAAATAGTAGCTTGCCCCCGCCGTTTCAGAGCGAAACGGCGGGGGTGTTTTTTTGCCCATTTTTGTACCATTTCTACTATATTAATCGCGCCTCAATAATCGAACAAAAAAGGAAAAATATTGCTTTTTTCGTCTCCAAATATACCGCGTATCCTTTCTTGTTTACTATAAGGGGCTCCTTCACCCAAACAGAGCGGAGGGGCCCCTTATAAAGGAAAATATAGGAAGGAAATGGTAATTATGTTTGATTTAAAAAATCTTGGAAGAAGTATAAAAACGGCCCGAGAAAATAAAGGCTTTACGCAGGAAGAATTAGCCGAAAAGATGAACTATGCGGCAAAGACCAACATTTCACGGTTCGAGACAGGTGATAGAGTTCCCAAATTGGAGACGCTGTGTTTGTTAGCAGAGGTTCTTGATAGTACCCCAGACGAACTGTTAGGATTTGTTACTTCTATCAGAAAGGCATCCGAAATGGAGGAAAACTCAGTTTCGGAAAAAATACTTAGAGAACTCAAAGAATTGAAGAATATATTGAACGAAGTAGAAAAGTTAATACTAATTATAAGATAGTCAACTGTTCTTTCGGCCGTAAAAGCTGTGGGCGGTTTATTTTTTTCTCATTTGCCAGGGTGGCAAGGAATTTGCCAGATTGAGCAACGACATTTCCGGGTCCCTTTGCTAAAATAGTGCCATGAAGAAGCTCTTCAAAAAACTTTGGGCCCGGTGTCCGGACACCGGGCCCAGAAGGGGGAAAATTGTGGACAAAAAGTACCTTGTTGTTGGTTCTTGGATTGACAAAGCAAGCGGAAAACCCGTAAGCCGGATTGCTGAGATCAATGCCGGCATCAACAAAAACGGACAGCCTTATGAGATAGCTGACACGGATGGCCGCGAGACCGTTGAGGGTACGTACCCCGTGGGCACGATTCTGACAGCTACTATGAATCTGACTGTTCAAACACAGCCCGAAAACCACCGCAGTTTAAAAATCGCGGCACCGAAATAAAACATTTTTTGCCCCGCCGCCCTTCGGGTAGTCTCAAAGGGCGGCGGGACACTTTGACAAAAAGGAGAGTTTATCGTGACAAGCGGGAGCATAACAAGCAGGACAGCAACCTTCCATCGGCAAAGACGGCGCAGAACTGTTTTCTTTAGGCGGCTTTGCGAAAATGTCCGCCGCCATCCGTGGGCACTGGCGTCTGCCCTTCTGCTCATGCTGGCTTTGGGGTGGGCTATGGCGGCTTTGGTAGAAATCCCCCTTCCTGGTGGGAGTAACACCCCTCTGCTAATACTCCTCTGGAACACAAGCGTCAAATTGGCGGCTATGTTGGTGGCTTTTCTGCTAATGTTGGCCTTCTTTTCTGTTCCTCCCAAGAGGGCGTTGCAATATGAGGCAGAGTTCGCCCATATTGAGTTCACAGATCGCTATGGGAACCCACCTGCTCTTATTTCAAGGGAGCGAATTAAACATTCTCAGGAAGAAAAAATTACCTTTTATTCTGCGGGAATAAGTTTGGAGCAATGGTCACAGTGGCAGGGGAAAATTCAGGACGCGCTTAACATTACATACGCAGAGCCGCCACAATATGCCTTTAAAAAGCGATATTTTATTTTATTAACGGTGGTTTCCGGCATTGCTGGGCCTCGGAAAGAAAACCTTTATGACGATGAACTCTGACAACCCATCGCCCCGGCTCGTTCTGGGCTATGATTTAGGTCGCTGGAATCTGTTGGGGGAAAAAGAGCCCATCCAAATCGACCTCTCCCCAAAAACCAACAGCCACATTCTGTTGTGCGGAATGAGTGGAAGCGGGAAGTCGTACCTTGAAAACCAAATTCTTGCGAAGCTGGCCCTTGCAGAGCCGGACGGGAAAATTTTCTTCGCTGATTATAAGAGTGAGGATGCCTTTGCCTATCTGCGTGGGTGCCCCCGGTACTACGCTTACCGGGACACGCTGACGGCTTTGGACATGGTGCATGGCCGATTGCTGGCCCGCCAGTCGGGGGAGGACACCAGCCGTAACCCGATAACACTGGTGTGGGACGAATACATGGCCCAGATGCTGGCCCTTATCAGCGAGGACAAGAAAGCCGCCGCCGTGGTCATGGGCAAGGTGAGCGAAATTCTTATGCTGGGCCGTTCCCTGTCCGTCCGGCTCGTCATATCCTGCCAACGCCCGGACGCTTTGGCGTTCCCCGCTGGTTCACGCTTGAACTATGGCGTGGTAGCGGTTCTGGGTGCCGCTGTGCGCTCTATCTATGAAATGCTCCTGCCTGACCATTTGGAGCAGGTCAAGGGGCGGCAGTTCGGACGTGGTGAGGGTGTGGCCCTCCTTCAAGGCTCTGAACTGGACTATATCAAGGTGCCCATGGTCAGAGATGCACCCCGCATGGAGGATATCTGTATCAGGGCATTGGGGGCATGAACTTAGGAGACCCCCGCCGCCGCTGGGCTTCGCCCTGCGGCGGCGGGGTTGCCTGGATAGTATTACCCAGGCAACCCCTGTACCGTGTACCATGAAAGGACGTGGCACATTTTGGATAAAGATACAAGGCACCGCAAATATCAGTTGACCATCAATAACCCCGGCGAAGTTTGGACACATGAGGCAATCCGGGCGGCACTGGAGAAGCTGAACCTCAAATACGGGTGCATGGCCGATGAAATGGGGCTACAAGAACAAACACCCCATACCCATGTGTATTTTGTAACCAATGTATCCGCCGTCCGCTTCTCCACAGTGAAGAACCTGTTTCCAACGGCGCACATCGAACCCGCGCAGGGGACGAGCGAGGAAAACCGGGCGTATATCCAGAAGTCGGGGAAGTGGGCCGAGGGCGAGAAGGCAGAAACGTCCATCCCCGGCACATTCGAGGAATGGGGTGAGTGTCCCATAGAGCACCCAGGGGAGCGAACGGACTTAGCGATTCTCTATGAATACATCAAGGACGGGCTATCCAATTACGAGATCATGGAGCGGAACCCGGAGTATATGCTGAACCTGGAAAAGATAGAGCGGGCGCGGCAAGCAGTGCGGGAACAGCAGTACCGGGAGACATTCCGGCAGTTGGAAACCACCTACATCTGGGGCCCGACTGGGACAGGCAAAACGCGGAGCGTGATGGAAGGTCACAGCTATGCCGGAGTCTACCGGGTGACGGATTACAAATATCCGTTCGATAGCTATGCGGGGGAAGAAGTTTTGTTGCTGGACGAATACAGCAGTAATTTCAAAATCCGTGATTTGCTGAACTACCTGGACGGCTACCCGTTGACATTGCCAGCACGGTACAGTAACCGGGTGGCGTGTTATACAAGGGTCTACATCATATCAAACCTGTGCTTATCAAGGCAGTATCCGGAAGTACAATATGAATCCCCGGCAACATATGGGGCACTGTTGCGTCGAATTCATAAGGTGAGACGGTACACAGGCCCCGGCGAGTATAAGGAGTACAGCACCGAGGAATATATGGAGAACCCGTTTTTACAGAGGTAGCAGAAGCGGGGCCGGGACGAAGCCCGTCCAGGAAGATAGCGGTGAGAACGTCTAAGAGACAACGGCGGGTGGGCAGGGCACCCCAATGCAATGACGGCCCCGCAGGGCCGCACCGTTGAAAAAATGAGTAAAGGAGGCGGTAAGGGTGACCCCGGCAGACCTAAAGCGGGTGGAAGATACACAGATGGTCATACCTGACTATGAGATAGAAGCAATGGCCCGTGTCTTACTCCCGGCGCTCCGGGCTTTCTATGCCAGTCCAGAGGGCCAAGCGGCGTTTGAAGAATGGAAGCGAAACCAGGAACATACATAACAGAAGCGGCCCCCGTCAATGGACAGGGGCCGCTTTTCTATGTGTTGATATTGTCCAGATAAACAACAAACCCGAACCCGTCCCCGATGGGGAACAAGTTCGGATTATGTTGGTTTGGTGGAGACTACAGAACTCGAATCTGTGACCTCTTGCGTGTGAAGGATTTAGCCACAAATGCCTCCAACCAGTTGCGCCACAACCAATTCCTGATTTCAAATTATTCGGTTTTGCAACATATTTCGCAACAGATCAAAGGGCTATTGCGAATTCCTTGTTTTCCGGTATATGAATGCCTTGCGATACAGGACCCAAGACACCTGACTTTAACTCATATACGAACAAGGAGAACATATGGCTACAATCATTTCAATCATGAATTCAAAGGGCGGAGTCGGCAAAACCACGACCACCCTAAATTTAGGAGCGGCACTTGTCACCAAAAGAAAGCGGATACTCCTGATCGACAACGATCCCCAAGGCAACCTCACCGCTGCTCTCGGGTATACCCCGGCGGAGCAAAGCCGGACGTTGGCTAACCTCCTGCTGGCGGCTATTGACTACCCGGAGGACTTAGAGTTTCATTTGCAGCGTAGCGTGCTCCATATGGACAACGGTCTGGACTTGATCCCAGCCAACCGCAGATTGGCGGATGCGGCTGCCCGGCTCCAAGTGATGCAGCTTTCTCAATACAACGCTGTGGGCGATGTGGATCGGGCCAGCGAGAAAGTCATGGCTGCATTGCTGGAACCACTGAAAGCACAGTACGATTATATCATCATCGACTGCGGATTACAACATGAGCTTCTCACCATTAATGCCTTGGCGGCATCAGACTGCTACATCATCCCGGTGAGACCCATTTTGTGCTGAACCCACGGGCTCTTGAACTGATTCACATTGGAAAAATCAATGAAGTCTGGATGCCGTTCTTCCCGGGCCCAGGACTCGTCCAAAAGCGTGTTGATGATGTTAATTTCGGCGTTGACTTCCGTCCACTATTCAGAGCGATGGAATAGGGGATCCCATCCACCAGCACATCGCAATAGTTCTCCAGCCGCCGTTGATCTGCACCCAGAAAGGCCAGAATCATACCAGGGAAAACTGGCGGTTGATATAATTGTCATCTTCAACGATGTCTTGAATAGAATGGTATATGCCGTGTTAAACTATTGAGCCGAAAAAAATCGACCCTGACCGTTTTAGAGCGGAATCCGGCTGGATCGCCGAATCTATCACGCAGCTTTGCAAAACACAAGGGGAACCGCGGAAAAATACGAAATCCCCTGTTGACAGTTTCCGCGGCGTGTGGTAGATTATCATTAGTTTTCAAAAAAGAAGGGCAATGCTATTGAAATGTCCGCATATGCGGGCTGGAATTAATGGCAGCTTTGTCGGATGCTGAGGAGTGAAAATGAAAATGATGGAGTTTATCAAAATGGAATTCCCGTTGGATATCTTTCTGCCGAAAAGTGAGCGGCATTCCTTTTACGATGATGTCCTACCGTCTGAGAGGATTGAGGCCACAGGCTTTTTCCAGCCGCCGATGGTTTGGAATTCGGATTCGGCCAAATCTTCGACGCTGCCGCAGCACTAACTTTTCCTTATCATCTCAAGAAAGCTCCAGTTGCCAACAGACGGTAACCTGGAGCTTTCGGACTTCAATGAGGGCTTCGGAGATCGATAAAATATTATCTCCATTGATAGGGCGGAGATAGGATAGAGGGTATGAACAAATGCATGAAGACAAAGGATACGTGGTCTGCCTCCTGAAATATATGCTTGGCGAGGGCACCAGCAACCCGCAATATTGGGACAGACAGTCTGGGAACAAGAAATCGGTTTGCTTGGGGTATTTCGGTCGGGCAGACGTGGTTTCTGTTTCCCGGTTTAAGGACTATATGCGGATTGCCTCTGAGAACGACGCGGAATTTATCGGGAGCAGAAAGCAGTTGCTCCTTTATCCCTTCGGCGGGGCAACAGCGAATCAAATTGAGCTCGCTGATGCGAACGAGACTCACGGCCTGCCGTTCCGTCCGGCAGCGGGGGATCATGCTCGTCCATGCTTTTGCTGCCTGTCCATTCTAAACATCAACCAGTCGCTTAAGGATAGGATGGGGCGTGGAGAAATCCGGGACACCGCACAGTGCCTTTCCGATCAGATTGCGCTGTGCGCAGCGCGGCCAAACGTTCCCCAGTTGGATTACGCCGTAATGGGCCTGCTGGGGACGGAGGATATCTGCGTCATCCTACTCTCCAATGATTTTTCCAGTATCGCGGGGATTATCGAACATCTGCGTAACTTGGCCGACCGCAGAAGCGGAGAGCCAGTGATTCAAAATTCCCATTCCGTCATCATGGTAGATTATAGCGGAAAAGCGCAGCCCCCGATATGGGGCGATACAAAGGCCGAGATCCATTTTTCCCTGAAAACGTCTGGCGGATTGGCCTATTTGAAGGAGCTCCAGAGCACCATGGACGAGCAGTCTGGCGGCTCAGCAACGGTTTTGGAAAGCCAAGTCGGCGAGTATGACGTGGTTATTCGCTGCCCGGCCTCGGCACTGGGCGTTTACTTATACGGCTATCAGAAAAGCTTGAATTACATCAACGCAGATTACCGCTCCGCTGTTTACCAGTCCGAAACCATTTTATATCAAGGGGTCACCCCTTCGGCATTCACCCGCACTGAGGTAGAATTGCCCGGTGTGGGCGAAGCAGGCGGGGAGCTGGCCGCGCAACTCCCCCTTGATAAGATGGCGGAGTTGGTATCCAAGGCCATCTGTGAGATCAATCTCAGCATACTTGGCACGTCGGACGACCCGGATGACACCATCAGGTACATCAGGCTGGGCTTATTCCGTCTCCTAAAGGATTTTATGCGAATCGCCTCCATCCCGTTTGGGCGGACATTCCAGCATGACCTGTGTATGCAGTTCCAGGCGGCGGTCAGTGCCATCGTATTTGCTGCAAGGCAGTATGGAATTGCGAGACAATTCGACAGTGAGGCAAAGAGCGAATTTGACAATACGTTTTCCCAAATTGTCAACGCCCTGAGCAACTCCATGCAAGCGGCCAGCCAGGTTGATCGGTTCAGCTTCGAAGAGCAGCAGTCCCATTTACAGAATACGGGTGCGTATCATAAAGTTTTGCTGGCCTATTATGGCATCGTAAAAGACATCCTAACCCTGCTCTACTCCATCGACCGCTGCGGTGGCAGCGAACAGCCGATGCTCATTCCGTTGCTCTCGTTCGGCCACACACCGATTATTTTCTCTGAGCCCCATCACCTGTACTACAGCGGGAAGCCCGCCAAACTGATCTGCATCACCCTTCCTTATCAGGCATTGAGCAACATTCCCAAGCACATTGGACCGCTTGTACACGAACTTTTTCACTACTCGAGCCCTGCTGATAGGGCGCTTAGAAATGAAGCGGCGGGAAAATTCCTAGTGGCAGTTGCGCTCCAGCAGTTTCTCGACAGAGTTGGTTCCTGTTCATCAGAGGGGTCCAGGCGCTCCGGGCAGGATACATTTATTTACCACCAGAGGGAGTTCCTTTCCGTTGTGGATCAAATGTACGGCATAATTCGCGAAAACCAGTCTCAGCGTTCTGCCGAGGTCGCCCTACATACCGAAGTCGATGGCCCCGTGGATGCGGGTAAACGCGCCCTAGACTCCGCGGAATTTTTCAGAACCATTCGGAGCGCTTTGATACCGCAGCCCGGCAATACCGCAGGGATGTGGGTACCGCAACTCTATTGCGAGGCCTGGATGGAGCTGCGCCGGGAGCTCTTACACGAACCCCGCATAAACGAAGGTGTTGTTTCGCTGCTCTGCCTTGAGCAGACACTTAGCGAAGAGGAAGCGAAGGCACGTATTGAAGACATTTATCAAAAGATTCTACCGGACTTCCTTCCCGCCGTCAATGCCCACCTGATTTCCTATGAGCGGGCGCTGTGCGAAATCCCCCCCGACCTTTTTGACATCAGCTTTGTGATGCACGGGAAGACGGATGACCAGAAGGCTCAGCAGTATTTGTGGCAGATACATGGCATACGCTGTGACAAGCTGTATTATAACGCGCGGCCCAGGCTTGAGAGCGATCATATCACCACCCGCATCGGGGTGATATTGGATTACCTTATTTTCGGCTTGTACGATGTCGATAAGTTTAAGTCCTTTTCGGAACGCTCCCGGCTGATCGACCACAAGCTGGAGCAATGGTATGGCGGTGATGACAACCCATCCTCCCGGCAGGCAAGCAGGCGGATCCGCGAATTCATCTCCCATGATTATGCGGCCTACCACTCGGCAAGTCTGACCTTTAATATTATGTTGAAAAGCTACCTGGAACCAATCGCGCAGCAGATTGAAGCGCTCTGCCAAAAAGGTGACATGGTAGCCATCATGCAACGGCTGTCCGGCTTCTACGCCCAATATTACACCGCCCTGGAGAATGAGTCCGAGGCTCACCGCGCTACGGCACTGTTCAATTTGGCAATCCAGATTGTCGAGTATTACCAGAAACAACCGAGACTGGACGAATTAAGCCAGATATGCCATTGTTCCGCGCGTCCAAAAGACGCTGATGCGCCAGCGTCCAAACCGAAGAGAACCGCCGCGCCTTTTCAGTGGAAGTGCGAGGCTAAGGCACTCCACCCCAAAGACCTGTCCACCAAGATTGTGGAATCCTACAACATTATGGTGCCGGAGGGTTCCTCCACCCCGCTTTGGTTCCGTGGGCAGGAGTCCGCCGCCTGGAGTCTCCTCCCGGGCATCATGCGGAGCAAAAAGCTTTTTTCCAAATACGGCTTTCTGTTCGGCATAAGAAAAATGCTGACGCTCGCAAAGGCGAAAATCTTGCCGCGAGGCGAGACATTCCACGACGCGGAGTGGCTAGCCTTTTTGCAGCACAACGGCTTTAAAACAAATCTGTTGGATTGGAGCGAGGACCTGCATTCCGCCCTGTTTTTTGCCATAGAGCCCTGGTTGGAGAAGCCAGATGAGGAACCGAAGGAGGACGCCTCCATCTCGGTGTTTAATCCCATCCTCTTCAATCTAGCGCAGGATATGCTGGAAAAGCATAAAAAGATAGAGAATAGCCGGAGCTCGAAGGAAGAATACGGGAAATCACTTGACCGCCTGTGCATTTATCTGCGAGAAGGGGCCGACAGCAGCGGCAAGTATGCCATTCCACTCTTTACCAGGAGCGAAGACAATGAGGAGTATATAGAATACTTTGACCTCAATATCAGTGACGAGGTTCATGAAAAGGATATTCGCTTGCCTATTGCCGCCATGACACCAGTGAATAGCGAGCGCATGAAGATGCAGGCTGGGGTGTTCCTGTTTTTTGATGTGCGCTCGAAACCGGGAGAAAAGGCTGGCAGGCTGTCCTATGAGGATTATGACCTGTCCAACATTCAGCAGAAGTATTTCCAGGTGGTCTCCAACGAAGCAAAAAGCCGAGGCGACATCCCGGCCCCAAAGCCTTTTTTGTACAAAATCATACTAAACCGTCACAATTGGAAAGATTTTTCCAAATATGTCCGTGCAATCGGGATACGGAAATATAAAATGTACCCTGAAATTGATAAGCTCGCCAGAGACATAACGGAGCAGGCATTTGATGGGAATCCGGGCTGCAATTAAATAGTCTCACATAATTCTAAGAAGCTGTACCAATAGCCGAAGACGCATACTGAGGTTATTGGTACAGCTTCCTAAATCTGGCCTGCGCCGACATGATGGCGGACTATGACCCGGAATCCCAGCAGGCCTTCATTGAGATGTGCCGCAATGAGAGTTATCCACTCAACAAGGCCACTATGAAGCATATCGCTTCAATGTGCCCACCCCCTTCCGCCAAGTGTCAGGATATGTACGAGGCATGGCGGGAGGCTCGGGCGCGGGCCGAAAAGCGCTTGGCCGCCCCGCCCAAGAAGATATCCTTTGACCGCAAGCAGTTTGCTCCCTATCTGAACGGACGCAGTGACAAGGAGATCGAGGCCCTGTTTTTGGAGTTTCTGCGGGAACGGGTCGGATAAACTAAACATCAAAGGAAGGCTTGACGCCGCGAGGCGTCAGGCTTTTCTTTTACCCTGGAGGTAGCCCTATGCGTATTCCCATCAGCGAAATCACGGTAAATCCCGGTCGGCGACAGGTCGTTCCCGGGGATGTCCAGGAGTTGGCGGACAGCATTGCTGAGATCGGCCTGCTCAACCCCGTCACGGTCAGCCAAAGCCGAACCCTCATCGCCGGACTCCACCGTCTGGAGGCCGCCAAGCTGCTGGGCTGGACGGAGATCGAGTGCGTCGTCAGCGGTTTGGAGGGCCTGCGGGCTGAACTGGCGGAGATCGACGAGAACTTTGTGCGTAGCGACCTGACGCCCCTGGAATTTGGGGAGCTGCTTTTGCGCCGGAAGGAGATCTATGAAGCCCTCCACCCGGAATCAAAAAACGGGGGTGACCGCAGGAGCGAAGAAATCAGAACGTCAAAGTGTCGTTCTGATTCTGCAAGTTCCTTCGCCCAGGACACCGCCGAGAAGCTGGGCGTTGGTCGCCGCACAGTGGAGCGCCAGGTGCAGATTGCAAAAAACCTGACTTCCGAGACAAAGGACATCCTCCGGGGAGCGGATATGCCGGTCACCCGGAAGCAGGCCCTGGCCCTCTCCCGGCTGGCGCCGGGCCCCCAGGCGGAGGCCGCCGCCCTGCTGGCCGCCGGGGAGATCCAGTCGGTAGAGGAGTACGCGCCCCCTGCTCGAGCGGGGCCTGTCCCACGACCCGGCCCTGCGCTGACCCCGGATGCCTTGGCTACTGAGGCGTCACAGTTTGCACAGGTGCTCCAGCGAACAGCTGAACGGTGCTGCTCAGAAGTCTTTACCTGCCTGACGCCCGTGCAGGTCAATGCCTTCCGGCGGCAGATGGCCGCTGCACGGGACGCCGTTGAGAAATTTGAAAAAATACTGGAGATGATCCCGAAATGAGAAGCAATCGACCCACCCACAGCCCCTTCGACAGCACTGCCATTGACCGCCTGCGCCGGATGGGTCTGGCCACGGCGGACGGCTCGGTGGAGCAGGACGCCATGGCGGTGTTCTGCTGCATCTTCGCCGGCCAGTTCTATGACGATCTGTGCGACTACCACCAGGACGATGCCCAGGCGGTCAGGGCCTCTGTCACCCCCCTGGTGGATGGCGCGGACACCGGCGATCCCCAGGGGAAGTTTCTGATGATCTGCCTGCAATACGACAGCATCTACCGCACCCTGCCCGACCCGGTTTGGTGGCTCAGCGGCAGTCCGGCTTTTGCCGAGGCGTTCGCGGACGGCTTTCTGGCCCACTTGAAACGGCTGAATGAGATGACAGGAGGTTGAACTCGATGGCACAGGACAACACGATTTATATTGTCCCGGCCTCGCTGCAAGAGGCCAACGACTATTTGGCGGAGCGCATCCGTCAGTACCGGCCCATGCACGGCTGCAAATTCTCCGTGGGGTGCGCCATGGACGGGAAGCTGGTGGGCGCGGCCATCGTGGGGTGCTGCCGGGACGACAGCCAGACCCTGCAAATTGACCGCATTTACGCTACCGGGGGCCGGACTGCCTATGGGATGCTCTACGGTGCGGCGGCCCGGGCGGCCCAGGCTCTGGGCTATTGGAGGATCATCGCCTTCCTGCCGGCGGACAGGCCGGACTCCGCCCTGCGTGCGGCGGGATGGACCCACGCCGACCCTCTGGATACCGGCAGGAAGCGAGTATCGAAAACCTTACGCTATGAACGGCTGCTGATGACGCGCCGCCGGTGAAGGAGGTGAGATCATGAAGGGTATCAAAGTCTACATACCTCCGGAGCGGGCCGCGCCCGTGGCCCAGTTCATCGACGGCCTGGAGCCCCGGCTGCGGGAAAAGCTGATCCGTCAGCTCATCGTCCTACCCAACACTCCGCGAACCAGCCTCCGGGAGCCCCACTACAAGCACTTCACCTTGGAGCGGTACCGGGAACTCTACGAGCTGCGCGAGCGGGGCCGCGTGCTGGTGCGGGTCATCTTCACCATCCGGCCCAATGGGGAGGTCATTCTGCTCCATGGCTTCATCAAGCGGCAGAGCCGGGACACCATGCAGGCCCTGGAGCAGTCCCTCAACATCCTGGCCCGGTTGCGGGAGCAGCCGGAGCTGGCAGTGGAGTACATCGTGAAGGAGGAAAAGCCGTGAACCAACATACGCCCATTCGCGGGCCTCCCATAGAGGTGCGTTCGGATATCCCAGCGCCCAATTTGACGAAAGGAGTATTTGAACCCAATGAAAAAGATTTGCCTTTGCCTGCTGCTGACGGCGGCGCTGACCATGAGCGCCAGCGCTCTGGAGGTGCCCACCAATACGGTGGTGCAGAACCTCAACGGCAGCCAGCAGGTGGTCAAGACCTATACCGTTTCCCCCGAGGTGGATGCCCAGACGCTGATCGAGGAGCCCTTCCAGCTGGAGGGCTACCACTACACCTACGCGGACATCGTGAAGGAGGAAAACCGGATGGCTGAGCGTCAGACCCACACTGAGACGGTGACGGTGGAGACGGCCAAGAAGGATCTGAATGTGATCCTGGAGCAGCTGGCACCCACCATGGAGTATGACGACGGCACCTGGGCGGGCACCTTGGCCTTGGATCACACCAGCATCAGCACCCAGGCGGCGGGCTACACCACCGGCAGCAGTACGATCACTGCCACCAAGACCATCGGCCCGCTGGATCGCAATGATATGTCCTATGTCCCTGCCACCACGACAAAGAACGGGGTGACGCTGAACCTGTCCAACGTGGAGTGGCAGGTCATCGGTGCCGATTTGGTGGGGGATGTGATGGCCCCCTGCTCCTACCAGGCGGTGGCCACCTACAGCGGCAAGAGCTACTACAAAGCCGCTACCGGGTACGTCACCACCGCCAACTATGTGGGTGAGATCACCCACGAGGGGGTAGAAAGCGTCACCTATCAGGTGACCTATCTGGGCGAGAAGTACGAGCCGGAACCCAGCCCCGACCCTGCGGCGGAACAGCCTAACCTGCTCCAGCGGGTGGTGTCCGCCCCCAATTTCCTGCGCAATGTGCTGGGCGGCGCGGGCGCCATCACGGCGGTGGTGCTGACGGTACTGCTGATCCTGTCCCGCCGGGAGGTCAAGTCGCTGCGCGCTGAGGACGGGGAAACTGACGACGAACAGGAGGAGAACGGAACATGAAAAAGATGAGGAACCTGCTGGGGCTGGCTCTGGCGGCGGGCGCGGCGCTGTTTTTGACGGCACCGGCCTTTGCTTCGGACTACAGCTTTGCCACCACCGCGCCCCATGTCATCGCCAGTGATAAAATGTAAGAAAACGCCGAGGAAAAAATGTAGTTTTGTGGCGGAGGTGAAGGGAAAAAGA
>ERZ808051.1699-NODE-1699-length-13451-cov-4.608270_pt1 | contig 13451 bp, 12 predicted proteins | sample MGYA00380199_ERZ808051 | MGnify/ENA primary metagenome ERZ808051 (study PRJEB31490, sample SAMN06133391) | mouse gut metagenome | isolation source: J11 | host: mice | place: China: Chengdu | collected 2015-05 ...
CGCGGCAGCGCCTAAATCAGCCAGCTGGAAAGTCACAACGCCGCCACCCTCAGGCACACCATACTTGAAATTGATATCACCATCAAGTACTGGAATTATATCAATCTTAGTTTCATCAAAATCAAAGCCATTATCTTTGTAAATATTAATAACTTTCTCTTCCGTAAGAGACTCCCGTACGCCTTGGCTTAACTCTCTGAACGATGTATCCACCCGATTACCTTTTGCATCACGGGCTAAAATATAAGCATTTGTGTACCCTGTGAGATTACCAAACTCATCATAATCCGGAACAAAATGCATGTTTGAATTGCCATTTGGTCCGATCTGCTTAATATGGTCAGGACTCCAAAGATTTTCTTTGCTATATGACGTACCTGTAGCTGCGAAAGCTGTCATGCTTAATCCTAAGCACATTGCTGCTGTCAGAGCGACTGCAACAATCTTCTTTGATGATTTAGCGCCTTTTTTCAGGCATATATTTTGTCGTATATTACTGCAAAAGTAATCTCGTTTTCTTCTCAAATTTTCTGCCTAATCTTGAAATTGTCGCAATTTATTAGTATACTAAACACATAAACTAGAAAATGTGAGTATGTGCATAATATTTGATAAGATTGCATGAGACAGTGAAGCAAGGGTATTGTTGAGGTAGGATATGATTTTGAAATTCCCAAAAACGATATTAAAAAAATATAATGCAAGTTGAATATCTCTATGAAACAAGCACAGAAATCCCTCCGTATGTTTAGAAAAAAACAACCTTTCAACCGTTTATCAACTATTTAGAAGGGTAATGCAATTGATGAGAAGAGAATTTAATATTACGGGCTTATGCGTGCCCCAAAAGCACTATATGATCAATTTAAACAGCCGTCTGGAACAGATGAGAAAGATGATAGAAAAAGGCAACTACTTTGCTGTAAACCGTGCACGGCAATATGGAAAAACAACAACTCTGACAGCTCTGGCGATTTATCTTAGAAATGAATATACTGTTATATTCCTGGATTTTCAGAGTATAGGGAGCGAGATGTATGAAAATGAAAATTCATTTTCTCGCGCATTTGCCGGCTGCTTTTTGGAGGAGTTTCATACAGCGTATAAAGACACCCCAGAACCGCTCAAACATGCGGTAAAAGAACTGGAAGACGCTGTGAAACAGCAGGAAACATTTTATCTGATGCAGCTTTTCCAATATTTGATGACTATATGTAAGCATTCTGTTAAGCCGATTGTTCTAATGATTGATGAAGTTGACACAGCGTCAAATAATCAGGTGTTTTTAGATTTTCTTTCACAATTACGAAATTATTATCTTCAAAGAGAACGGAAGGGAACCAAAACTTTTCATTCTGTTATATTAGCAGGTGTGTATGACGTAAAAAATCTGAAGAGGAAGCTGCGCCCGGAAGAAGTTCACAAGATGAACAGTCCCTGGAATATTGCTGTAGATTTTAAAGTAGATATGAGTTTTTCAAAGGAAGAGATCGCCGGGATGCTGCAGGAATATGAATCCGATGAACATACCGGAATGAACGTTGACCAGATAGCAGGTCTGATCTTTGACGAGACATCCGGATATCCTTTTCTTGTGTGCCGTTTATGTAAAATCATGGACGAGGAGCTTCCAGGAACATCAGCATTCAAAAATTCTTCCGAAGTCTGGACCAAAGAAGGTTTTCTTGCAGCAGTCAGAATACTTTTGCTGGAAAAAAATACGTTGTTTGATTCTCTAAATCACAAGCTGGAATCTTATCCGGAATTAGAGCGTGTGCTCAGTAAACTGCTGTTTAATGGGGACAAGATTGTATATAATCCGGATCTGGAAGAAATCGATATCGCAATTATGTTCGGTTTTGCAAAGCGTGACGGAGCCACAATTGTGATCTCAAACCGTATTTTTGAAACACGCCTGTATAACAGATTTTTAACTTCAGAAGAGTGGAAAGAAAATAATATTACACAGGCCTCTTTTTTGGATAAAAATGGCTTTCTGATAGATGGACATCTTAATGTAAGAAGAATCCTCGAAAAGTTTGTAATTCATTTTCAGGAATTATATGGGGACAAGGACAAAAAATTTATTGAGGACTATGGAAGAAGATTTTTCCTGCTGTATCTCAGGCCGATTATTAATGGTACAGGGAATTATTACATTGAATCAGAGACAAGAGATAAAAAGCGGACAGATGTAATCGTGGATTACAGAGGAGAACAATTTATAATCGAAATGAAGTTGTGGCACGGAAAAGAGTATCATGAACGGGGAGAAGCACAGCTTGCGGAGTATCTGGATATTTACCATAAGCAGACAGGCTATATGCTTAGTTTCAATTTTAACAAGAAAAAGCAAACAGGAGTATTCGATCGGACTGTCGGTGATAAACATATTATTGAAGCAGTCGTATAACTACTTGAAACAGCAAGCAGGCAGATGTGAATCATTTGTCCTGCCTGCTTATCAATTTAGTATATATGTGAGCATCTATCCTGCCTGTTCATTAATTCAGCGCATATGTGACTCTCTGTCCTGCCTGTTCATCATATCCAGCACATATGCGATCAGATACTGCTTTTCCCATTCTGCTCCACGGTATTCCAACACAAATTCAATCTCTTTATCCGTTAGATAAAGAATATCTTTCATGTTATGTCTGTAGCAAATATGATAAACAGCTTTTGGGTCCTTACACTCTGCGGGGGCGTATGGCTGTCGTACAAGTTCATCTAATGTAATGGAATATACATCACACAGCTTTGCCAGCAAATCCAGATCAGGTACCCGTTTTCCGATTTCATAATTGGAATATGCTTGTCTGGAGATACTGATTTTGTCAGCTAATTTCTGCTGGGTATAATTGTAAGCTTTCCGATATCTTTTTAAATTGTACGCAAGCTGTATATTCGCCATAGCACACCTCCATAGTAAGGGGATGGTCCCGAATTTTTTGAATAAATGTCTAAAAATGTAAATACTTTCTTTGATTATAACATTTATTATCAGCTTCGGAGGCATATGCTACAAAACAGAGAATTAATTTGAATTGCAATAATATGCGACTTTTATTTCGAAACAACAATTCTACATTTGATCAATCACTTGAACCCTTATTTATTAAATTTCTCGATCATACATGTATGCTCTTTGTTTTTTTTACTATAGTTTATCCCAACAAATAAAATATCACCAGTATAATTCTCCACGGAAGCGACATATTTTTTCTCTCTTATCTGCTGAATCGCTGTTTCGGCGGATTGATTCCATTTGAGTTCCACAATCAGCGCCGGAATATCCGGATATTCTCTTTTCGGAAGAAATACCAGATCTGCAAATCCCCGCCCTGTGGGTAATTCGCGGATCGGTTTGAAATAATACCGCATTGCGCCAAGATATGCAATACTCAGCACACTGCTCAATGAATTTTCATTGTTATAAGCGATCGCAGAGGCATATCCGGAATGGATTTCTTCTATTGTTTCCGCAACGGCAGCACAATCCCGATCCAAAGTCGCACGGAGCAGTTCATCCGACTGATACCGCAGTTCTTCAAACTCATTCCATTGAGTATCTTCTACCGCATCTATAAGCTCACTCCTGATCTCTTCATTGGGAACAAATGCTGTTTTATTTTTCTCGTCATAAGCAAAATATCCCAGATGAATCAGTAAAGTAAGCACATCATCCTTATTTTTAAATGTGACCATATCATTCTGATAGGAAATGGTCTTAACCTTGACCGCTTCACCGGCAATCATTTCAAGGACAGCGGTTTTCAGTCCGTCAAAATCCATATTTATCAATGGAAGGATTGATTCATAGGTACCGGTCTGCGACCAATAGCTCTGAAAGTCACCTCGTATCAATGCACTCACAACGGCCTTTGGATTATATACGTGACACTCTGAGAGCAAATATCCGTCATACCAGTGTACCGTTTCTTCAAAATCACGGTTATATTTTTTACAAAGCGCTCGTACTTCCTCTTTTGTAAATCCAACATATGGAGCAAGTATGCTGGCATTCAGCATCGTGAACTCATCAAAATTGTTCAGCGCAGACTGAGTCTTCAATTTTTTGATCGGCAAAATCCCGGTTAAATATGCAAGATGAAGAAATTTTGTTGGTTCTGTTCCTTTGAACAGCCCGCGTAGAAAATTGATATATTCCTCCTGTATCGAGATATTGGCAGCCTCGTCACGAATCAGGACATCCCATTCGTCTATGATAATAATAAATTTTCTGCCCGTTGTGCTGTTGATACAGGATAATGCCTCTGCTAAAGATTCTGCAGATTGAAGATCTATATCAGGAAATGCAGTCTCTAGCTCTTGTATAATGTTGGTTTCAATATAAGATACGACCGTATTGACAGACTTTGCCGGAGATAAGCACCATTGTACATCAAAATGAATCACATCATATTGATTCAGATGATGTCTGAAAAACTTGCTGCTCCCAATGATCCTTCCAGCGAACATCTGCTCGGAATCACAGCCCTTGCTATAATATGCAGTCAGCATATTGGCAGTAATTGATTTGCCAAAACGCCGCGGTCTGCTGTTGCATATCAGTGCCTGGTTCGTATCCAGTACTCTGTTCGTATATTCAAGCAGACCAGTCTTGTCAACATAAATCTCCGAATTCAGTGCAACCTGAAATGCGCTGTTATCCGGATTTAAAAATCTTCCCATATGCTATGCTCCCTTTTCCAGAAACAGTGTAATTATGCTTCTGCTTCGAATATAATATACAAAGATTTCTCGGATTTCCATTTATTTTTGGAATACTTTTAGTATACTATATAGGCAGTAGACTTTTCAAGAATTGATGACGATTTTGACGAGAAAATGGATGCCATTGTGTAGTGAAATTTATGCCTTCGAAAGGCGCTAAATCATCAAAGAAGATTGTTGCGGTCGCTCTGACAGCAGCAATGTGCTTAGGATTAAGCATGACAGCTTTTGCAGCTAAAGAAACAACATGGACTAAGGATGAGCTTTGGAGTCCGAATGCGCTTTTAAATCTTGGACCAGACTATGGTGTTGAGCCTGCAACTTATTCTAGTGCAAAAGATGCTAAGGGTCATGCCGTTGATATTTCATGGAGAAGGCTGAGCGAGGGACAGTTAGCGGATGTTGAAACACAGGAAAAGGTTGCTGATATTTTCAAAGATAACGGTTATGTTGTTCCGGATAAAGCTGATTTTGTTCCAATTATGACAGGTAACATTACATTCGATGAAGGTGTTCCGGCAGGTGGTGGCACTGTAACATTCCAGTTAGCAGATTTAGGCCCTCAGTCTGAAGGTGTTCGGGCAGGCGAAACTGTTTATCTTATGCAGGAAACAGCTCCGGGATCTGGTGTATGGGAAGTTTTTGCAGCTACAGTAGGTCAGGATCTGGATGTTGTAGTTACTCTTCCACGTAATGGTGCACTCGTTATGGTTAAGGTTTTAGCTGATAATACGGTTATTACTTTAGACAGAACTACTGGTGAAGTTGTTGATCGTAAGCCTGCAGATAATGTAGCTAACAACAATGCTGGAAAAGGCACATCTACAAATGCCAGCGGAGCAACTTCTCCGAAGACGGGTGAATTTTAATTCATTCTATAGGGCAAACAAAATAAGTAAGAAACACTCAATATTTATAAAATAATGTAATTTCTAATATACGTTATTTTGTGTGATAGGTAATTTAAGAACCGTCTTTCTAGATAGTCAGGAAGGCGGTTCTTGTAATTTCAGTGAAATTAATGCCGTACTAGCTGACAATTAATTGCTTACATCAATGGAATTTTCAAAAAAATCAAATCTAATTAACAAAATATTTTTTTATATACTATATTTTTTAATTAAAAATAGTATATTATGTACAAAAACAATATATAATTTCTTAAAATTGTTATTTAAAACATACAAAACAATATGATACTTCTTTGATACTCATATTTCTAATTGACATCTTTTTTAAATTAGAGGAAAAAATAATGCAAGAACCGCCTTTCTAACTACCAGAAAGACGGTTCTCAAACTACCTATCACACAAAATAACGTATATTATGAAATTACATTATTTTATAAATTTGAGTGTTTCTTATTTCTTTCACTTATCCTAATAGGATGAATTAAAATTCACCTGTCTTCGGAGAAGTTGCTCCACTAGCGTTTGTGGAAGTACCCTTTGCATTATTGTTAGCTACATTATCTGCAGGCTTACGATCAATAACTTCGCCAGTTGTCTTATCTAATGAAATAACTGTACCATCAGATAAAGTCTTTACAAGAACAAGAGCTCCATTACGCGGAAGAGTAACTACAATGTCAAGGCCCTGACCTACTGTAGCAGCATAAATTTCCCATACACCAGATCCTGGAGCTGTTTCCTGCATAACATACAGAGTATCACCAGGTTTTACATTCTCAGATGCAACACCTAAATCAGCCAGCTCAAATGTTACTGTGCCGCCACCTGTCGGTACGCCTTCATCAAATACGATGTCACCGTTCAACAACGGAATAAAATCTGTATCATCCGGTACTTTGTAGCCATTTTTCTCGAAGATTTCAGCTACTTTTCCTTCTTCATCAATAGACTTTAATGTCTTATCGCTAAGCTGTCTCCATGAAATATCTACACTGTGACCCTTAGCATCCTTTGCACTTGCGAAGTAACCTACATAGCCGTTAGGTGTTTCATCCCAGTATCCACCATCATGGGGGCCATCTTTCTTAAGTTCTACTGGGCTCCAAAGATCATCGTTAGTCCATGTGTCAGGTTTAGACGCAAAAGCTGTCATACTTAATCCTAAGCACATTGCTGCTGTCAGAGCGACTGCAACAATCTTCTTTGATGTAATACAAAATCCCCCACCTCTCGCCGCATCATACTTCCTCACCTCCACGTTCCCCTTCATGCAACTATTTTGATACTAACGCCTGCAGCATATCTGCCACTTCTTCGTGCCGATTTGGGTACAAATGACCGTATATATTATTCACCATATCGACCGTATCTCCAATCCGTTCCGCAATCAGAATGGCGGGAAAACCCATCTCGATCAGCAGGGAAACATGAGAGTGGCGTATATCATGTACACGGATCTGTTTTATCCCCGCGCGTTCGCACACGTTGTTCAGCGGGATACGGATGGAGGTGTTGACCAGAGGGATCAGCCGGTCCGATTTTTTCAGACCATAGGTTTCCTGGATATACGCGCGGATCTGATCACACAGAAAATCCGGGATCGGAACGGTGCGGATACTGTTGGAGGTTTTGGGGGAGGTAATGACATCCTCTCCATGAATCCTGTGAAATGTTTTTGTCACATGGATGACTTTTTTCTCCAGGTCAATGTCCGCCGGGGTAAGGGCCAGGGCTTCACCGCATCGAAGTCCCGCATAGTAAAGAATGCTGTACAGGACATGGTGCGTCGGATTTTTTACACAGGCGATCAGTGTTTTAAATTCTTCATGTGTCCAGAACTGCATCCGTTTTGGCTTGCTGCTCCCGATCAGACCGGCTACCTTGCAGGGATTCTGCGGAAGGCCGTAATATTTGACCGCAAAATTCAATATGGCGTTCAGCTGTCCGTTGATATTACGCTGTGTGGTGGGCTTTAAACCATCCTCTATCAGATGATTCTGCCATTTCCGGACATCAGCCGCCGTGATCTGATTGATGGGTTTGTCCTTAAAAAAGGGTAGCACCCGGCTCTCCACACATTGGTTTTTTGAATTTACGGAAGAACGCTTCAAACGTGATTGAATATCTTCCAGATACAATTGATAGAGTGCCTGGAAAGTCATATTGGGACTTCCGGACTGCTTTTCGAGAAAAATACGTTCCCATTCCTTTGCGTCACGCTGCAGCTTAAAGCCGCGTTTCATCTTCTGACGCCGTACGCCCGTCCAGTCAATATAATAAAATTTACAATACCAGGTGCCTCGTTTTTCATCTTTGTAAGTCATGTGGTTTTTCCTCCTGTCTGGTAAAAGGTTCGCGGTAAATGTCGAAAAGGGCGTATTTACCACGTGGTTTGTATCAGAAACGTAAATACAAATGAATTTGACGATGCTTTGATTCCAAAGAAGGAAAAACACATAAATCATACACATGATAACCGGATTTCAAGAAGTGAGAAGTCTTATTGATAGACTTTTTCAGCATATCATATCTAAAAAAGAAATGCCAGTATTGGGCTGAGCAATTCTTTTTATACATAAAAAAATAGTATAACATGAAATGTTATACTACCGGCTGAAAAAACTCTCTGCAATTCAGAACAAAACCTGGATATAAAAGAAAATCGGGGTGACAGGATTCGAACCTGCGACCTCACGGCCCCCAGCCGTGCGCTCTAACCAAACTGAGCCACACCCCGCCAACGAATACTATTATATGGGATTAGAGCGGAAATGTAAAGAGAAATTTTAAAAAATTTTCGGATTGACCGCAAGCCGTGTAATAAAGTCGAAAAGTTCAGATCAAAGAGTTGACCGGACCAGCATTTCAGGGTTATAATAAACGGGCATACATGAATTTGATAAGTGTAAAATATGATAGACTATAGAGGGCGAGAATCATGATCAAGAGCATGACGGGTTTTGGAAGATGCGAGTATCAGCAGGATTCCCGGAAGTTTACGGCAGAGTTAAAGAGTGTAAACCACCGGTATCTGGATGTGAATATCCGGATGCCGAAGAAGCTGAACTTTTTTGACAGTGCGATCCGGACGCTGCTGAAAAATTACGCAAGCCGCGGGAAGATTGACATTTTCATTATGTATGAGGATGTATCCGAAGCGCAGGGAAGCCTGAAGTACAATGCGGCGCTTGCCGGGGAGTATGTGAAGTACCTTCGGCAGATGGCAGAGGAATTTGGTCTGGATGACCATCTGAGCCTGGCGACATTGGCAAGGTGTCCGGATGTGCTGACGATGGAGGAGCAGACCGTAGATGAGGAAGAGCTGTGGAAGGGACTGAGGACGGTTCTGGAAGGAGCATTTGAGCAGTTTGTGGCAGCAAGGGCAACCGAAGGAGAGCATTTGAAAAAGGATATCCTTGCGAAGCTTTCCGGGATGGAGGTTCTGATCGCTGGGATTGAAGAGCATTCCCCGGAGATCGCGGCGCAGTACCGAGCGAAGCTGGAAGAGAAGGTCCGGGAGCTGCTGGGGGATGTGCAGATGGAAGAGAGCCGGATTGCGGCGGAGGTGATCTTGTTTGCGGACAAGATCTGCACGGACGAAGAGGTGGTTCGTTTAAAGAGCCATATTTCTCATATGCGCGATACACTGGATGAGTCCGAGGGGATCGGACGGAAGCTGGACTTCATCGCGCAGGAGATGAACCGTGAAGCCAACACGATCCTGTCCAAGGCCAATGACCAGGAGATCTCGAATTACGCGATCAGCCTGAAGACAGAGATCGAAAAAATAAGAGAGCAGATTCAAAATATTGAGTAACGATTCAGAACAGCAGTAGTATGAAAAAACAGACGTTGCAAGTTTACTTGCAAGGGCTGATTTTTCATACTGCTATTGGGCGGAACGCCCAAAACCTCAGACAGGAGCTGTGTAAACAGCGGATAGTCTGCGCAGCAGACGGGTCTGAGGTCTGCTGTTCCGTAGATCATTCAAGATGAGGTGAAGCGTATGATGGATTCCAAAGGGATTTTGATCGTTGTATCCGGTTTTTCCGGGGCGGGAAAAGGCACGCTGATGAAGGAGCTTTTAAAAAATCATCCCGGACAGTATACCTTGTCGATTTCTGCGACTACAAGACAGCCGCGCGATGGAGAAGAAGACGGCAGAGAATATTTTTTCATAACTACAGAAGAATTTGAAAAAATGATTGCGCAGGATCAGCTGATAGAGTATGCTAGATATGTAAATAATTACTATGGAACGCCCCGCGCCTATGTGGAGCAGAAGCTGGAGGAAGGGAAGGACGTCATCCTGGAGATTGAGATTCAGGGGGCCATGAAGGTGAAGAAGGCATTTCCGAAGACCGTGCTTTTGTTTGTCACACCCCCGACGGCGGGAGAGCTGAAGCACCGGCTGACGTGTAGGGGGACGGAGACTGAGGAAGTCATTGATTCCAGGCTCAGGCGGGCCGTGGAGGAAGCGGACGGTATGGATCAGTATGATTATCTGATCATCAACGACGACCTGGAGCGGTGTGCGAAGGAGTTGCACGACATTGTCCAGGGAGAGCACCGAAAGAGCTTCCGGAATACGGAATTTATGGAAAAGATCAAGCAGGATCTGCAGAGATTGAAAGGAGAATAAGAAGTATGTTGCATCCGTCTTATACAGATTTGATGAAAGTGGTGAATAAGGATGTGGAAGAGGGCGAGACAAAAATTGTCAACAGCCGGTATTCTATCGTACTTGCCACATCCAAAAGGGCCAGGCAGATCATCGACGGCGAGCTGCCGATGGTCAATATAAAGAGCGAGGCAAAGCCGCTTTCCTTGGCAATCCAGGAACTGAATGAAGGGAAATTAAAGATCATCGCGGAGAGTGCGGCTGCCGAGGAAGAGGAGCAGGCATTTGAGGAAGCGCTGACAGAGGAAGTATTGGAAGAGGAACCGCTGACGGAAGAGATTCCGGAGGTGGAAGCAGCGACAGAGTGATACGAGAGACAGGCTATCCCTATCTGCTATAGGTGATAGCCGTCTTGTTTTAGGAACCGTCAGGAAAAGACAGATGGAGAACAAATTATGAAGATTTTATTTATTTCTCTGGGCTGCGACAAGAATCTTGTGGACACGGAAGTGATGCTGGGGCTTCTGGCCTCCCGCGGGCATGTGATGACGGATGACGAGGCTGAGGCGGAGGCGATCATCATCAACACCTGCTGCTTTATCCACGATGCCAAGGAGGAGAGCATCCAGAATATTCTGGAGATGGCGGAATATAAAAAGACAGGATGCCTGAAAGCGCTCATCGTGACAGGATGCCTGGCCCAGCGTTACCGGCAGGAGATCTTGGATGAGATCCCGGAGGTAGACGCGGTGCTGGGGACGACCGCCTATGACCAGATTCTGGAATCACTGGATGCGGCGCTTGCGGGACAGCCGGAGGTGCGGCTTGCGGATCTGCAGTCCCTTCCTGCTGTGGAGACGAAGCGGCTGGTGACGACAGGAGGGCATTACGCCTACTTAAAGATTGCGGAAGGCTGTGATAAGCACTGTACCTACTGCATCATCCCCAGGATCCGGGGAAGCTTCCGCAGCGTGCCGATGGAACGGCTGTTAAAGGAAGCAGAGGAGCTGGCGGAGCAGGGGGTTAAGGAGCTGATCCTGGTGGCCCAGGAGACGACCCTGTACGGAAAGGACATTTACGGGGAAAAGAAGCTGCCCGAGCTCCTGCGCAGATTATGCAGGATTACAGGGCTTCGGTGGATCCGCATTCTGTATTGCTACCCGGAGGAGATTACGGATGAACTGATCCGGGTCATAAAGGAAGAGCCGAAGATCTGCCATTACCTGGATCTGCCGATCCAGCATGCCAATGACCGGATCCTGAAACGGATGGGCCGCAGAACGTCTAAGCAGCAGCTGATTGAGATTCTGGAGAAGCTGCGCAGGGAGATCCCGGATATCTGCCTTCGAACCACGCTGATCACCGGATTTCCCGGGGAGACAGAAAAAGAACATGAGGAAGTGGTAGACTTTGTAGATCAGATGGAATTTGAACGGCTGGGGGTATTTACCTATTCGCCGGAGGAGGATACTCCTGCGGCAGAGATGCCGGATCAGATTGAAGAAGAAGTGAAGCGGGAGCGGCAGGCCGAGATCATGGAGCTGCAGCAGGAGATTGCGTTCGAAAATGCCGAGGCTATGGTGGGCCGGGAGGTACTGGTCCTGATTGAGGGTCGTGTAACGGACGAAAATGCATACGTAGGGCGGACGTATCGGGATGCCCCCGGCGTGGACGGGATGATCTTTGTGGAGACAGGAGAATTGCTGCTGTCCGGCGATTTCGCGAAGGTCAGAGTAACCGGTGCATTGGAATATGATTTGATAGGAGGACTTGTAGAATGAATTTGCCAAATAAACTGACGGTATTGCGGATCATCATGGTACCATTTTTTGTGTTTTTTATGCTGACAGATGTGGGAGGAACAGCCAATAAATGGATTGCGCTTGTGTTGTTCTGTGTGGCCAGCCTGACGGATCTTCTGGACGGCAAGATCGCCCGGAAATATAATCTGGTGACCAATTTTGGAAAGTTTATGGATCCTCTGGCGGACAAGCTGCTGGTCTGCTCCGCCATGATCTGCATGATCGATTCCGGCCAGCTTACCGCCTGGTTTGTGATCATCATCATTGCCCGGGAATTTATCATCAGCGGTTTTCGTCTGGTAGCTTCCGACAACGGGATCGTGATCGCCGCAAGCTACTGGGGGAAGTTTAAGACTGTTTCCCAGATGGCGATGGTGATCCTGCTGATCGCGGATTTCGGCGGTGTATTTGACCTGATCTGCGAGGCTCTGATCTGGATCTCTCTGGCGCTCACCATCATTTCTCTGGTGGATTATGTGGCGAAGAATAAGCAGGTCCTGACCCAGGGAGGAATGTAGGATGCAGGAAAACAGACGCCCGGATTCCCCGGAGGAACAGGTGGTCCGGCTTTTAAAGGAACGAAATCTTACGATCACAGCGGCAGAATCCTGTACCGGCGGCCTGATCGCAGGAACGCTGGTCAATGTGGCCGGCGCGTCCGACGTGTTCGGCGAGGCCTACGTGACCTATTCGAATGAAGCAAAGCAGCGTTTGGTGGGAGTGCGGGCGGAAACTCTGGAGCAGTTCGGAGCGGTCAGTGAAGAGACGGCATATGAGATGGCGGCCGGCGCCGCCCGGGCGGTCGGCGCGGATGTGGGTTTAAGCTCTACAGGCATCGCAGGACCGGGAGGCGGTACGCCGGAAAAACCGGTGGGGCTGGTGTATATCGGCTGCTGTGTTCGGGGAGAGGTACAGGTCCGGCGGCTGAACCTTCACGGGAACCGGGAGCAGAACCGGATGGATACAGTGAAGGCTGCGCTGGAGCTGGCGGCGGAGATGCTGGCCGCAGAGTAGGGGCGTTAATCTTTCGATTAGCCGGCGCACCATGATTCTGATTAGGGATTTGGAAAATAAATTATTTGAAAAAAAGTACCATAACCTTTGACGGCTACGGTACTTTTTATTTTCATAAATACATTCTCAGAACTTCCCAGCCTTCGCCGCTTCCTCTACGGAAACCGCAACCGCAACTGTCATGCCGACCATCGGGTTGTTGCCTGCGCCGATCAGCCCCATCATCTCAACATGAGCCGGTACGGAAGAGGATCCTGCAAACTGAGCGTCAGAGTGCATACGTCCCAATGTATCTGTCATACCATAGGAAGCAGGACCTGCAGCCATGTTATCAGGATGCAGTGTACGTCCTGTACCGCCGCCGG
>ERZ808051.1702-NODE-1702-length-13430-cov-7.220250_pt1 | contig 13430 bp, 12 predicted proteins | sample MGYA00380199_ERZ808051 | MGnify/ENA primary metagenome ERZ808051 (study PRJEB31490, sample SAMN06133391) | mouse gut metagenome | isolation source: J11 | host: mice | place: China: Chengdu | collected 2015-05 ...
TTTTCATGCCTTTAGTATGGCAAGTTTAATTTTGACTTACAACCCTTTAACGACTTCTTACGACAGTGTGTGTCGCCTTATATCCACCCCCTGAAGTGGGTGGTTTTACGGCGACTGGTGATAAAAAAGCTGGGTTATCTAATGATAACCCAGCTAATGAATAAATATAATGACTAATTCTTATTATACTTATTACTTCCGCTCACATAGGATGGATTTATTTGTAGTAAGCGTTTGCTGTTTGCGAGTGGTCTGTGTCATCAACCACTTGAGTTAGCTCAGGAATTTGCTGCTTCAACTGAACTTCAACACCTTGGCGTAAAGTCATATCTACTGCAGAACAACCCTGACAGCCCCCGCCAAATTTTAATACCGCAGTTAGGCCTACGCCTTCTTCTTCAATCAATTCTAATAACTGTACGTCACCACCGTGAGCGGCTAAGCTTGGGTTAATTTCAGATTGAAGCACATAGTTAATACGCTCTTCCACGCTAGCATCAGCGCCTACTTTAGGCACTTTAGAGTTTGGTGCACGGAAAGTTAACTGTCCACCAAAGCGGTCTTTGTTGTAATCAATAACTGCATCTTCTAAGTAAGGAACTGAAGAGGCTTCAATGTAGGCGGTAAAAGCTTCAAACGGCATTTGTAAATCCGCTTCGTCTTCTTCGCCAGGCTGGTTATAGGCCATACAACATTCCGCTCGAGGTGTCCCTGGATGCTCAACAAAAATACGCACGCCAATACCTGGGGTCTCTTGTTTCGCCAGTAATTCGGCTAAGTACTCTTGGGCAGAAGGAGTGATGGTAATGTTGCTTTTAATGTCTGATTGTTCGATATCAATTGCAGAAACTGGAGCGTTATCAGTCATAAATGACCTCTTATATTGTAAATTGTAGGATGGGTAATTTGATGGGTTTAAAGCTGAATATGTGCCTTTAGTACTTCTATTATGGTGGCGATTGAGAATTAATCAAGGAAAATGATAATTAGTTACATAGAAAAATAACTCAGCACTGTTGCTAGGCAAAAACGCTTATAGGTAAGCTAAATTTTGTAATATGACCTATAATATAGCCTATCCAAAATCACAACTGCCTATCCCCCAATAAACTGCATTTTTGGGCTACTCAAAAACCCTTCGCTTATCCTATCGAGCTTTTTATGGCTTCATTATATATGGCGCTTCTTGCCTAGTTTTTGAGTATAAAAAGTTTAGAGTTAACTATCATGACCTTAATTACTGCGGTAATCTCTATTTTTTTATTAATAGCCATCAGTGCTATTGTATCAAGTTCTGAGCTTGCCCTGGCTTCTGCCCGAAAAATAAAACTACAAATCCTAGCCAAAGAAGGAGAAGTACGAGCCCTCGACGTATTGGCCATGCAAGACAATCCCGGTAGCTTTATTACTGTGGTCCAGGTGCTATTAAACGCCGTGGCTATTTTAGCCGGTGTCATTGGTGAATCTGCTGTCAGCCCTTATTTAGAAGCCATTTTACAGCATGAATCCTTGTCGTTTTTACAAGTCATCGTTGGTTATGAAACGCTAGCTTCAGCGATCTCTTTTATTCTAGTCACCAGTGTGTTTGTCCTATTTGCTGACCTGATGCCAAAGCGCTTTGCTATGAGCTACGCTGAGTCCATCGCCATCCGCTTAGTACGCCCAATGATGATGCTCATCTTTGTGTTTAAGCCGATTATCTGGGTGTTTGATGGCGCCGCTGACATATTATTTAAGCTGCTTGGTGTCTCTACTGTCCGCCGCGATGACCTGACCTCAGAAGACATTTATGCGGTGATGGATGCGGGCGCGGAAGCTGGGGTGTTAAAGCATCAAGAGCACCACTTAATCGCCAACATCTTTGAGATGCAAGAGCGTACCGTCACCTCAGTAATGACCACCCGTGAATACATCGTCTATTTTGACTCGAATGAAAGTCATGATGTGATCGTTGAAACCATGATTCGTCAGCCTCATCACAAGTTCTTAGTTTGCCTGGAAGATGACTTAGAACAGACCATAGGTTATGTTGAGTCTCGTGCCTTTTTGGCGATGGTTTTACAAAAAGAGCAGGTGCGTCTAACAGACCCTACTATTTTACGCACGGCGCTCTTTATTCCAGATACGCTCTCTTTGTTCGATGTTTTAGAGACCTTTAAGAGCACTGGCTCTGACTTTGCCATTATCGTTAATGAATATTCATTAGTAGTCGGGGTGATTACCTTAAAAGACGTGATGAGCATTGTAATGGGTGAGCTGGTTACAGTAGATGAGCAGCCCATCGTCCAACGCACCGAGAACTCTTGGCTGGTCGATGGTATGACCCCTATCGAAGATGTCATTCGCACCTTAGGTATCATAAACTTGCCAAACTCAGAAAACTATGAAACCATAAGTGGGTTCATGATGTATTCTTTGCGAAAAATACCTAAAAAAACCGACTTCATCGAACATGCTGGTTTTAAGTTTGAAATCCTAGATACTGAAAACCTTAAGGTTAATCAGTTACTGGTTACTAAAATCACTGAAGAGTAACGGCCTTAAGTCCATTCCTATAAGGACTTACCTGTTACTTGTAACACCCAAAGGTTAGGCGTCAACGCTGTCCTAAGTGCTACCGCCTAACCCTTATGCAACACTCTAATATCTACCCGATATTTAATTATCAATTTGTATTGTTAAATACAAACTAAATCATTTAAACAGTCATCTCATACCCTTAGCACTTTGCCTTTTATGGCTGAGTCATCACCCCCTGCCATGCCTAGATCAAAGGGCTATTCAAATGTTGGTAGGGACTGCCTTTTTATAATCGAAATTATAAAAGGCTGTGCTATCGGTATGCCTATTTTTATGGTGCATTGTATGTCTAAACAAGTTTCTACCACGAGAAGCAATCTACCCCTTGCTTCCTTTTGGTCTGCTAGTGATGCACAGCAGCGCACAATGATTGTAGGTGTCTTACTGGCAGTATTGTCCAACCTTTTATTTGGTGTTCTTTATTTTTATAGTAGCTTACTGCAGCCCCTAACCGGTACTCAGGTCTTCATTTGGCGCATGCTGTCGATGTGGGTAGCCTTAGTAGGTTTCGTGGTGATAAGGGGCCGCTTAGGTTATCACCTAGATATCTTACGCAACTTAAAAACTTTTAAGCAGTGGGCTTGGCTGCTGTTACCTACCCCGATATTTTTTAGTCAACTTTGGCTATTTATGTGGGCCCCCGTCAATGATCAAGGTGTACAAGTAGCGATGGGCTACTTCTTATTCCCACTCATGATGGTGTTATTTGGCTATGTCTTTTTTGGTGAACGATTAAGCAAACTACAATGGCTAGCTGTCGGCTTTGCCGTAGTGGGCATTAGCTTGGAGATGATGCGGACTCAAAGCGTGTCTTGGGCAACACTTTGGGTATGTGGCACCTACCCCCTTTATTATATTATGCGTCGCCTGCAAGGGATTACCGCCATGACAGGGATGCTGGTAGACTTAACTTTATTTTTACCGATTGCCTTAGGCTATCTGCTGTTCGTGGCTCCTGAGAACCTAACCTTTGTGATGGGTTCAGGCATGTACCTGTTACTGGTCATCAGCCTTGGTGTGCTAAGTGTCTTGGCCCTAAAAACCAACTTAGATGCCAGTCAAATATTGCCAGTGAACGTGTTTGGCATGATGAGTTATCTTGAGCCCGTTTTTCTGTTTTTCTTAGCCATAACCGTCTTAGGGGACAGCTTTGAGATGGGGATGCTATACAGTTATGGTCTGATTTGGATAGGTATTATGTTCCTTATTGCCCATGGCGTTCGTCAGCTACGTGCCAATAGACGCAACAACAAGCCTTGGATGAAAGGGGCTCGTGTTAGCTAAATAGAGCACTTAACCCCTTATATCAACTGCTGCGCCCTACTTACTAAAGCCCCTCTACCTAAAAGCCCTTCTATTATCTAGAATCGCTTTAGCTAGAGGGGCTTTTTTTAACCGCTTGTATACGTTTTGGAACCTATTGATTATGGTTATTGTGAAGTCTAGTGTGTCACTATAAGGTCCTTTATCTTTAAAACTTAATCTTAAAATAATCACAAACTCATGGTCCAACCCCAAAGTTGACTACTGGTATTGCCGGAGCTTAAAGAATGAGCGTGTTACCTGAACAAAGCCCAATTCAATCAGAAAAAAAAGCCGATAAATTAAATTCAGCCACCAATCGTCATTACAAATACTTAGTATTTATTGGTCGTTTTCAGCCATTCCATATGGGTCATAAGGCCGTGGTAGATGAGGCTTTAAAAAGAGCCGAGAATGTCATCATGCTAATCGGTTCGGCAAATATGCCCCGAAGCCTTCGTAACCCCTTCACGGTTGAAGAGCGCTCGCAGATGATTAAAGGCGCTTACTCGGATGAGGACGCCGCTAGAATCCACTGTGTAGGTCTTGATGATGCGCTATACAATGACACCCGTTGGCTACAATATGTACAAGCTTCTATCAAGACAGTGACTCATGATTTGAGCGAAGACATTGCGTTAATTGGTCACTCCAAGGACAGCTCATCTTACTACTTGTCTTTATTCCCAACTTGGGAGTCGATCTCTGTTCCCAACTACAAAAACCTATCTGCTACCCCCATTCGCGAAGGCTATCTTATGGGCGCAACTCCAACTGGTGAGCGCACCCCAGTGTCAACGCGTGAAGTTATGGAAGCTTTCAAACAAACTGAAGACTACCAACACCTTCATGAAGAAGCTTGGTTTGTTGATGATTATATGAAGCAGTGGCGTGATGCCCCTTATCCCCCTACCTTTATGACCGCTGATGCCTTGGTAGTACAGTCTGGTCATATCTTACTGGTAGAGCGCCGAGGTATGCCTGGTCGAGGCCTGTGGGCACTGCCAGGAGGGTTTGTAGATCAAAAAGAAACCCTACTTGATGCTTGTATCCGTGAGTTGGCTGAAGAAACCAAGCTCGATGTGCCTGCCTCTGTGCTGTATGGCTCTCGTCATAGTCAGCATACTTTTGATGACCCTTACCGCTCATCACGAGGTCGCACCATCACCCATGCTTTTTACTTTAAATTAAAAAACGACCCCAAAGGCTTGCCTAAAGTGCAAGGGGGCGATGATGCTGCCAAAGCTTTTTGGCTCCCCTTGGCTGAGCTTGATTCCAAGAAGATGTTTGAAGATCACTATGCCATTATCACTAAGATGGTAGGTCTGTGATTTGACGCTCTACTATCCCTGACAGCCAAGCCAATAGACGGTAAACCCCATTACGACACTTGAGGCTACTTGAGCTTACTTATTCTAGCCATTACGGCCTCAAGCTTATCTTTAATGTCGTTTCACCCCTCAGAGGAGCTCTGTAATGTACACCAGTAATTTGAATAATTTAATTCTAAACTCTGACAGCTACAAAACTTCGCACTGGTTACAATATCCCCCAGGCAGCGAATATATGTCAAGCTATGTCGAAGCCCGCAAAGGCGACTATGACGTGGTATTTTTTGGCTTACAAGCCTATATCAAAGAGTATCTTAGCAAGCCAATTACCACCGCAGATATTGAAGAAGCCGAGCAGGTCATTACCGCCCATGGTCTTCCTTTCAACCGCTCAGGCTGGGAGCGCTTAGTAGAGAAGCATGGCGGCTATCTGCCTATTAGAATTCAGGCCGTACCAGAGGGCAGTATTGTTCCTGTCTCTAACGTAGTGTGTCAGATTATCAACACCGATCCTGAATTTTATTGGCTACCTAGCTACTTAGAAACCTCTTTATTACGAGCCATTTGGTACCCCTCGACCGTATCAAGCTTATCTTATTACTGTAAAAACGTTATCAAGGCCGCATTAGATAAGTCAGCAGACAGTCAAGCTGGCCTGCCCTTTAAGTTGCATGACTTTGGGGCACGGGGTGCTTCAAGCTTAGAGTCTGTGGCTCTAGGCAGCTTGGCTCATCTGGTCAACTTCTCTGGCACTGACAGCATTACTGCCTTAGTTTCTGCCAGTCGCTGGTATGGTATGGATCAGGAGATGCCTGCTTTCTCTATCCCAGCTGCTGAGCACAGCACCATGACCGCTTGGGGCCGTGAACGTGAGAGCCAAGCCTATGCCAATATGCTAAAGCAATTTGGGGGTGAAGGTAATACGGTGGCAGTGGTCTCAGACAGTTATGACTTATGGAATGCCATTGATAACATTTGGGGCGATGAATTAAAGCAACAGATCGAGACCATGGGGGGCACCTTGGTCATTCGTCCTGACAGTGGCGATCCGGCTAAAGTGGTCCGTGAAGCCCTAGAGCGCTTGTCAGTCAAATTTGGCTACAGCATAAACAGTAAGGGCTATAAAATCCTGCCTGATTATGTGCGTCTCATCCAAGGCGATGGTATCAGCCCACAAAGCTTAGGAAAAATACTACAGACAGTAATGAAGGCCGGCTTTAGTGCCGACAACGTCACCTTTGGTATGGGCGGCGGCTTACTACAGCAAGTGACCCGAGATACCATGAGCTGGGCAATGAAAGCCAGTGCTATTCAAATTGATGGCGAATGGAAAGATATCTTTAAAGACCCCATTACTAGCCGCTCAAAACGCTCGAAAAAAGGACTTTTGGCCTTGGTTAAAGACGATCAAGGTAACTTGAACACCATAAAAGAAGATAAGCTACAAAACAGTGCTGATAACTTACTACGCGATGTGTTTGTCGATGGTAAGCTACTGGTCGATGACAACTTAACTACCATTCGCCAGCGTACGGGCAGTTGGTAGGATTTAAAGGCCAGATAAAAACTAAAAAAAGCTTCGTCATCTACTGTGGCGAAGCTTTTTTTATAGGCGGATTTAAATATTTTGTCTTAGAAATAAAAGATAGCACCTCAAAATACCCCCTAACAATAAGAACCCTGATAAAAGAGTAAAAAGCCGGACTGGCGGCTATGCTCTAGCCTGCAATTTTGAAATGTATTACACTCATAGCTCCCTAACACAGCCAAATACCCTTTATTTAAGTGAAAAACTTATGATTCCTTTACAACCCAAACACATCGCTTTAGCTCCTGTTTATCTCTATCAAGGTCTAAAACTAAAAAAGACAGCTTTAAGGCTGCCAGAAGCAGAGGGTGAACGTAGGGGCCGATTAACCCTTGCTGCAAATGACAATGCATTGGAAAACAGTCAAGTAAATGATAATGCATCACCAGATAAACCCACCCTTAATATCATGTTGCTAGGGGACTCCTCAGCAGCTGGTGTTGGGGTTAGTTCGCAACAACAAGCGCTTGCCGGTCAACTGATTGAACAGTTGCAATTACTGCCACAGATTCAACAAAAATTCTCACAGCTAGAGTGGTCACTGCATGCCACCTCAGGCCATACCAGCTTCGATACCCTACGCAGACTTTATGTGTTACCCACACCCTCTACCCCTGTGGACATCATGATCGTAATGATCGGAGTAAATGACACCACGTCCAATGTCTCGACCACAAAATGGCAGCAACAACTGCGCGAGATCATTAGCTTAAGTAAGCGTAAATTTGGGGCCAAACAGGTTATTTTCCCTTGCTTACCGCCAATGCAAAACATGCCAGCTATCCCTAGCCCTTTAAATAAACTAATGGGACAAAAAACACAGATAATGAATGAAAAGTTAATTCAGGTTTGTGAGCAATATGAGAAGGTATTGGCTTTGCAGATTCAGGTGGAGGACAGTGAGCTAAAGAACCAAAACTTTTTTGCTGAAGATGGTTTCCACCCCAACTCAAACGCTTATTTATTGTTAGCAAAAAATCTGGCCAATACCATTTCTGAGCTGGTTTAGATAAGCCCTTTACGGCGCATGTGCTTGTATACCACAACCACTACCAGAATATTTAGAAGAAGTACCACTAGCTTAAACCAATCAAAAGGACGAGCGATGAGGTAATAAATTTCAGCAGGTATGAAAACGCCGTAACCTAGCACACTAAACCAATACGCCCAGGTCTTGTCTGTCCATAGCCCATAGGCTTCGATGAAGCGTAGACTGGCATAACCAAAAATAAATAAAGTGAATAAGGCCCAGTTCTCAGACGCTTGCTGCGCCACTCGGATAAGAGCCTCAACTTGTGTGCTAAATAAGGTGCCAAAATGTTGAACCCAAGCATTATTGGCCGACTGAATTAACAGCGGCACGTTATTATGCCAGGCCCATAAAGCAAGGGCAGTAACCACTGCCCCCACCCCTTTGATTACTTCATAAAAGGTAACTGCTTTAATTGAACCACTAACTCTAGTGGGCTCAGTCAAAATAGGTCTCCACCACCTTACCTTGTAAGGTCTGATTTAAGAAAGGCGTGTTTTTACCTTTTGACAACATACTGTCTCGGGTAAGCTGCCACTCCTGGTTAGGATCAACCAACACCGCACCCCCAACTTGATGGTACTGCTCTTCAATGCCGGCAATTCGAGCCGGAGCCAAGCAAATCTTCTCTACCAATTGCTCAGGGGTCAAGATATTATCTCGCACCAGTTTACAGCCTAATGCCATGAAGGTATCAAAGTTTGAAATACCTGGAGTAGACTCCGCGAAAGGCGCTTGCTTGGCCGTATCATTTAACGGCTCATGATGACTACAAATAGCATCGATAGTGCCATCTTGCAGACCTCTAATTAGTGCATTTTGGTCAGTGTTACTGCGTAGAGGAGGTATCACATAAGCCTGAGCATTAAAGCCTTCTAAATTGTCATCGGTTAAATGCAGCTGATGCATGGCCACATCACAGGTAACGGGCAGGCCTTGAGCTTTCGCCAAACGCATTAAACTAATAGAAGACTTACAAGTTAGCTGACTAAAGTGAGCTGAGATCCCTGTTTCTTCTACCATCAACAGCTGAGTCGACAAGGCAACGGTCTCTGCCAACCAAGGAATACCTTGTAAGCCATGGAAAGAGGCAATATAGCCTTCATGAGCTACGCCACCTTCTGATAGGCTAGGCTCATTGGGATAGAAAAACACCTTTAGGCCAAAAGTCGCAGCATACTCTAACGTACGCAGCATCACTAAATCATTGGTAAAGGGACGACCAGCATTGGTCACTGCAATACAGCCGCCTTTTTTAAGACCAGCAACATTGGCTGGACGCTCCCCTTTTAGCTCTGCAGTTAGAGCGCCTAAGATATGCAGATAGATGCCGCCATCTTGCTTGGCACGTTCTCTTAAGCCTTTTAATAAGGAGCCGTTTTCTAATATAGGGTTAGTATCTGGCGGGGTAACCACGTGCAAAAAGCCATTGGCACGAGCCGCATGACCTTCTGTTTTTAAAGTACCGTGTTGTTGCAAGCCAGGTTCGCGTAAACGAGCACATAAATCCACCAGTGGCGGTAACAACCAGTGGTTTTCTTTGGCTTCGATCTTAGGCTGGGTAAACTCTTTAGGCAGTAAGTTAAGCATGATAAATCCAGTATTTTTTTTGTATGAGAAATAGACTTTTGTTTATGAGCTGTAAGCAAGGGTAATTCAGTCAATGTCTGAATTTATAATAAAGCTTGCAACGCTTGATATTCACGTTGCCCTTGCATCGCCATAGACAACACAGCCATACGAATCGCAATGCCGTTATTGACCTGCTTTAAAATTACTGACTGCGGACCATCAGCAACCGTTGAGGCAATTTCCACCCCTCGGTTCATAGGTCCTGGGTGCATGACAATGGCGTCTGGCTTAGCTTTGGCCACACGTTCTGGAGTAATCCCATACTTCTTAAAATACTCCCCTGATGCCGCCATCAATGGAGAGCCAATCCGTTCATTTTGAATACGTAGCCCCATCAACACATCACAATCAACCACACCCTCATCGATATCCTCAAACACTTTAACCCCATAACGCTCAATCCCTTTTGGCAATAAGGTACGAGGGGCAATGACACGAATTTCTTTCACACCTAAGGTCTTTAGGGCTGCAATATCAGAGCGGGCCACACGAGAGTGTTTGATATCCCCAATAATGGCGACCGTTAGCTCTTCAAACGGACGAGGTGCTTCACGGTGAATGGTCAACATATCCAGCATGCCTTGGGTGGGATGGGCATGCCAACCATCACCGCCATTAATAATAGCAATCTCTGGAGTTACCTCAGTTGCCATAAAGTGTGCCGCTCCAGAAGCTGAATGACGCACCACGAATATGTCTGCTGTCATCGCCTGAAGATTCCATAAGGTATCACGCAGACTCTCGCCTTTTTGAGTGCTAGAGCGGGCAATATCAATATTTAGGACGTTGGCACCCAGACGCTTTTCGGCCACTTCAAACGTGGTACGAGTACGGGTTGAGGGCTCAAAGAACAAATTCATAACCGTACAGCCATCAAGCTCAGGGCTGTTAATTAGTTGGCCATTGGCATCAAAAAAAGATTCAGCTTTAGCAATAATTGCTTTCAACTGTTCACGACTTAAGCCTTCAATACCCAAAAAATGACGGATATGACCGTCTTCATTTAATTGGGGTTTACTCAATGAGGCATTCATTCTTGCCGTTGTCGAGTCAAAGTTAGCAGATAGGGTCGACTGTGACGAATGTCCAGCCTCAGGTTTCTGTGTTGAGTCAGTCATGGCAGTTAGAGGTATCCTTTATGAGCAGATGGGTGGTTGGGCGGGTAAAACTAGGGCCAAACCGTATTAGATTATACAATCCGTTATCAGGATTATTCTTTATATCGGCTATTATAGTTAACTTGCACAAGAAATATTGCATGGTTTTTGCTACACTTTGCGCAGACGCATTACTGCTAATTATAGTCAGCAGTTTTAGAGAGTCTGAAAGTCACTTTTTATACCAATATAAAGCACAAGTGGCCGTCTTTAACCCACATCATACTGGGTTATCAGAAGCTGGTATAGTTTAGCTGATTTGCTGCCTTTCAAAAAGTGACCGTATTGATTTTCTCGTACTAAATTTATGTAAAAAAATTCATTGATAGACAAACCCTCTACTTCCCGACCCTTGGTTAAAGGAATCCATGATGACTACGCTTAACGACTACTTCCAAAGTTACCTAACGGCCACTTCTGCAGACAGCAGTGAAAAACCTGCTGTCATTGATGTGATTAACACCATTACCACGGTTGGTAAAGAGATTACAGAGCTTCTACGCAAAGGGGCTTTGGCAGATATTCATGGTGAAGCTGGTGCTGAAAACGTACAAGGTGAACAACAAAAGAAACTGGATGTTATTGCTAACGACTTATTGCTAAACGCCCTAACCGCTAATGAGCACTGTGCTGGTGTGGCCAGTGAAGAGCTTGATGACGCTACTCCTGCCAATGAATCAGGCGACCTTTTGGTGTTATTTGACCCGTTAGATGGTTCATCAAATATTGATATTAACATGCCTACCGGTACCATCTTCTCTATCCTACCGCATATCAATAAAGGTCAGGCGGCTAAAAATGCAGACTTCCTACAAAAAGGCACTGAGCAACTTGCAGCCGGTTACTTGCTCTACGGATCATCAGCGATGTTGGCGTTCACCTTCTCTGACGCTTTAGACGCCAACAATGATGGCGTGGTAATGTTTAGCTTAAATCCAACCACGGGTGAGTTTGAACTGGTTAAAAAGAACATTACTATTGATGAAGACACCAAAGAGTATGCGATTAATGCTTCTAACGCGCGCCATTGGTTGCCACCTATGCAGCAGTACATCAATGAGCTATTAGCCGGCACGACTGGTCCACGTGGTAAGAACTTTAACACCCGTTGGGTGGCGGCTATGGTGGGTGATGTGCATCGTATCTTGTGCCGTGGTGGTATCTTCATTTATCCAAAAGACACCAAAGATCCAAACAAAGCCGGCAAGCTACGCTTAATGTATGAAGCCAACCCAATGAGCCTACTTATTGAACGTGCAGGCGGCGCTTCTACCGATGCGGTTAATCGCATTATGGATTATGAGCCAACCGATATCCACCAGCGTGTGGCGGTTGTACTGGGCGCAAAAAATGAAGTTGAGCAGGTGCAGAAGCTACATCAACAAGCTTAATTAGCCTTATTTTATGCCTATAAAAGGTCAACCTAGTCTAGGTTGGCCTTTTTTATTTCAAAACTCCATCACTTCATTTGCCACTAGGTGTGTTACCCTACACCCTATATGTATGATCTTTGTCTACCTGACTGTTTATATAGACAGCTGTATAGATAGACAGACCCATCCGATCACAGCCATATATTTTAATATCTAAATCAAATGAGCAAATAATGACCGACGCAATCAGCAACAAATTTTCTAATAACCCAGTTATTACTTCAGACAAAAACCCAACGGCAAAGTTAGCAAAAGCCTTGCTAACACAATCACGCCAACGTAAAAAAGCAGGTCAAACTGTCCTTGAGGGTGTCCATCTTATTGAAGCCGCCCTTCAAGCCAATCATTTACCTCAGCAAATCATAATCTCGTATAGTGGTCTATCTCATCCAGAGGTTCAGGCATTACTGGCCTCTCTTAATGACTACAACCTTGATAACCGACTCACTGTGGTCAGTGACAGTGTTTACCAAGGTATTACTACCTTAGGTAATGGCGTTGAAATTATGGCCATTGTGGACGTGCCAGAGCACAATTTACATACCTTAAAGTCGCCGATCACCACAGACTGCTTAATCTTAAATGATGTGCAAGACAATGGTAATGTTGGCACTTTATTACGTACCGCCGCTGCAGTGGGTATCAAAAACATCATCTGTACCAAAGGTAGCGCCCAAGCGTGGTCACCAAAAACCATGCGTGCCGGTATGGGAGCACAGTTTGGTCTTACCATCTATGAAGGTATTGAGGTCGATGAAGTGTTGAGCTATTTAAGACTGCCAATCTATGCGACTAGCTCACACACAGATAACATCATCTATAAGCAAAACCTAAATCGCCCAGTAGCTTGGGTAATGGGCCACGAGGGCCAAGGTGTGTGTGAAGACATTATGAAGCAAGCTACCCCAGTGGCACTGCCTCAGCCTAATGGTCAAGAAAGCTTAAATGTTGCCATTGCTGGCGCTTTGTGTATGTATGAGACCTTACGTCAGAGAGATTATATTTAACTATAACAAAGTCTTCTCTTACAATCTGAACCTAAAAAAGGGGCCAAATTTGAACTGACCCCCAAATGTTGGACGGTTTAGTTTAGATCAAGGACTGAGTTCTGTATTGCACAGGGCTCAGTCCTTTTAGCTTAAGTTGAATACGCTCATTACTGTAATAATGAATATACTCATGAATTGATGTATGCTGAAAAAAACGGACAAAAATATTTGGTAAACTAGAATCCTAAACAGGAGTTTACCATGAGTAAGAAAAGAGTAGAATACAGCGACACTTTCAAAGCTGAAGCCACCGCCAAAGTCAAAGAAAATAACGGCAACATCAGTCAAACGGCTAAAGAACTTGGCATACCCATGAACACACTAGCAA
>ERZ808051.1703-NODE-1703-length-13430-cov-6.080132_pt1 | contig 13430 bp, 11 predicted proteins | sample MGYA00380199_ERZ808051 | MGnify/ENA primary metagenome ERZ808051 (study PRJEB31490, sample SAMN06133391) | mouse gut metagenome | isolation source: J11 | host: mice | place: China: Chengdu | collected 2015-05 ...
TGATACATTCCTTTACCAGCGGAACGTCAGCCACACCTACAACAGATAAGCATACTGGAGAACGCTGTACTTGCGTTCTCCGGTGTGCAACTTAGATTTTCTTAGCGGGCGTATTTTGACCGCTTAGAAAATCTTTGCACACTTCTATCGGAGCGATAGATACAATGCGGCGGAACCGGCCCCTTTGTCAACAGACGATCAACCATTGCCGTTTTCCGCCGTATGCATGTATCGCTCCCATAGGATGCAAAGGAGGCTTAAAAAATGAGTGAGGAATGGATTGTCTGCAGGGCAGACATACGGAATAAGATGCATGAGGCAGGGATTTTCCGTCAGGATGAAAAGATTGTACTGACTACAAAAGGTTGTGTGTTATTGGAACACTTTACGGGGAAGGCATACAGCTACCGCATGGTGGATTTACATACTTTAAAGGCAAAACGGTTGTTTTCAAGGCCCACACCACTAAATGAGGCAGGATACCGCAGAGCCATAGAGAAAATGGAAGCACAGTCAGAGAGCGGGATGCCTTTTGTGCAGGATGTCAGTTCCAGAGCCAGTGGATTGCTGGCCCATATCTTCTATGACATTCTGCCGGAGTATGGACTGGTTTTGAGAGAAAATCAGCTTTCTCTTTCCCTTGCCATGCTGGATGCCATGGAGAAAGAAAAAGTGGCATTATGTGAGGCTGAAGTGGGGACAGGGAAAACCCATGCCTATCTCATGGCGGCGGTCATCTACCGCCTGTTTCATGGAGAAGGACAGCCGGTACTCATTTCCACGTCCACCATTGCCCTGCAGAAAGCATTGACAGAAGAGTACATTCCCCAGATTTCGGAGATTCTTCTGGAACACCGTATCATTGAGGAACCCCTGACTTTTGCGGTACGCAAGGGGAAGAACCATTATGCCTGTGACAGCAGGGTAAAGACCTATTTATCCTCAATCAGCCATAATAACCGGCCGGAGGATAAGAAGCTGATAGAAATCCTGACAGCCCTTTTCGTGGGAGCCGTTTCCCTTGACCTGGATGGTCTGCCGCTTACGGATTATGTGAAAGAGCGGATCTGTGTGGAGAACTGCCGGAATACCTGCGGGTTTTCCAGTGTGTGCCGTTACCGCACTTTCCTTAGAAGATCCAACCAGGGGAAGGCAGATTTCCAGATTGCCAACCACAACCTTGTACTGGCAGATATCCTGAGCAGGAAAGGCGGCAGGAACCGCCTGCTCCCGGAGCATGGCGTTTTAATCTTTGACGAAGCCCACAAGCTTCCGGAGGCCGCCAGACAGATGTACGGGGTCAGCTTTGAAAATGTGGAGCTGGAGCGTGTGGCGGCCAGCATCATCAGAGCGGTGGCAGGCAGACCGGAGAAGAGAGGGGCGCTTTCTCTGTGTGAGGAAATGCTGGAACTGAATACAGCCCTGTTTGAAAATCTGAAAAAATTTGCAGGAGTACGGTATGACAACAACAGCATGGAAGTCATATTCACACCGTCCGTCCTGCTGTCCCTGAAAGCACTGTCAGCCGTGGTAAAGAGCCTGTCCGTGTTTTTCTATACCGCAGACCGCAGGAATATGGCATATAGGCGCATTTCCAGCAGACTGGAACAGAAACAGGAGAATTTGGCGGTACTCTGTGACTATGAGGACTTTATCTGCTGGCTGGAATATACAGGGGTGACGGCTTGCAGGCTCTGCGCCTTGCCAAAGAACCTTGACTTCCTGCTTCACGAGGACTTGTGGAACAGGGGGAAACCGTATCTTCTGACTTCGGCCACTCTGTCCGTGGGCGGTGATTTCAGCCGTTACATGCACCAGACAGGGATTGACCTGCTAAATCAGAAGCAGATTCTGACTGTGAGCAAGGCATCCCCCTTTGATTACTGGAACCATGCCTTATTATATCTGCCGGAGGATATGCCCTTTCCCAACACCAGGAAAACCGCATACCGGAAAGCAGTGGCAGACAGACTGGAGGGACTGATCCGGCAGAGCCATGGGCATACACTGGCGCTGTTCACATCCTACCGGATGATGGAGATGATTTATCAGGAACTTTCAGAAAGGATAAAGGATTTCCCGCTTTTTTCCATGGGAAAGGGGAGACTGGAGGCCATCCGGGAGTTCCGAAAGAGCGGGAACGGGGTACTGCTTGCCAGTGACAGCGCCGGGGAGGGGATTGACCTGGCAGAGGTCATTGTACCAGGGATGCTGATGAAGCTGCGCCAGTGGATTGGGCGGGGCATCCGCAGGGAGACGGATACCTGTGTGTTCTCTATCCTGGACTGCAGGGGCAGCGGGCGGTATAAGAATGACATCCTGGCAGCCCTGCCGGATATGCCGGTGACGGAGAAAATAGAGGACGTGGGAATCTTTATCAGGGGCAGCAAGCCGGAGAGCTATTTTGGGGATAAGGAATGAATTGGCAGAGACTTTGAGCGGATGTCGGCCAGGGCAGGGAAGCGTGTAAAAATATGAGGCTATTGTGTGAGAGGGGCAGGCTTGCTTTGGCAGGTCTGTTTATCCTTTTTTGCCCGGCATACCAAAAACGCGCCGGTGACGCGTTTTTAGGTTGGTGACAGATATGGCGGTTGTCCGGGTAGGGAAAATTGCAGAAAAAGGGACAATCCGGGTTGTCATAGGACAATCCGGCTTTTTCATATGATGTATAACATATTAGGTGGGAGGGATTGACAATCAATACTATGGTAGATTTAGAACAGTTACGTTTCGTCAATCCTGATGAGGTCAATCGAAACGATCTTGTGGATATTCAGGATATTGTGGTGGAGAGTCAGCTGCCAAAAGAAGAAAGAATTGCAGATTTTATTCAGAAAATAAAAAACCCTTATCTATGTAAATGCGGAAATATGGTAGTGCAGTCCGTTTTTGAAGAGAGCGATACTACTCTTACAGAACGATTGAGACAATATTTCCGAATGGCATGATAATGATATTGAAAGGTAACGAACAGGTGAATCAAAGAGCAATTATTTTCAAAAATGCCTGGACGCGCAGGAATTGTTGCGATAGACTTTAGTCAGGGATAAAGAAATAGAGAAAGCGTACATATCAGACCATCCTAATGTGTTTTTCTGACTATAAAACATGTTAGGAGGTCTTTTGTTTTGCCCAATAATTTAGATATCGAAAAAAAATATCAGGCAGCTTTGTACATTCGTCTGTCGAAAGAAGATGGGGATAAAGCAGAAAGTAACAGTGTGTCGAATCAAAGAGACTTAATTTATTCGTTTTTGAAAGATAAAAGTGATATTCAGGTCTGCGAAGAAAAAGTGGATGACGGGTACAGTGGAGTGGGTTTTGACCGACCGGCACTGATTTCCATGCTGGAGGATGTAAAGCAGGGAAAAATCAACTGTATTATTGTAAAGGACTTATCCCGCTTTGGCCGCAATTATATCGAAACAGGAAGATATATACAGCAGATTTTTCCCTTTATGGGAGTGCGGTTTATTGCTATCAATGATCACTATGACAGTGAGTATATGGATAGCCAGACAGACAATATTATTCTGCCCTTCAAAAACCTCATGAATGATTCCTACAGCCGGGATATTTCTATCAAGGTGAGAAGTCAGATAGAAGTGAGGCAGAAGCGTGGAGATTATATAGGAAGCTTTCCTGTATACGGCTATTTTAGAGACCAGGAAAGAAAGGGAAAACTGGTGATAGATTCTGTGGCAGCAGAAGTGGTCAGAGATATTTTTGATATGCGTATTAAGGGTTACAATAATCGGAGAATTGCGGATTATCTGAATGAACATGGGATACCGTCACCTATGGAATATAAAATGCTGCTGAATTGGAGATATACCACATCATTTAAGCTGAAACCCCAGGCTAAATGGTCTCCAATGGCAGTGGAACGTGTTTTAAAAAATGAGATTTATACAGGAGTTATGGTTCAGGGAAAGGAAAAAACCCTGAACTATAAAGTGAAAAAGCGGATAAAGATCAGCAAAGAAGATTGGATTCGGGTAGAAGATACTCATGAAGCAATTATTGCAAAAGAGGACTTTGCTATCGTTCAAAAACTGATGCTTCGTGATACACGCACAGCGCCTGATGGAGCAAAGCTGTATCTGTTTTCGGGATTGCTGCGCTGCGGTGGCTGTGGGGGGAATATGGTGCGGAAAAAGATTCGATCTGCCGGGGGTGAATATTGTTATTATATCTGTTCCAACAATAAAAATGATAAGTCTGTATGCAGCAGCCACAGAATACGGGAAGACTTTTTGAGTAAAGCTGTTCTGGAAATGCTCCGGACACACCTTTCTCTTATCAGTACCATAGATGAATTGCAGGAAATTATCGGAAAATTACCCTTACAGGAAGAAGATGTGCAAAGAAGATGCAGACAGCTTGAGGAACGGCGAAAGGAGCTGATCCGGTATCAGAGACTAAAGATTTCCGTATATGAAGATTATAAAGAGGCTCTTTTAACAAAAAAGGAATACCTTGAGATGAAAGAAGATTATGAGGGGTTCTGCAGACAACTGGAAGAAGCGATTGAAACACTGGAAGGAGAGGTGTCTGCACTTATAAAAGAAAGCAAACTTCACAGTCCCTGGATAGAACGGCTGAAAGACAAAGGAAATATTTCTGAACTGGATCGTGGACTTTTGGCAATGACAGTGGAAGAAATCATTGTGACGGATTCAGAACATATTAAGATTCACTTTAAATACCGGGATGAGTTTGAAATTGTACTGCAAGTGTTGGAAGCGGCCGTGTCTGCAGCAGATATTGAGGAAAATATGTCTCGTGCAGAAAGTGAACAAATAGAGCATTTTCTACTGGCAGCAAAAGAGGGGTGATCTTATGGCAAGAAAAAGCAGAAAAGATTTACACAAAGAAAACATACAACCCCAGTCAGAGATTCTTTATTATACAGCAATCTACGCACGGCTTTCTATTGAAGATAATGGAATACAGGGTGATTCCATAGAGAATCAGATAGAAATGATAGAGAAATATATCAGTAAATGTCAGGATTTGAAAGTAATTCATACCTTTGTTGATAACGGAGAAACAGGTACAAATTTTGAAAGGCCTGCCTTTTCGGATATGATGGAAGAAGTAAAAAAAGGGGCAATAAATTGCATTGTCGTGAAAGATTTATCACGTTTTGGAAGGAATTATCTGGAAACCGGAAATTATCTGGAAAAGATATTTCCTTATCTGGGTATCCGTTTTATTTCAGTAAACGATCATTTCGACAGTCTGCATGACAGAAAAAGCGACACTTTGCTGGTTCCTTTAAAATCTATCCTGCATGATACTTACGCAAAAGATATTTCCCGGAAGGTAAGTTCAGCCATCGACATAAAAAAGAAATCCGGGAAATTCATGGGAAAGATTCCGCCATATGGCTATGTGCGGGATGAACAGGATCGCTATAAATTGTGTGTGCATACCGAAAGAGCAGAGATTATCCGCATGATTTTTAAATGGCGGACGGAAGGAATGGGGTCGGTTTCCATTGCCCATCGTCTGAATGATATGACGGTTCCCACACAGCTTCAGATTCGTTTCGCAGAGGGACATCATGATGGCAAAGAACATGCTCTGTGGCGCGGATCTACTGTTGTGGATATTCTGAAGAATCCCTGCTATATCGGCTGTATGGTAGAGCGAAAAGGGAGTAATCTTCTTTGTAAGGGTCGGGAAAACAAAGTGATTCCGGAATCGGAATGGAATTTGATTGAAAATACTCATGAACCAATCATAGACAAAGAGACTTTTGAGAAAGTCCAAAGGCTGGTTTCAGAAAGTCGGGGAAAAAGGAAACAGCAGGTGGCGGATAAATCCTACAGGCAGAGAACAGAAAATATTTTAAGCGGAATGGTTCAATGCGGGATATGCGGCAGCGGTGTTCACCGAGATAGCGGTTATTTTCGGAAAGACGGATCACTGGTTCATTACAGTTTCTATTGTTCCAATAAGTATATCAAAACAAAGGGATGTTCTTCCAGGACAGTTGATGAGACAGAACTGCACAATTATATTTTTCAGGCATGCAAAAAGCAGTTGGAACTTCTGGCTGATATGAAGGAACTAATAGATGATATGGTTGAAAACCAAAAAAACAGTCGGTATATCAGCAGTTTAAAACAGGAAATTCGTATTCTGGAGGATAAACAGCAGAAATTGCGGAGAAAGAGGAATGACCTTTATGCTGATTTTAAGGATGGCCTTCTCACAGAAAGGGAATATACCTTTACACGGGATAAATATATGGCTGACAGTGAGCAATTAAGTATCCAGCTACAGGCTGTAAATGCAGAATTGCAGGAGAACAGCCAGATGTCTGATGTGACAACAAAGTGGATCAGTGATTTTATCTGTTTTAAGGACACGAAGAAACTGACAAAAGAAATGTGTTCTGTTATGGTGAAAAAGGTAGTTTTGAATGAAAATTCCGTAAGTATTCATTTTGCATTCACAGATGAATATGAAAAGGCACTGGCTTTTTTGGATGGTTATGAAAAGAAATGTGGTGGTGCAACATGAAAAATCATGTAATCGGGCTGTATTTGAGATTGTCGGACGAGGATGACCGTGAATTTCAGGAAAGTAACAGTATCACATCCCAACGGGAAATCTTAAAGAATTATGTGGGAAGTCACAGAGAATTTGCAGACTATAATACAGTTGAGTTTTGTGATGACGGGTATAGTGGGACAAATTTTGCAAGGCCTGGGATACAGAAAATGCTTGAGCAGGTAAAGGCAGGAGTGATTTCTGTTATAATGGTAAAGGATTTTTCACGGTTTGGGCGAAATTATATAGAGGTTGGCAATTATCTGGAGCAGGTGTTCCCTTTTCTCGGTATTCGTTTTATTTCAGTAAATGATGGATTTGACAGCGGAGTTACTGATTTTTCCGGAGAGCTTTTTGATGTTGCATTTAAAAATCTGGTGCATGATTTATACAGCAAAGATCTTTCAGAAAAAATCATCAGTGTACGACAGATGAAAGCCAGACAGGGGAAATTTATTACTCCATATGCACCTTATGGCTATTTGAAATCTTCGGAGCAAAAGCTGGTGCCAGACAGGGAGGCGGCTTTGGTGGTTCGCAGGATTTTCTATATGGCGCTTGAAGGGATTCCAAAAGCTCATATTGCCAATACCCTGAACAAGGAGAAAATTCTGACACCATTGATGTTGCGGCGGCAGAGGGGAGAGCACTTTCCCTGTAAAACTGTGAATGAGAAGAGTGTTTGGAGAACGGCATCTGTTTTTTCCATCCTGAAAGATCAGCGGTATGTGGGGGATACGGTATATGGAAAGGTAAAACCGACAGCTGTAGGAAGTGGGAAAGACTGTGCTGTGCCCAGAGAACAATGGATTATTGTTCCAGATACCCATGAGGCCATAGTTTCCCGTGAGGTATTTGAGAGAGTGAATCTGGGAATACAGAAGCGCAGTACCTATCATCGGAAGAAAGAAGCTCCACTTGAGGGGAAGGTTCGCTGTGCCGGATGCAACCATATTATATCACGGGTGAAAAGGATTCGGGTCAGAGAGACGAAAGGAGCGACATACCGCTGTGGGATTCAGAATATGACAAAGGAATTTGGATGCTGCCCTCAGACCATAGAAGAATGCCAGATTGAAACGGTCATATTGACCCTGCTGCGAAAGATGGCAGCAGTAGTGGCTGACGAAGGAATTGCAGAAGCATCAAAGCAATCTTCGGCCAGTAAGACAGAGGAAACGGAGAAACTTCTTATTAAATATGAAACAGAAGTGAATCGCCTGGCAAGTCAGAAACTGGAAAGATATGAGGTATACAAAAACGGACTGCTGTCACGGGAGGCTTTTGCAGGGGAAAAGGCGGCATTGGAAGAAAAGAGGAACATTCTTTTGGCAGAGATTGAAAAATGCAGGGAGAAGCTGTATGATGATAAGTGTACAGATACCGGGGAGCCGGATATTGCTTTGCAGCTGGGACAGTTCGCCCCTTTTGAATTTCTGACCAGAGAGATGGTGGAGACTTTTGTAGAGCAGGTCTATATCTGCCAGGATGGTTCCCTGCGGATTCAGTGGAAATTTAAAGATTTTTCAAAAATTTTTTAGCCCTAACTTGACAGGAGAGTACGTGAGCCGGATCGAGAAGAAGGCCCTGGGGAAGCTTCGGGAGAGGTTTGAGCAGGGGTAGGCGGCGGAAAAATGAAAAAGAGTAAGAAAAATGGGGCAGAGTCAGTTAAACTACGGGCGGTTAAACTGGCTTTGCCCCATTTTTATTGATGTTACGCCGCTTTTCTGCTATAATGGGAAAAAGTTCCTAATTCAAATCAGGATAGGATAAGTGACAAAAAGGAAGATGATAATAAATTGAAAAATAAAATTGTTTACGTTGATCAGGCAGAAGCCGGAAAAATCCTGCATTGTTTAACCGATGATCCGAATACATTCTGTGTAGAAATAGATGGGAAGATCTGTAGGGCCTCATCCGACTTTCTGCCCCAGGTTTATGCCAAATTTCAGTTTCCGATTCCTGAAATCAGGTATCTTTATGACGGGTATTTGGATTGGATCACGGATCTTACATGGATAAAAGAGGAAAATATAGCGTTTATTATCAAAAATTATGACGATTTTCTCTGTGATGACCCTTCCGATAAAGAATGGGTTATGAGAATGTTCACCGAATATATATTTCCGTGGTGGGAATTTGAGGTTTGCGCGCATGTGGTGGAGGGCAGGACCAGAATATTCAGGGTATATATTGTTGAGTAATGTCCAAGAATATTGCTTCGTATGCGTGTCCAGGCACGCTGACTTGGACAGACATGGGAAGGAATGGTAAAGGAAAGCCTATAGTTGGAAAGCCTGTATATGAAGGATATTGTATCGTGTAAAAGGCAGAATAAGAGGTCCATATGGAGAAATTATCCGGTAATTATATTGACAGTTATGAAAAAAAGATGTCGGTTCAACAGATATATCAGATGTATCTGGAGAGAAAGCTGGTTTTTCCGTCGGTTCCTTCGATGAGAAGGTCCAAGAAGATAGAACGTATCTCAGGGATAGTGGAAATAATTCTGTTTGGAATTGCCTTGCCGATTATTTATGTTTCGGAGCGGCAGGACGGGAGTCTGCTTGTCCTGGAGGCGGATGACCGCCTGCGCTGTCTTATTGAGTTTTTGGAAGGCTATTATGCTGTCGGGGGACTTGAGTTTTATCCGGAGTTGGAGGGATGCGGGATAGAACAGCTGGAGCGGCAGTTTCCCAGGAGGGCATCCTGGTTATATGACTATAAATTTTCCTTTGAGATTATTGAATATACCACCCCCCGGTATATGCATATGCAGATGGGTAACTATATTGAGAGATGGAATTTTACAAGGGAACAGGGGATCAGGAACGAATTGTATGGGCAGGCTCTGGAACAGCGTCTGAGCCATTTGGAGCGAAGCCTGGGGGAGCCGGCTTATTTTTTTAGTAAATGGATTTTAAACCGTCAGTACATGGTATTGCGCATTTTGATGTATCGTTTTATACTTACAGGCGATATCCGGGCAGACCGGGGGGAAAATATGAGTTCCCAGCAATTGTTAGACCTGACTGCAGCGCTTATAATGCAAAGGGACAGACAATGGATGAATAGAACGGCGGATGCTCTCAGGGAGGCAACAGAGGAGCTTTTGGACTGGGACGGGAGAACGCATTTTGGCCTTGGGAGAGAAAAGGGGAAAGAGTGGCAGGCGAAGGTACTCGGTTATTTATATAATGTGGTGTGGATATGTGGGAAAAAGGAAGGTGAGGTACAGCAGGGACTGGAGAGGGTTGTCTCTGACGGCAGGCTTTGGAGGAATATAGAAAACGAAAAGGAAAATATAACCAAAATCCAAACACATTTTGATATGATAGAAAATTTAATAGATAGAATGAATCATTTAAAGGATTAATAATTTCACAAGATAGAAATTTATTAAAATAAGAATGAACCAAATAAATTATAGAGAAATAAAATTTAATATAATAGATGATTTAACGTATTTATACAGATTTGATATAAGAGAGGGTGCGATAAATGCTGAACTGTATTAAAATACAGGGATTTAAGTGTTTTCAGGAAACGGAAATAAAATTTTCCAATTTTACATTACTTGCCGGAAAAAATTCTACAGGGAAATCTACGGTTATTCAGGCAGTCCTTGCATTGTACCAGAATAGTGCCAGCTCGCTGGCGGGGAAGTACATGAATATAGGAACCGTCAATGATGTAAAGAACTGGGTTGCGGGTAGCAAGGAAATCGTTCTGGAGGCAGAGTATGAGTATCAGGGAGGGAAATGCTTGTATAGAAAGATCTTTGGAGACGAGGTTGAAAAAAGAGACGGAAACAGATTTCCGGATGAAATAAATATCCGCTATTTAACGGCGGACAGAATCGGCGTGGAGGATACGTACCAAAAATCGTTGGAGGGGAAGGACCAAATCGGTGTTCGCTGCGAATATGCGTTCTTTTATCTGGCAGGGCATAAGGATCAGGGGATACAAGAGACGGAATTTATTTTTGACAGCACAACCAAAATGACGCTGGGCGGTCAGGTGGACTATTGGCTGGAGAGGATTTTGGGCTACCGGATCACTGCGGAAGAAATACCCGGGACGGAGTTGATTCGGGTGGCGTACAGAAACCGTGAGCTTGGAAGAGATATCAGGCCTAAGAACGTGGGAACCGGTGTCAGCTATATTGCGGAGATTATTATTGCGGCGTTCTCTTGTAGAAAGGGCGATGTTCTGATAATCGAAAACCCTGAGATTCATCTTCATCCGTCAGGTCAGTGTGAATTGATGGAATTTTTAATATTTTTGGCTCAAAAAGGGCTGCAGGTGGTGATGGAAACTCATAGCGACCATGTTTTTAATGGGCTGCGGAGATGCGTCAGCAGCGACAGGATCAGCAACGATAAAGTACGGATTTATTTTTTCCGGCAGAACGAAGACAAGATAAGCCTGCCGGTGGAGATACTTCTGGATGACGACGGGCATGTGAAGAATCAGCAGGATGGGCTGTTTGACCAGATTGAGAAGGATCTGGATGTGATTTTGGGGTGGTGAGAATTGAATTTTATTTTAAATGAAAAATCACTGCATGGGCAGTTTGAAAGCACAGATGATTTTCTGAAAAGCCTGGACGCAAATTTAAAGTGTTTTAACCTGGTGAGAAGTCAGGAAGACGGAGAAATCAGAAAGATTGCAGATTTTTATAAATGTAAAATTACTAAGGAAATCAGCCTGGGGGATCTGAAACAGTATCCGAGATCAGATGAACTGAGCCGTTTAAGAATTGCGTTGGATAAGGAGATACGGACAGAGCCCTACTGGGATTTTGCGCCGGAGCATAATTATGGCATGACCTACTGGATGGGTGAGGAAGACATGGCGGCTACTGCGGTAGCGGAGGCGGCAGCGCGGCAGGAACCCCTTTTGTCCTTTGATTCGGATGTTTATTCGGATCGCAGGCTTTGTATAAAATGTGCAGGGGAGGAGTATTCTGTTGTTTCCGTATATCATCCGGCGTATCTGGTAGAGCATTTTGGCGGGCAGATGGGGCTGGAGCGGGATATATGTCTGAAGGCGCGCTATGCCGGAACACGTATGGATTGTTCGCTTCTGGAAAAAGAATATGGGGCTGAGCATTTAGAGCAAGACGAGTATGCCCTTCTTATAGGTACTCTGGATAAATTCGTGAAGCATGAATCTTGGGAAAGCATCGGTTTGGATGACGGATTGGAATATAAAAAGTATACGCCGTCATCGGCTGAGGAGGATTGGTTTCGTAATTCGGCGTATAGAGATATGACTATTATGAAATTTCGTTTTAGCAGCAGAATGAGATGCTTCGGATATCGTAAGGGAGACCGTTTTCGCTTATTGCGGATTGAACGGGATCATAAGAGGAGCAATAAGGGATAGTAAGCTTACAGTAAGCATGAAAAGGAATCCACCGTAATAACGGTAAGGGTTCCTTTTTGCGTATGCTGAAAACAATTCTCACGACCTTTTCAAGGGGAAGGCTTGTGGGCCCTGCCGTCCCAGATATGAAGACCGGAAGGCGGGTTGACCGGTATGGATAGGGGCAGGCGCGCAAGGCGCTTGACAAAAAATGTTGGGGGGGGGGGGTAAAATATAGGTGGTTAAGAAATAAGTGCTCTTAATAGCTAATTTTAGGGTCAAGGGGATATGGAGTATAAGGATGCATATGAGAAAGGGATATTTACTGATTATTTTTGCGGCAGCTTTTGTTCTGCTCTGGGGCTGCTGCGGCAACGCCGGACACAGACGGACTGCCGGCGGGGCGGCGGAACGGTCTGGGGAAAAACAGAAGGCGTCATTCAGGGCTGCAGCTTTGGAGGAGCCCCGGTCAGAGTATGGCTTTAATGTTGAAAAGGATGCGGTGCTCACCTATGAATATGATAAAAGGGGAAAGGTGACTAAGGTTTATATGCCCGAGTCCTTTGGCTCCGAGAAAATTTTGGAATATCCCGTGAAAAAAAAGGATATATGATCAAAACGGAAAGCTGCTTTCACTGGAGGTAGAGGGCTGCTTGAAGAAGTGGGTATTATATGAAACGCATGTGCTCAAAGCGGAGTACGATGGGGACAGCCGGATTGTCAGCTTAACAGATACCAGGCTGCATGCAGATTCCAGGGCGGTAACGGAATACGAGATCTGCTACGGGAAGGACGGGGGCATCGAGGTATATAGATTTTCGGCGGGCAGCGATAAGCCGGACGGGATAATAGGGTATAACGCCGATCTGAGCCGGGCGTACTTTGAGGAGTATTTTATAAAGAGAAATGGCTGTGAACGTCGGTATCGGGAATACGTTGACGGCGTGGAGGTTCATTATTGGCGCTATTGTGCCGAAGGCTGGCTGAAGGAGGAAATAACATATTACGAAAACGGGTGTGCCAAGGAGTATTTTGAATATGATAAAAGGGGAAACGTGGTAAAGCACAGGCAGTACGGGAGAAACGGCAGGGCGGTGAATCGCAGCGGCAGGAAGCAGCATGTGCAGGCTTTGGGTTATTGCATATTTTTTCCAAATGTTTTTAGAAAGTCTTTATTTTTATTTAAAGAAACTATTTAGGAGTGTGGTCTATAGTAGAGATTACCATTTGTAATTGAATTGCAGGGGGTATTGTGGTACAATGTCCGCAAAGGGCAGAGTCAAACGGGCAAAGAAGTAAATGCCGGGCTTGTCCGAGCAGATACTTCTTTGCCCATTTGACGAGCGAAGCGAACCCGGAAAACCGAAGGTTTTTCGGGTCTCTGCCCGTCACTTATGGGACAATACACTCAAGAATCCAGCCGCTGCGCGTCTGCCGCGCTGTGCGCTTAAAATCTGCTTTGCAGATTGGATTCTTTCGTTACCATATCAGGTGAA